>JAEEGG010026160.1_pt1 | contig 11167 bp, 7 predicted proteins | sample 9134161 | NCBI WGS metagenome assembly JAEEGG01 (sample SAMN16246543, study PRJNA631951) | gut metagenome | biome: gut microbiome; feature: rumen; material: CR-attached | host: Bos | place: Iran: Karaj | collected 2018-10
CGGTCACCGCCCTGGTGGGGTGCGGGGCAAAGCCCCGCCGGGTTCCCCCGTCAAATTCCAATTTTTCATTCATGCGTGAGCTGTGAAAACTGTGTACCCAAATATAGAATTTCCTGGGACGTTATGCTATAATAAATCAAGGCACAGCGGCGCTTTTTTGCCGCTGCGGGAAGATTTTGCTGTCAGAGGGGGATTGCTTTATGAATAAACGATGGAGCGGTTTGCTTTTGACCGTTATGCTTTTGTTGGCTTCGCTTTTCTTTGCGTACAGCGCCAGCGCCCTGGAATCCACCTGCCCCGCCGCGATCACCCCGGCGGCCACGCTGATCCGGGGCGAAACGGAAGTGGCCGTATACAGCGATACGGACAAGACCGAGCGGGTGGGCAAGCTGAAAAAAGGCGTCACCAGTCAGGTGCTGGGCCTGGAAGGACGGTATTACAGGATCGCGTTCGACGGGATCGAGGGATACGCGCCCAAGAACAAGCTGAACCTGAAAGCCGGGACGGGCGATACGGCGCAGACCGTTTCCGTCACCGCCGACGTACAGCTGGATCAGTATCTGTTCGCTTCTCCCGGCCAGGCAAAGAAAATGGCTGTCCGCGGCACCATTCAGACGGACGCGCCCCTTGATACGCTGTTTTTCTTTCTGTGGGACGAACGCTTGCAGGAAATGCAGCATATCGCCGCGATGGAAGTGAAGGAACCCGCCGCGGCGCTGGATATTCGGGACGTGTGCAGAAACATTGCGTTTTCTTCCATGACCGCCGGGCGGAAAACGCTGGTGATCCAGGGCGCGGCGGACGGAAAAATCGTGGATATTTACAGCGCGCCGGTGTACGTGTGCGGCAAGTTCAAAACGCTTCGGAATATCAACGGCCAATGCAAATTCTCGGCGGGAATAAACCAGAAGAATCTGGGCGGGCGCAACTGGACGCCCTCCGCCGGCAATAAAACCCTGACCATTACCCTGCCCAAGGACGGCTCCGCGGAGCTTATGACCATCGAATGGCGCTTCCCGGTGGAATCCTTTACGGTGGAATTCCTGGACGAAAATAAGAAAACCATCGGCGAGGAAACGCGCACGACGGGCTTCTACGCGGACACCGTGGTATTCCCTGCCGACGCGCGGCAGGTGCGGCTTTCCCTGGTGGGGAAAGACAACTGGGTGCGGAATTTGTGCGTATACGACGCCAATCATCCGGACAACGCCGTGCAGCAATGGCAGCCCGTGCCGGAAAAGCTGGATCTGCTGGTGTTCTCCCCCCACCAGGACGACGAGCTGCTGTTCCTGGGCGGCACCATTCCCTACGCCTGCCAAAAGGGCGCGGACGTGGGCGTGGTCTACATGACCAACGGCGGGCGCAGCCGCTATACCGAAGCGCTGGACGGCCTGTGGACGGCGGGCCTGCGCAATCATCCCATTTTCCTCAACTGGCGGGATCAGAAGGTGAACAGCTTCAGCATCGCCCTGAAAACGTGGAGCCAGAAGGGCGTAGACCCCCAGAAGGAAGTGGTGCGGCTGATCCGCAAATACAGGCCGGAAGTCATCGTGGGCCCCGACCTGGAAGGGGAATACGGCCACACCCAGCATAAGCTGACCGCCCGGCTGGTGGCCGACGCCATCCCCCTGGCCATGGATGAAAGCTATGACCCCGAATCCGTGCAGGAATACGGCGTTTGGGAGGTCAGGAAGGTCTATCTGCATCTGTACACGGAAAACAGGATCGAAATGGACTGGAATCAGCCCTTCTCTTCGGACAGCCCCATCAGCCCCATCTTTCTGGCCAAGGAAGCCTACGACAAGCACCGCTCCCAGCAGAGAGCGTACAGCATGAACCGGGAGGCGGAGACCTACGACAACAAAATCTTCGGGCTGTACTATACGGCGGTTGGCCCGGATGAGGAAAAAAACGATTTTTTTGAGCATATTGACCTGGAATAAATGATGATTTACCCAAAAAACAGCGATTTCGGGGGCAAAAAACAGCGCCCGAAATCGTTTTTTGTTTATTTAGGGCTGGAAAAACAGGGAAAAATGTGATATTATTATTAATGTAGAAAGTGATACCCATTTTATTGAAACGCCGTTTGACGGACTGATCCGGTCGGCGGAGCAATACGCAAGTAGAAGTGGGCGGCCCGTCCCGGAGGCTTTTCGCCCTGCCCTTATACAGAACATAGAAATTTCAGCCCGTCTCCGTTCACGCGGGGCTCTTTCTTCCGACCGCCGCGTTCCCGGGCGCTTGAAGCCGGGGATGCGCCGAATCGTGCAAATCATTGAACGAGGTGAAACGTTTATGCGTTCCCTGCGAACCAGAATCACCCTGATGACTGTATGCGTGATCGTCATTGCCGTGGCGCTCGTGACGCTCCTCAGCGTAATCTTTATTCGCAGAACCGAACAGCGCGAGTCCGACCAGCTTCTTTTGCTGCTGTGCGAAACAGGGGAAAGAAACCTGGACTATTATTTCAACAGCGTGCAGAAGTCGGTGCGGAAGGTGGCCTCCTTTGCGGAAGCAGATCTGGAAGGACTGGAAACCGAGCAGCTTGAGCGCCACATGGAGCGCGTGGGCAAGTACTTCGATGAAATGGCGTCCAAGACCAACGGCGTGCTCACCTACTATTACCGCGTTGATCCGGCGGTGTCGGAAACGGTGAAGGGCTTCTGGTACACGGATCTGGAAGGGGAGGGGTTTACCCCGCATGAGGTGACGGACATCACCCTGTACGACACGGCGGACATCTCCAGGCTGGTGTGGTTCACCGTGCCCAAATACAACGGCCAGCCCATCTGGCTGCCGCCCTATATCACCGACAATCTGGATATGCGGGTGATTTCCTACAACGTGCCCATCTACTGGCGGGGCCAGTTCGTGGGCGTGGTGGGCATCGAGATCGACTATTCCACCATGGCGGAGCAGGTGGACAGCATCCGGCTGCACAGCAACGGCTACGCCTTTTTGAGCGACGCCCAGGGGAAGCTGTTCTATCATCCCCGGATCGACGTATCCCAGCTGACGGAAGAAACCATGCCCGCCGCGCCCGAGGGGATGCTGGATGAAAGCACGTTTATCCGCTACCGCTTCGAGGGCGTGGACAAGCTGGCGGCCTGGCTGCCGCTGAGCAACGGCATGCGCCTGAATATTACGGTGCCGGTCAATGAAACGGAGGGCGACTGGCAGAGCCTGATCCTGAATATCCTGATCGTCGCCCTGGAAGTGCTGGCGGCGGCAAGCCTGTTTACCATGCTGTATTCCAAGCGCATCACCAAACCCCTGGAAGAACTGACCTTGGCGGCGGAGCAGGCGGATAAGGGCAACTATGATTTCACCCTGAATTACAGCAAGGAGGACGAGGTGGGCCGCCTCACCGCCACCTTTAAGCGCCTCAGCGACCACATGAAAGCCCATATATCCGAATTGAACAAGCGGGTGTATGTGGACGCCCTCACCTCCGTTCGCAACAAGGGCGCCTATTCCACCTATCTGGAAGAAATGCAGAACCGGCTGGACGCGGCGAACGGTCAGATGGCCTTCGCCGTGGGCGTGTTCGACTGCGACGATCTGAAAGCCATCAACGATAAGTACGGCCATGAAAAGGGCGATTTGTACCTTAAAAACGCCAGCCGCCTGATCTGCCGCGTGTTCCAGCACAGCCCCGTTTTCCGCATCGGCGGGGACGAATTCTCCGTGATCCTGCAAAACGAGGACTTCCGGAACCGGGACGCGCTGGTGCGCCGGTTTGAAAAGGGCATGGCCGACGTCTGCGCCGCATCCGAAAACAAATGGGAGCAGGTGCATGTGGCGATGGGCATTGCCGTTTATGACCCCCGGAGCGACCATTTCGTGATCGACGTGGTGCGCCGGGCGGATAAGGTGATGTATGAAAATAAGCGCGTGCGGAAATCGGCGCGTAATGCGTGAACAGGGATGCACGGAGGCTGAACATGAACCGCATCAATCGGATTCTGAACAGAAGCGCGGCGCTGCTGCTGACACTGGTCATAGCGGCGGTGTTCTTCCCTGCCGCCCGCGCCGAGGACAGCGGGAAAATCGTTCGCGTAGGCTGGTATGAATCGCCCTTCAACAGCACGGACGAGCTGGGCAGGCGCTCCGGCTATTCCTACGAGTATCAGCAGAAGATCGCGGCTTATACCGGCTGGGTGTATGAGTATGTGGAGGGCGGCTGGCCGGTGCTCATGGAAATGCTGGCCGACGGCAGGATCGACCTGCTGAGCGACGTTTCCTTTACGGAGGAACGGACGGAAAGCATGCTCTATTCCTCCCTGCCCATGGGGGAGGAAGAATACTATCTGTTCATTTCACCCCGCAACGGGGAAATTACGAAAGAGGATTATTCCACCCTGAACGGAAAACGGGTGAGCGTGAACAAGGGCAGCGTGCAGGCCGGCCTTTTCCGCGAATGGGCGGCGTCCCACGGCGTGCGGGCGGAGCTGGTGGAGCTGACGGGCCAGGAGGCCGAGCATATCGCCCTGCTCAACCGCGGCGAAATCGACTTGTATTTGGCGGTGGAAGCCTGTGCGGACGCGGAACGCGCCGTGCCCGTGTGCAGGATCGGCGCTTCTGATTTCTACTTCGCGGTGAGCAAAGCCCGCCCGGAGCTTTTGACGGCGCTGAACGCCGCCATGAGCCGGATCCAGGAGGAGGACGCCTATTTCAACCAACGGCTGCACAACAAATATCTGCGCACTTCCAGCGCCAATCTTTTTCTGACTGCCGATGAAAAAGCCTGGCTCGCCGGGCACGGCCCCATTCGGGTGGGCTATCAGGACAACTATCTGGCGTTCTGCGCCCAGGATAAAAAAACGGGCGAGCTGACCGGCGCGCTGAAGGATTATTTGGAAGTGGCCGCGAATTGTTTAAAGAACGCACAACTGGAGTTTGCGCCCGTGGCCTTCCCCACCTCGGCGGCGGCTATCGAGGCCATGAAGAACGGAGAAATCGACTGTGTGTTTCCCGCCAACCTGACGGATTACGACGGGGAGCAGCAGGGCCTGTTCATGACCCCCGCCCTCATGCGCACGGATATGTCCGCCGTGATCCGCGCCGGGGAGCAGAAGAGCTTTTTCAAAAACGAACGGATCACCGTGGCCGTCAACGTGGGCAACCCCAACTACGATATGTTCCTGCTGGACCATTTCCCGGAGTGGCGCTCCATTTACTTTAAGGATACGCCGGAGTGTCTGCGGGCGGTGGCGGAAGGGCAGGCGGACTGTCTGCTCATCAGCAATTACCGGTATAACAACATCGCCGCCCAGTGCCAGCGGTATCACCTCGTCACCCTGTCCACCGGCGTGGAAATGGACTATTGCTTCGCGGTCACGCGGGGAGAAACGGCGCTGTATTCCATCCTTTCCAAAATCACCGGCCTGGTGCCCGCCTCCACGGTCAACGCGGCGCTGACCAACTATTTTGCGGAAGATGCCAAAATGGGCCTTGCCGATCTGCTCAACCAGAACGCGGGCATCATCGCCACCGCGGCCGGGCTGGTGGTGCTGGTGATCCTGTTCCTGGTGTGGCGCGGCATGGAGGCGAAAAAGAAAGCCACCGCGGAACACCGGCTGATCACCGCCACGGAAATCGACGAGCTTTCCGGCCTGTACAGCAAGAATTATTTCTATAAATACGCGGAGCGGATGTACCGCGAGCATCCGGAAAAGCCCATGGACGCTATCGCCCTGAACATCGAGCGCTTCCATTCCCTGAACGCGCTGCACGGGCAGAGCTTCGGGGATCAGACCCTGCAGGTGCTGGGCAATGGGATTCTGACCTTCCTGAAAGAAAGGGAAGGCATTGCCAGCCGGGAAGAAGCGGATCATTTCACCATCTACTGTTCCCACCTGGAGGATTACCAGGCGCTGCTGGACAGCCTGCAGGGCGTGCTGGACACCCTTTCCCCCAATACCAGCATCTGGCTGCGCATGGGCGTGATGCCCTGGCAGAAGGATGTGGAGCCCGCGCAGCTGATCGATCAGGCCCGCGTCGCCTGCGGCATGGCGCGGGGGGATTTCAAGGGGCGGCTGGTGATCTTTGACGATCAGGTGCGCGAACGGGAGGCTTTTGAACGGCGGCTGCTGAACGATCTGCGCCGCGCGGTGGAAACGCCGGAATTTGAAGTGTATTATCAGCCGAAATTCGATATTCAGGCGGAGCCTCCGGTGCTGAAAAGCGCGGAAGCGCTGGTGCGCTGGCGGCATCCGGAGTTGGGCATGATCTCCCCGGGCGATTTTATCCCCCTGCTGGAACGCAGCGGCCAGATCGGCTCGGTGGACAGGATCGTTTGGGAGCAGGTGGCCCGGCAGGTGGCGGCCTGGAAGAAAAAATACGGGCGCACGCTTCCGGTTTCCGTCAATCTGTCCCGGGTGGATGTGATAGACCCGGCGCTGGAAAACACGCTGGACATGCTGATGGAAGAAAACGGGCTGACGGACGGCGATTTGAAGCTGGAAGTGACGGAGTCGGCCTGCACCGAAAACGTGAATCAGGTCATCGACGTGATCGAAAGGCTGCGGAAAAAGGGCTACGAAATCGAAATGGACGATTTCGGCTCCGGCTATTCTTCGCTGAACATGCTGTCCTCCATGCCCATCGACGTGCTGAAAATGGATCGGGCCTTCGTTTCCAATATGGAGTACGAGGAAAAGGATTTGCAGCTGGTGCAGCTGATCCTTGGCATCGGCCGGAACCTGAAAATCCCCGTCATCGCCGAGGGCGTGGAAACGGAAACGCAGCTCCGGCTGCTGAAAGAACTGGGCTGCGCTTTGGTGCAGGGATTCTATTTCTCGCGGCCCCTGCCCGCCGCGGAATTTGAAACCGCGTTTATCCAGAATGGGTAATCCCGGGCAAGGGGCGGCCTGCTGAAATCCCGACGTTTGATTCCTGAAGAAAGGAGGGGTGGCGCGATGCGTTCGAGCCGAACGAAAGCCGCGGTGCTGTCGGTTTTGCTCCTGACAGCGCTTACTTTGTGCTGCGCTGCCCCGGCCCTTGCGGAGCAGGACGGCGAACCATTAACGGTGGGCGTGCCGGCGAATCGCTGCCCCGTCTTTTACCTGGACGCGGACACCCATGAGATCGCGGGCATCGGCGTGGATCTGATGCGCGCCGCGGCGGAGGCGGCCGGGTATGCCGTTTCGTTCAGAACGATTGAGGAAAAAACGCTGAAGGACGCCCTGGACAATCCGGCTTACGATGTGATCATGCCCTTCGGCAGCGCCATTCCCAGCGCTTCCGGCCGGCCCAGCGTACTGTCGGACGCGCTCACCCAGACGCCCATGACCCTCGTTACCGAAGGCGGCAGGAAGCAGATGCCCGCCCTGAATCAGCTGCGGGTGGGCATGCTCCGTTCCATGGGCGGCGCGGCGGAAACGGTGCGCCAGATGCATCCCGGGATCGAGATCAGCATGTATGAAACCATGGAGGCATGCGTGGCGGCTCTCCGCGCAGGCCGCGTGGACGCCCTGCTGCACAATTCCTACGTGTGGAGCTACGTGCTGCAAAAGCCCGCCTATTCCGATCTTACCGTGCAGCCCGCCGCCATGTTCTCCATGGACTTCCGGGCGGGCACCCTGGATACCCCGGCGGGCCGGGCGATCATGGAACGCCTGAACGGCGGCATCGCCGCGCTGAGCGATACCCAGCGCCAGGCCATCGTGCTGGATCATACCTCCCGGCGGCTGTACCGGTATGATTTTTCCGATTATCTGTATCAGTACGGCCTGATCCTGCTGCTGATCGCGCTGCTGTTTATGGCCCTGGGAATCATCGCCGTGCAGAAGCGCCGCGCACTGCGCCTGGAGCAGGAGAAAAAACTGCGGCAGCTCATCGACCATGACGAGCTGACCGGCGCGCTGAGCCTGGTCGGCTTCCGCAAGCACGCGGCGGAGCTGCTGACCGCGCACCCGGACGTGCCTTATCTGCTGGTGTATGGGAATATCAAAAACTTCAAGTATATCAACGACAGCCTGGGCAGGACGGCGGGAGACGAGCTGCTGCGCTTCTGGGCGGAAAAGACCCAGGCCATCCTGTCAGAGGCGGAAGCCATGGGCCGCGTGGAGGCGGATCATTTCGCCGTGCTTCGCCGCGCCGGGGGAGATGAAAAAACCCGCCAGGACGATCAGCACGTGATCGATTCCGTGCGGAATTACTTTATTGATCGGGGCAAGGAAAACCGGGTGCAGGTCTGCGGCGGCGTGTATGTGCTCACCCCGGAGGATTATCGGAAAATCGACGTGAACCGCATGCTGGACTATGCCCGCGTGGCGGAGAAGCGCGTGCGCGACACCCTGAAGGACGGCTATGAATTTTACAATCCGGAACAGTGGGAAAAGGGCAAACGGGTGGCGGACGTGGTCAATCAGCTGCCCGCCGCCATCCGTTCCGGCGAAATCCAGGTGTGGTATCAGCCCCAGGCGGACTGCGAAAAAGGAAAATACGACGGCGCGGAAGCCCTGTGCCGCTGGAATCATTCCAAGCTGGGCTGGCTGAATCCTGCCGAATTTATTCCCACCCTGGAGGACGCCGGGCTGATTTTTGACCTGGATTGCTTCGTGTGGGATCGGGTGTGCCAGGATCTGCGCCGGTGGAACGAACAGGGCAAGCGCCGGGCCGTTTCGGTGAACCTGTCGCGGCGCGATATCCGGCCGGATCGGGATATTCCCGGCCATTTCACCGGTTTGGTCAAGGCCTACGGCCTTTCTCCGAGCCAGCTTCATATCGAAATCACGGAAACCGCTTTTGCGGAAAACCCCGATCTGCTGATCAGCACCACGGTGAAGCTGCGGGAAGCGGGCTTTGAAGTGGAAATGGACGATTTCGGCAGCGGTTATTCCTCCCTGCATATGCTCAAGGAGGTGCCGGTGGACCGCATCAAGCTGGATCTGCATTTCCTGACCGGCACAGGGGACGCCCAAAAGGGCCGCGTGATTATCAGCTACATCATCCAAATGGTGCGTTCCCTGGGCATGCGTCTCATCGCCGAGGGCGTAGAAACCGCCGAACAGGCCCAATTCCTCCAAAGCCGGGGCTGCACCGAAATACAGGGCTATTACTTCTGCAAGCCCCTGCCGGTAGAGCAGTTTGAGCAATTGAACGAAGAAATCCCAGAGCCTCCCCGGGAGCAGTGACCGGGGAAGGCGTCGGTAAAAATCCGCGAATTCGGAAAGCGTAGGGTGCCCGGCAGGGGGCGCCCTTTTTTTGATCGGCGGCGCGGCACCTGTCTGCAAAGCTCAATGATTCTTTTTCAGCATCCTGACAATCGCCAGCACAACGCCGTAAGCCACGCCCGCCACGGGCCACACGATCCACGATTTGTCCCAGGCGTCGGTGATGAAGCTGATCGCCAGAAAGAGGGCCGTGGCGGAGCCCCAGTAAATGACGGCGAGGGGCTCAAATTTCTTGCTTTCCGCTTTTCGCTCGGCTGTGTAATCCCCTTCCTGCAAAAGCATTTGGAAACCGCCCCAAATGATGCTGCAATGAACGATCAGCAAAACGCCCAGCGCCACGAGGATGAGCAGCGCGCCCACGGAAATGGCAATGGCGGCGTCGTTGTCCCCTGCAAAAATCATGGTCATAAAGATGGGAAGCGTGGAAACGACGCACAGCAGAATACCGATCACCAGATGAACGGAATAGGTGTTCCGGAACTTTTCCCGCCGTTCCTTCACCATGCCGTCCACGCCATAGGCGGTATCGATTTCTTCCTTTTCCAGATATTCGTAGGTCTGCCCTTTGAGGCCGGTGGTGACGAACAGGGCGACGGCGGAAGCAACGAGCAGCAGCATGATGACCAAAGCGATTCCGACCACGGCGTTTTCTGAAATATGCAGGATGCCTTTCGCCTGAAGCGGGGGCAGGATGAGCAGCAGCGTGGGAGAAAGAATGCACAGCATCGCGCCCAGAGCGATCCGCCCGGAGGCTATATCCTTATAGGCCAGGAACGAAGCCGCTTCCTCCATGGATACCGTGCGGGCATTGCTGGCTTCCACCGGAAGCGCTTCGGCTGCCTGAAGCTCCATATCATCCTTTAAAAGGCAATCGGTGCTCACGCCGAACAGCTGGGACATTTTGAGGATGCGGTTCATATCCGGGGTGGATTGCGCGCTCTCCCATTTGGAAATGGACTGGCGGCTCACGTCCAGCATTTCCGCCAGCTCTTCCTGAGACCATCCGTTTTTCTTTCTGAGTTCGGTAATTTTGTCGGCAAGGATCATGTTGATTTTCCTCCGTTCGTTGATTTACGGCTTTATGATAGCGCTTTGACCGGTTACAGGCCATCAACCGAACCTGGAAATTTGTCAACCGGCGGTTGCAAAGCGTGAAAAAACCCGCCCTTGGGCCGTTTTTTTCCCCTGTGCGGTATTATATCAGGAAAAACGCCGCGCTGGAAGAAGGAAAATCATTTGGGGGGCAAAAAGCGGCGCCTCCGAGCCGAACGCGGCCCGGAGGTGCTGTTTTGTCTAACGGTTAGTTGCTTTTCTCGGCCGCCCCGGCGGCGGTATCGGTACCGGTGCTTCCGCTGTCAGCGGGTTTGGTGTGCTTGCTGCCCTTTCCGTTCGTCGTGGTCTGGGCGGTATTTTTTTGCTTCTGCTGCCCTTTTCCGCCGGGCTTCCCGTTCGCCTGCTCCTTCCTGGCGCTTTTTTCACCGTGGGAAGCGAGCTTTTCGGTGTAGTACTTCAGCACCAGGTCGGCCTGCTCCTGGGTCAGCTTTCCGTCCGCCACGTAAGCGTCCAGTTCTTCCTTGATCGCGGCCAGCTTCTTTTCGGCCTTGGCAGCTTTTTTCAGCGCCTTATAGGCGTCAACCGCTGCTTTCGTGGGGTCCTGCTCCGCCGCCGTTTCCACTTGAGCGGGGGCGATGGGCTCGGCGGACAGCGGCTGTTCGGCCAGCGCGCCGACGCACAGGGCCAGGGACAGCGCCAGGGACAGAATGACAATCATCTTTTTCATGGGTTCTCAACTCCTTTTTCTGTTTTGTCCGGAAAGATATATCTTTTTCCCTTGGGACAGGAACATCATGCCACAGGAGACTTAAAGAAACCTAAAAAATTCTTCTCCGGTGAACTGCGTATGGCTCACGCAAGAATAAGAAATTAGGATTTGACGGGGAGAAACCTGCGGGGCCTTGCCCCGCGCCCCACCAGGGAGGTGACCT
>JAEEGG010026162.1_pt1 | contig 11166 bp, 9 predicted proteins | sample 9134161 | NCBI WGS metagenome assembly JAEEGG01 (sample SAMN16246543, study PRJNA631951) | gut metagenome | biome: gut microbiome; feature: rumen; material: CR-attached | host: Bos | place: Iran: Karaj | collected 2018-10
CGTCAAATGACCCCCAGCGGGATCAGCACGGCCAGCAGGACGAACACCAGCGCCCATTCCGTGATCAGGAACGCCTTGCGCTTCCGGGGCTCCATGTCCGGCACATAATTGCTGGCCAGGAAGAAGGGGATATACGTGGTAAGGAAAACGGGCAGAACGCCCCACCAGCGATAGACCCAGATAAAGGAATGATTGCTGGTGCCCGCCAGGAAGGATTCAACCAGGGCAAACAGCAGCGCCATTTCCAGCGCGACCACGAATTTGCAGCTGACGCCGTTCTTTCCGAGCTTTCCCGCCAGATACCGCTTTGTCCGGTCCTGCGGCATCATCCTGAAAGAAATGATGCCCGCCAGGGAGAACATCATGGAAAGCTCCCAGCATACGCCGATCAGCAGGATAAACGTGGTGGACGCGTTGCTGACCGACCATAGGGGATAGCCGGTGATTTTTCCGATGACCGCGTTGCAGATTTCGTACAGCCAATGCACGCCGTACAGCGCAAGCCCGGCAGACACGGCTTCGTAGTTTTTCTTATGGATTTCCGTCCAGTAGACGTAGAAGACCACGGCCAGAATAAAAATGAACGTCCAGTTGAAGTTGTCCGTGCTGCGGACTTTGATGGCGCTGACCAGATCCATGGCTTCCTGCGAACCGTCGCCCCAGAATTTGAACATCCTGATCCCTCCTGTATTGTCCTTTGCTTCCGGCCTTATCTGGACAGCATTTTCATCACGTCAAGGCCGGTGGTTTCTCCCTGTTCTCCGAGCCACAGGGCGGGAAGATCGGGGGTAATTTCCTTTGTCCATTCCGGCAGCGCGGCGGGCAGATGCAGCCCCATGGGCCTGCGGTTCAGGATCACGTCCACATAATCCTGGATACAGGATAAGGGCTGATCCAGCACGACGCCGGACAGGTTTTCTTTTTTCATGGTATCCGCGCAGTGGTTGTCCGACCCGGCGGTGGCGGGCTTTCCGATGACCTGGGCGTACCGCGCGGCTAAAATGTTCCAGTTCATTTCGTTGGCGGAATTGAAAATCTCCACGCCGTCGCACATCCGGGCGGACAAATAAATGGTGTGATTGTAGCTCCTGGCGCGGAAGGGATGAGCCTGCACCACGCAGCCGCCCGCGGCGCGGATCGTATCGTACTGCTGCTTCCGGGTCCAGCGCGGCATATCGGGGTGCTCCGCCATCCAGCTCTCATCCAGACCGTAGATCAGGTATTCGTCGCCGTCCACGTTTTCTTCCCAGCCGAAGAACACGGGGAAGCCCCGCTTTTCGCCCTCGTTGCGCGCGTCCTCGTACCCGGCGCAGAAGCGGTGAATGAATTCCTTCCAGGGAAGGGTTCGGTCCACGCCGCAGTTTCCCCGGAAAAAATGATCCGTGATGATGATGCCGGCATACCCCGCGTCCATATACTTCTGAATGTAATCCCTGCCGGGGGACCGGCCGCAGGCGCTGGCCTGATTGGTGTGCATGTGCGTTTCGTAGATGTACTGCATGTGCGGCTCCTTTTGGCTTTTTTTGTGTCAAAACCCAAGAAGAGGCTGCCGGTACAGCGCATACCGGCAGCCTGGGAAACAGGGGAGATTACTTAAAGAACTCGTTGTTCAGATCGTTGATGACGGGCTCCCAAATCGCCTGGTTCTGGGTGAGGAAGCCGTTCCATTCAGCGGCCACGTCGGCGTCCTTGAGCAGGATGATGCGGGTGATTTCATCCTGGAAGTCCAGGGAGAACTGGGATTTGGCGTCGCTGGCGAAGAACTCGTAGTCGTAATCCAGGGGGATGATATAGCCCCGTTCCTTGGCGGCGTAAACCGCTTTGATCTGATCCACCACCAGCTTTTCGTTGGAGGGATTGGCGAAGGAATAGTCGTCCGGCAGGATGCCCAGGGAACGGAAGATGTTGTAGCTGTTGTACAGGTCGGGGGTGGCGGGATAGTTGCCGTTGGCGTCCTTTTCGGTGAGCATCTTCACGTTGCCGTTTTCATCGTATTCCCAGGTTTCGCCGGGAACGCCCACCACCACGGTCAGCTGACCGTCCTGGGTGCAGGCCCAGTTCATGATGGTCAGGATGCGGTCCAGCTTTTCTTCGGAAATGTCGGGGCTGAAGAAGGTGGCGCTCCAGTAGTTGGCCGCTTCGTTGGTATGGGCCACGCCGTCGTCCGTCGCCATGGCGGCGACGCCGATGCACGCGTCGGAATTGAGGCCGGTGCTGGAATCGAAGGTGACCTTATAGCCGTGATAGGAGGAAATGGCGCCGTTGTGCATCATGCAGGCGGCGATGCCGGAGGTGAACTTGTTGGTGGTGTCGGAAATGGCGTTGAGGTAGAAGTCCGGGTCCACGATGCCCTTATTATACCAATCCCGGCCGAAGCTGATCCAGTCGATCACCTTGGGATCGGAGGCCGCCAGCTTGTATTGGCCGCCTTCTTTCATGAAGGCGTCGTAGTCCACTTCGGCAAACTGCATCAGGAAGTTGGAGTAGTATTCGGGGTCGGTGCTGAAGCCGATGGTGGCGCCGTTGCCGGCCAGATCGTTTTCAACCGCGCCCTTGCACAGCGCTTCGATCTGGGACAGGGTGACGGTATCGCCGAAGGGCTCCATGCCCAGCTTTTCCACCCAGTCCTTGCGGTAATACAGGGTCTGATTGCTCACCACGGTCTGCATGCCGCTGAAACGGGCGAAGGTGGCGTGGGGGATGGCGTACATTTCGCCGTCGATGTGCAGCTTGTCATACAGGCCGCTGACCTTCACCATCTGGTACAGGTCGGGATACTTTTCTTCCCAGCCCTGGGGCAGCGCGCCCAGCAGGCCCTGCTCGGCGTAGGTGGCGTATTCCTGATAATCGAAGTTGCGCCAGGTTGCGATGTCCGGCATGGTGCCGCCGTTGATCCAGGTGCGGATCTTTTCGCTCTGGCTGTCCTTGGAAACGGGGTACACCTCATAGTCGAAATTGAACATTTCGGAGATGTACTTGTACATGTTGTCGCTGTTGTAGTCCATGGAGGAATTGGAGTGAGTGGAGTTGATGGTAAAGGAGATGTGCTCGTCGTATTCCGCCAAAGCGGATACGCAGGGCACCGCCATCAGCAGCGCGAGGAACAGAGCCAGCCATTTTTTCATGAGAGTAACCCCTTTCCAAATGATATATTTCCAACGGCTTGCCCGCCGCCGGTTTACAATGAAGAAGCTTGGGAACACTCAGGAACCGTACCAACGGGTGATTTACATTTTCACGGAGCCGACCATGACCCCTTTGACGAAATACTTTTGCAGGAAGGGATAGAAGCACATGATGGGCACCATGGCCATCATGACGGCGGCCATCTTGACCCCCTGGGAGAATACGTCCAGATCGGCTTCCCCGGTGGATACGTCCGCCGCCGCGGAGGCTTCCGCCACGATGGAGCGAAGCACGGTCTGCAGCGTCATTTTGGCGGAGGAGTTGATCAGCAGCATGCTCCAGAACCATTCGTTCCAGTACGCCACGGCGGTGAACAGGGTAAAGGTGGCGAGCAGGGGGCCCTGCAGCGGCAGCATCACGCGGAAGAAAATGATCAGATCGTTGGCTCCGTCGATTTTCGCCGCGTCCTCCAGATCAATGGGCGTCTGCTCGAAGCCGCTTTTCAGGATGACGATGTTGTAGGTGGAAACGCCCACGAACAGGATGATGCCCCAGCGGGAATCGATCAGCTTGAGCGCTTTCATTTGCAGGTAGGTGGGAATCATGCCCCCGGAAAAGAACATGGTGAACATCATGAGCAAAAAGATCAGCTTTTTGCCCGGGAATTTCCGCGAGAAGGCGTAGGCCATCATCACGGAGGCCGCCATGCTCAGCACGGTGCCTGAGCTGGTGATCAGAATGGTATTCTGAAAGCCGATGCCCAATTGCCCCTTGTCGATCAGGTACTGGTAGTTTTTGAGGGAAAACTCCGCCGGGTACAGGGAAACGGGATGCAGGGCGTAGGCCCGGTTGGTTTCCAGGGAAATCACCACGGCGTTATAGAAGGGGAGCAGAATCAGCAGCGCCGTCAGCGTAAGGACGATTAAGACCACATAATCGCCCCTGGTCCATTTTTTCCGCTTCGGCGTATCGCTCAGCGCCTTTTGCGGCACGGAAGTTTGCATCTTTTCTCCTCCTTCCTGTCAGCCCAGCAGGCCGTTGCCGCCCAAAAGCTTGATGATGTAATTGGCGCTGACCAGCATGACCAGGTTGATGACGGATTTGAACATACCCACCGCCGTGGAGAAGCCGTAGCTGGGAACGGCGTTAAAGGTGATGCTGTAAATATAGGTATCCAGGATTTCGCTCACGCCCTTGACGCTGGCGTTCTGCATATAAAAGATTTGCTCGAACCCGGAGTTCATGACGCGGCCGACCTGGAGAATGAACAATGTGATGATGGTAGTCCGGATACAGGGCAGCGTCACGTGCCATACCTGCTGCAGACGCCCCGCGCCGTCCATGGTGGCGGCTTCGTAGAGCGTGGGATCGACAGCCGTGATCGCCGCGATATAGATGATGGAGCTCCAGCCCATTTCTTTCAGGTTATGGGTGAAGTACAGCAGCGGACGGAACAGCGCCGCGTTGGACAGAAAGCTGATCCTGTCGCCGCCTGTGGAGGCGATGATCGTATTGATCATGCCGTTGTTGGCGAAGAAATTGGAAATGATGGCGGATACGACCACCCAGGACAGGAAATGCGGAAAGGTGTACACGGTCTGATACACCCGCTTGAGCTTCGTGCCCCGCATTTCATTGATGAGCAGCGCCAGCAGAATGGGAACGGGGAACTGGAACAGCAGCCTGGAAAAATTGATTTCCAGGGTGTTGCGGATGGCGGTCACGGCGGCGGGCGTGGTGAAAATCCGTTGGAAGTTCGCCATGCCGACCCATTGACTGCCCCAGATGCCCAGCTTGGCGTTGTATTTTTTGAACGCGAGCACCAGGCCGCTCATGGGCGCGTAATGGAATACGGCGAAATAGACGATACCGGGGATCAGCAGGAGATAAATATACCGAGCCTGCCAGATGGAGATGCCAAGGCGGCGCAATCGGCTGGACATGGCCGCTTCCTCCTTCCCGGGAACAGTGCCGCGCAGGGGCTTTCCCGGCTGAAATGATCGCCGTGAGAGGAGAGGGAAGCCCCTCTCCTCTCACGGTCAAAAGGTGTTACTTCATGTACCGATCGTAAGCGTCCTGGTAGACCTTCAGCACGTCCTTCAGGCCCATGCTTTCCACCTGCGCCACATAGGCGTCGAATTTATCCAGGGGTTCCACGCCCATGATGAACTTGTCGATCATTTCGTTCATGTAGGTTTCGATTTCGGTGTACTTTTCGTTGATCACGCTCTGCTCGTCGCTGGTGAAGGCCAGGGTGGGGAACGCGTCGCCGATATGGTCTTCCTGCTCGTAGATGTCGCGGATGCGGTTCACTTCGTCGCTGACGAAGGCGCGCTCATACCGGGCGTCCTGCAGCAGGGTCAGCATGCTCTGAATACCGAAGGTGCGCAGAGCGTCCTGGGGAGAAAGGCCGTCGGGGTTGTTCATGATGAGATCGGAGTACACATAGTCGCCGTCGATGATGTTGAAGTGTTCGCCTTCCACGCCGAAGTTCAGCAGGATCATGCCTTCTTCGCTGTACAGGTAATCAAACAGCTTCATGGCAGCGGCCTTCTGTTCTTCGCTGGCGCCCACATAGATGCCGGCGTTCCAGTCTTCGTCCACGGTGATGGGCTGCAGCTGGTCACGGGTTTCGCTGATGCCGGTGGGGCCTTCGGGAGGAACCGCGCCCACGATGTGCACGTCGCTCTCCTGACCCTTGAACAGGTTGGCTACGTTGTCGATGTAAGCGCTCCAGTCATAGCTCATGAACACCTGATTGTTGGTCCATTCGCTGTACCAGGCGGTCTTGTCGCGGGTCAGGTATTCCTGATCCAGCAGCTTTTCTTCATAGCAGCGGTGCAGCCATTCCAGGGCTTCCTTCATGCGGGGATCGGTGGCACCGAACTTCACCTGGCCGTCCTCGGCAAAGAAGGTTTCCGCAATGCCCCAGTTGTTCACGAAGGGGATCACGTTGCCGCGGTTGTTGCTGCCGTTCTTGCGCACGGAGAAGGGGATTTCGTCCTTTTCGCCGTTGCCGTTGGGATCGCCGTCCCGGATGGCGACGAACACGTTGTACAGGTCTTCCACAGTCTTGGGCGTTTCGAGATTCAGCTTATCCAGCCAGTCCTGACGGTAGAAGTACAGCTTGCCGGCGGTAATGGCGGTGCGCTGGCCGATGAAGCGCATGACGCCGTCCGCGTCGCTGACCTTGCGGCGGATTTCGGCATCGCCGTACACCTTCCACAGGTTGGGGGTGTCGGTTTCATTGATCATATCGTTCAGGGGCTGCCAGGCGTCCTTGTACAGCAAAAGATCCTTGGCCTTGTACTGCACGATGGTGGGGATGTCGCCGCCAGCCATCAGCAGGCCGTATTTCTCCGCCAGGCTCTCGGTGGGCGCGGAGATGATTTCGATGTTGATGCCCAGCTTTTCCTTGAGGATTTCAATGGTCAGAAGACCGTTGCGGAAGGGCATGTTTTCACGGTCAGAACCCCAGATGGTGATGGTGACGGGCTCCTCGGCCAGCGCTGTGCAGGCGAGGGGCATCAGGGACAGGGCCAGCAGAATGGCCAGGAGACGGGTGAAGAGCTTCATGGGACGACCTCCTTTGGATTTTATATATTCGACCCCGTAACACGCGGGGCGAAGGATCAAAGAGATAGGTTTACTCCTTTACGGAGCCGATCATAACGCCTTTCACGAAGTAGCGCTGCACGAAGGGATACACGCACAGCATGGGCAGCATGGCCACCACGATGGTGGCGTATTTGATGCCTTCGGCCATCACGTTTTCCGTGCTGGAGGCGTTTTCCACAATTTCATTCATCAGCACCACCTGGCGCAGAATGATCTGCAGCGGATAAAGCTCCGGCTTGCTCAGGTACAGCACCGCGCTGAAATAGCTGTTCCAGTGGGCCACGGCATAGAACATGCCGATGGTCATAAGGCTGGCCAGGCTGAGCGGCAGCACGATGCGGAACAGCACCCCGAAATCGCTGCAGCCGTCCAGCTCCGCCGCTTCCACCAGGCTTTGGGGAATGGCCAGGAAAAAGGTGCGCATGAGGATCATGTTATAGGTGCTCACCGCGCCGGGCAGCAATATTGCCCATATGGTATTGAGCAGCTTGAGCTCTTTGATTACCAGGAAGGTGGGGATCATGCCGCCGTTAAAGAACATGGTGAAGGTGCACAGCAGCGTAAGTATCCTGCGCCCCACCATTTTTTTCTGGCTCAGCGCCCAGGCGCCGCATACGGTCAGCACCAGGTTGATCAGCGTTCCCAGGCCGGTATACAGCAGGGTGTTGCCATAGCTGCGCCACAGGAGCGGATAATGGAACACTTTTTCGTAGGCTTTGATATGCGCCCGCACAGGGAAAAGCGTTACCTCGCCCTTCAGGATGGCCGTTTCCTCCGAAAAGGAGGCGGCGGTAACGAAAATGACCGGATACAGCATGGCGGCGCACAGCAGAAGCAGCAGCACGGTATTGATTACCAGAAACACTTTTCTGCTTGTGGACACCCTGATTCGGTTCGAGGGCTTCAAAACACCCGCTGTCATGCGTTTTCCCCTCCTTTTACCACAGACTGGTTTCGCTGTATCTGCGGCTGAGATAGTTGGCCATGATCACCATGGAGAACCCGATCACGCTCTGGAACATGCCCACGGCGGTGGCATAGCTGTATTCGCCGCCCCGGAGGCCACGGCGGTACACATAGGTGCCGATCACGTCGCTGGTTTCCAGATTGGCGTTGTTCTGCAAAAGCAAAATGGTTTCATATCCGGCGTCCATCACATGGCCCAGGCGCATGATAATCAGCACCACGATGGTGCTGGCGATGCCGGGCAGCGTGATGTGCCACATCCGGCGCAGATGCCCGCCGCCGTCGATCATGCAGGCTTCGTACAGCTCCCCGTTGATGCCGCTGATGGCGGCCAGGAAAATGATGGAGTTCCAGCCGATATTTTTCCACAGATTCATGATGGTGTAAATCGAACGGAAGGAATCGGGCTGGGTCATGAAATACTGCCGTTCCCCGCCCAGGGCGGCGATGAAATGGTTGATGATGCCGCTGGAAGGGGAAAGGAACTGCACCACCATGCTGGCGATGACCACGGAGGATATAAAATAAGGAAGATACGTGATGGTCTGGGCCGCTTTTTTGAAGCGTTTGTTCTGCACTTCGTTCAAAAGCAGCGCCAGGATAATGGAAGCCGGGAAATTGAACAAAAGATCGTACAGGTTGATGAGCAGGGTGTTGCGCACCAGCCGCCACAGATAGATGGAATTGAAAAACTGATTGAAAAACTTGAAGCCGACCCAGGGGCTTCTGTCAAAGCCCAGGAAAGCGTTAAAATCCTTAAAGGCGATCACCAGGCCGCCCATGGGCGCGTAACGGAAAAAAGCATAATAAAGGAAGACAGGGAAAAACATGAGATACAAATATTTTGCGGCCCATATCCTGCGCCAAAGACGCACACGCCCTTTCAGGCGCGCATTCCGTTTCTTATGCATAACGTTCACCCCCATGGAAAAGATACCATGGGGGCGTCATTTTTTCTATGGCTGATTTTGGGAAAAAGCCGTCAAATCCGGTGAAACGCCATCATCCATTCTGCGAATGGATCGACGAATTTGCCATTCTGAACTGGCCGGGGGTGATTCCCTCCGTTTTTTTGAAGGCGCGGATCAGCGTATTCTGGTTTTCGATGCCAACTTTCATCCCGATTTCCCGCAGGGTCAGATCGGTGGTGAGCAGCAGCCGCTTCACCTCCGCGATGCGGGTATCGGTGAGGAATTTCAGAAAGCTGGTTCCCGCCACCCGGCGGAAGACCAGGCCGATGTAGCTGGGGGACATCGACAGCGCCTCGCTCACCGTTTCCAGCGAAATATCGTGGCAGTATTCGGTCTGGATATACTGCGCAAGCTTTGCGTACTGCTTTTCTTCCTGGCTGGAAACGTCCGTATTCAGGCAGTCCATCACCGAGAAGAACACCTGGCGCAGCCTTTGTTCCGTGTCGTGCTCCATGGGCATGTCATCCGCCCGGAAGCCATACTGCTTCAGGAATTCCAGGTATTCTTCCTCCACGCCCGCCTGACAGGCGACGCGCCGGGCGGTGAGCAGAAGCGCCTGCACCAGGCTGGAGCGGGGCGTGCAGGCGCCCGTATCCGAAGCGCAAAGCGCGTGCAGGGTGGCGGCGGCTTCTTCCTTATTGCCGCTGAGCATTTGGTTGATCAGCCTTTGCTCCGCGCTCAGGGTATATTCCGTGTCCGGCGCGTCCGGGATTTCTTCCGCCAGGCAAAGGGCGTTTTCGCCCATGCCGTTTCCGTTGTTCAGCGCCAGCATGGCGTCGATCAGCGAATCGGAAACCCGCTGAACGCTGTAAGCCCGGCCAACGCCGATGCGGCAGGGTATATCGCCGAACAGTTCCCGGCGGGACTGTTTCAGGAACGCGTAGATGGCTTCGGGCGCGGGATGGCCGGAGTCGATGTTGAACAGCACCAGCAGCCTTCCGTCCATCCGCTGGGCGCAGAAGACGCGCATGGCGCCCAGATTCTTTTCCGCGGCCAGGGCCTCCACCTGATCGGCGGCGCATATGCCTGCCGCTTCCTCCGCCCGCTCCAGCGCCCGGGGGTTGATTTCCGCCACGGCGATCTGGATGCGGTCGTAAGACAGCGTCACCTGCACCTTGGCAAGGCTTTGGGCCGCGTCGCCGCGCAGGCGGCCTTCCATCCAGTCGCTGAGCAGCCGGTTTTTCAGCAGCCGGTTGATTTCCTGATTGCTCAGGGACAGGGCGTGGTTTTCCGCCGAAATCATATGAATGGCGTCGTCCAGCAGCTTGTATTCGTTGGCGCGTCCGCCTTCGGGCAGGCCGATGCGCAGATGCTTCACGTTTTCCAGCAGCCTTTCCAGGGGCGTGTACAGCCGCTTGCTGGCCCAAACGGCGCAGATCAGCCCCGCCGCCATGCACAGCCCCATCACGATGATGACGGCCCTGCGCACGTGCACGGTGGGCTGGAGCAGATCGCCGTAGGGCACGATGGCCATGCAGGTCAGCCCCGCCGAGGCCGTTTCCTTCGCCAGTACGCCGTAGTCCGCGCCGTTCATGCGTATGCGGTTCTGGGGCGAGGACGTGTAGAGCCGGCTCACCGCGCCGTACTGATCGTCCGTGTGGGAAAGGATGGGGGCGCCCGTCTGGTCGCACAGCAGGAGCACGCCGTTTTCGCTTTCCGGCAGGCTGGAAAGCAGCTTATCCTCCGGCAGGTGGAAAAAGGCGTAGCTTTTTCCCTGGATGCTGTTCATCGGCAGGCTGCTGATAAACACCAGCACCCGGTCGTTGCTGATGATGCGCGAGATGGTGGCTTTCCCCACAAAGTCGCACAGGGCGATGTGATTGGTCTGCCCGCGAACCGCAAGCATATCGTTCAGCGACAGCCCGTCGATCCGGCTGAAATAATCCTCCGCCGGATAGCTGCTTTCGGCGGTGATCACAATGCCCAGCCCTTCGGAATAAATGCCGATATCGCTGAGCGTGCTGCTGAACGCCTTCATTTTTTGCAGCAGCTCGATAATTGACTTTTTTGTCAGAATGTTTTTCGGCGTCTGTTCCTTTAAATGCAGATACACTTCCACGCCGCTGTCGTTATTCAATTGCCAGGCGAAGGAACGCATCTGTTCGATCTGCCTGTTCAGGGACATGCACGCGCTTTCCAGCAGGGATTCATGCTGCTTCCACGCGTCCCGGATGACCTGTTCGGAAACCTGGGCATAAATAAACCAGCCGGTCGCCATCGTGGTCACGATCGTAAAAAGAACCAAAAGAAGCGTCATCTGCACCTGCACCCGATACCGGGGCAGACGCCGTTTCTGAACCTGTTTCATGGAAGCCTCCCAGGGGCTAAAGACCAATGACAGCGCATCGGTCCCACATATCATTTTTACGTGCTGCCGAGAAAGGCGGCGTAAAAAAATTATAGCACAGATACAGCGTTTTGTCATTCCTTTTCTTGTTCGCTTTCTTCTTTCGTTTCGTTAAAAAATGAAAAAACGATAAAAATT
>JAEEGG010026163.1_pt1 | contig 11165 bp, 5 predicted proteins | sample 9134161 | NCBI WGS metagenome assembly JAEEGG01 (sample SAMN16246543, study PRJNA631951) | gut metagenome | biome: gut microbiome; feature: rumen; material: CR-attached | host: Bos | place: Iran: Karaj | collected 2018-10
AAGACATAATGCTAGCCTTGGAAGGTGTTCTGCTCGCCACGCTTGATCTGCAGATTCAGGTATGCAGCCAGGTTCGAGATTTCCTGCTTGACGGAAGCCAGTCCGACCAAGCCGTCCAGCTTAGCCAGACATTCGGTATAGTCAATGGCCTTGGGGGCTTCGTAAGGTATGTCGGAAACCTCGATGGTCATGAGCTGCTCGTTGGACAAAGTAGAGAAATTGTCGTGCTGCAGGCGTTCGGCCTGACGGCTGCATATCTTGTCAAACAGCTGACGCATGGCGCGTCCGTTGGCAAAGTTCTTATCGCGGGCGTTGTATAAATCGGTAATCAGCTTGCGCGTCAGTTTCTCCGCATCAGGACTGAACTGGTATTTCTTCTCCTTGGCAAACAGCATGAGAATCTGGAACAGCTGGTCAGGAGTGTAGTCTTCCAGGTCGAGGAAGTAATTGAAACGGCTGCGGAATCCCGGGTTGATGCGGAACAGGTTTTCCATCTCCGTGCGGTAGCCGGCAGCGATAACCACAAACTTTCCGCGGTCGTCCTCCATGCGCTTCATCAGCTTCTCCAAAGCCTGAGCGCCTTGGTTGTCACGTTCGCCGCCCTGACTGAGCGGAGCCAGCGTATAGGCCTCGTCAACAAAGAGAATGCCGCCCTGTGCCTTGTCGCACAGCCGGTCAACAACCTTCGGTGTCTCGCCCTGATACTGGCTGACCATCTGCGCACGGTCCACCTCCACTACATGGCCACTGTCCAGGTAGCCGATGGCGGCAAGTATCTCGCCCAGCTTACGGGCAATGGTCGTCTTACCGGTACCGGGATTACCCGTCAGGATGATGTGCATGCCCATCTTCTCCTGTTCGCCGAAACCACGCTGCACGCGCTCCAGGTTGTTCTGAATGGCATAGGCCATCTCGCGAACGGCCATCTTGACGGAATCCATTCCCACAAAGACATCCAGGTCGCCGAGAATCTCATCCAGCGTCCGTTCGGCGGGAATGTAGCCCCTGACGTCCTGCTCCTCAACAATGGCTTCGGAAGAGCCGCGACTGATGAACGCCGTAAAGATGTCCTCAGCTGTTTTGTTGGCAATATGGGCATAGCCGAAGGTGTCGTCCTTAATCTTCACCTGGTAGCGAAAGTAGCGCTGCAGCTTGTCGTCAGCCTCAGGCGTCAGGTCGCTGAGACCGTACTTCGAGCGCAGCATCATCTTACAGATGGCGTACAAGTCGTGGGCTCCCGGAGTTGGCAGGCGGAAGGTGTATTTGAAGCGGTTGGCAACGGCCGGATTGCTGGCCAGGAAGTCCTCCAGGCCCTTGGGCAGACCGGAGATAATCACCACCGGATTATCGTCCCACTTGTCCATCTCGACAAACAGTTTGTCAAGCGGGTTCACCTGATTGGAATACTTGTCAGGCAGGAGTTTCTGGACATTGTCAAAGAACAGGATACCGTTGCGGGCTTTCTTGATGTTGTCTTCCCACTTATCCACAAAGCGTGAATAGTCAACGGCATCGACAATGGTCAGCTTGGGCTTGTCAATGATTTTATGCTTGTAGAAATAATCACGGAGCACCTCGGCCAAGGCTGTCTTTCCGGTTCCGGTTTCGCCGATGATGATGGCATTGACACTCAGACGCACAGACACAATGTCCTTGCGGGAATGCAGGAAGGTGTAGGTATCGACGATGGTCTTCAGCTGCGCCTTAACCTCGTCCAAGCCCACCAGCTTGTCAAGTACATTCGACGAGACAATGGGCTGTCCACACCATTTGCAGAACCTGGCAATGGGTCTGTTCTCTTTTTGACAATGCTCACATTTCATCACTCGACGTCCTTTTGTATCTGTTTAACTACCGTTGAAGGGCTCAGTCGCCAGTTGTCCAAATCGGGATTGCCCACATTCATCAGCTTGGGGCTATAAACCACCATCTCCAGAATGAGCACGGCCACAAGGGCTGACCAGAGGATATAATGCAGGAGGGTTTCTCCAGCCACGGAGTGCAGTTGGTTCTCGGCATCGTCCAACAGTCCGAACTTAGAACTCTTATAGCGGTAGGAACGAGTCTTGAAGGTATAATATAGCGGTTCCAGCAGTTCCGACTTGATGTCATCGCGAAGGACGGAGTCGAACAGCTGCTGGTCGTCCCTGCGGTCTTTTCTGAAATCAGTAAAATGACAGATGACCATATAGACAAGGGAAATAAACAGGACTGCCGGAATAAAGAACCCGGGATGTGAATGGTTCAGATACTTCAGCAGCCAGATGGGAATGGCAGACGACATCAAGCCCAGGGCACCCCACAGACTGGAGAAGAAGATGCCATATCCTCTGAAGTAAGCCCTGATGGCAACAATGAGCGCAGTCATTCCACCCAAAGGTAGTCCGATGGTAAACACGGAGTGGCTCAACAGGTAGTCGCGTCCGGAAATACCGATAATCATCACCATCAGCAGCCACAGGGCAGACAAGCCATAGAATATGTATCGCCACGTTTTCTCCTTCCGCTGTGCCTTGTTGTAGTTGTTACGTACCTCGTTAATCTTCTTGGAGGTTTCCTCCTTGGCGTTGACATAACGACGGTAGTACACTTGCTGACTGTCAATCTCGCCCAACTTATAGACCCACTGCTCCAAAGTACGTTCGTAGCTGTATTCCTCGGAGAAGTCCTTGAACGGGTCTTCATGGTACCATACGGACAACCACTGGCAGAAGGAACCGTCACGTATCTCAGACTTGATGAGCGGATAAAGCTCGCGACGAATATCCAGTTCACTCTTCAGCTCGGTACCGTCAGACAGCTTATAGACAGGAACTACGCCTAACTGGCGGCACATTCTGTAGGCTGCCGTGCGCAAATCGTAAGCGCTGAGACGCTCGCGGTTCTCGTCGCTCTTCAGGTCGAAGTTGCGCGTAGCCTCGTTCAAATGCTCGAACCATCCATGCAGCTGGGCGAAATAGGCAAAGCGGCCGTTGGGGTCGGCAAAGTCTTCCACTTCCTTCTCCATATCCTCGTCGCTCATGTGCTGCCAACGAATAAGGTTCTGTTTCAGCACCTCACCCACCTTCACCGACGAATCGGCATTCTTCAGGTCATAGGCAGCATCACGATAGACGTTATACAAAACCTTGTAAGCCAACTGCTTGGAATAGGGCTGTTCGGCAGTCATGATGCGCAGGGCCTCACAAGCCATGCGGTCCTCATGACTGTACATCCACGACAACAAGCGGCCGTCAGTCAGGCTCACCCACTCATCTTCAGTCACCTCATACTGGCCAAAGGCCTTCACAATGTCGGCTAAGGAAGACGAGGCGTATTTAGGCAGGAAGGGAATGTCCTTATCTATCTCATAGACGGTACGCAGAATAGCGACGCGTCCGTCAAAGTTCTTCTTGAACTCGAAGTAACTGCGCAGCCGCTCAATGTCAGCCGAAGAGTGCGACTCCAGGTAGAGCCAAAGGCGGTCGTTGCGGTTCCTGAGCAGGATGCTGTATTCGCTGACGTAGCTCAGCATGGAAATGGCAACGCTGTGAACATCGTCACAGAGATTTCCCTTGACATCCTGATAAGGATAGGTAGGCTCCATCGCAAAGACAGAAGCCATCAAGCCTGCTTTCTGGTCGGCGGGATAACGGTTCTGGACAATGTCTTTCACGACGGTGCTGAGCTTGGTGTTGCCACATTGCTCCAGCCAGTTAACCAGACGGCCACCGTACAGATAGCCCTTGGCCAGCTTCTCGTTCTCAATGAGCAACGGTATCAGCTCGTGAATGTTGTCGGCTACGAGATTCCTTTCAGGATCAACGATGAAGCTCTTGTAACGCAGTATGGGTGACGAGATGTCAACCTTGGGGCTCTCGCCCAGGAACCAGCGTTCCACTTCTTCATACGTCCAGCGGTTATGTGGATTGACAGCCGTCAGTCCCTGAACAAGGATTTTCACGCGGTCAGGCAGTTCGTTGATTTTCGGAATACGTCCCTCATTCTTACGGCGCATCATGATACGCTCGTTTGAACTCATGGGGCTTTCACCCAGCCAGTAGGTCATCAGCGTGATACCCAACGAGTAGTAATCGACAGCCGGGGTAATCTCCACAACGCCGTCAATCACATCGTTATACATCTCGGGAGCAGCATAAAGAGGGGTACGGGCCTGAGTGGTGCGATGGATGCGCTCGTCCTCAGACAAAATGGAGGAGATACCAAAGTCACCAAGAACGACTTCTGTGTGGGCCTTGTCCCTGAAGAAGAAATTGCTGGGCTTGATATCCTTATGGATGATACCGTTGTTGTGGCAGTAAGCCAGGGCAGCGGCAGCTTGTAAGGCTACTCGACGGAACTGGTTGATGTCGCCTTGGGCATGATTGTCATTCAAGGTGCCGCCCTCCAGGTATTCCATGAGCTCGTAATCACGGTTCTTTCCCTCAACATAGGTCTTACCATAGTCCATCACCTTCATTATCATCTCCATCTGCATGCTCTTCACAATCTTAAGCAGATTCTTCTTGAACACAAAGCTGGGGTAATAGACTTTCAGCACGAATTCACGGTCTCCCCGTTCAACAAGGAACACCTGAGCTTCACCCGAATTGTTACTCAAACAACGGACATTCCTGTAGCGTTGTCCTTTCAACATGAAGAAATCGACAGCATCGTCAGACTGGGTAGTGGGTATGGAAGACCTTTTCGTTGACGAAAGAGTATTAAGCAACGCGTCATTTGACCTGAGGGTCGTTCCGCCACCCACGCTGGCCGCCTGAGGCTGTTCGTTGGCCGATGTCTGTGGTTTTAACGTTTGGTCCATTATTTATTATCGTCTTTTATTTCTGCTGAAGAAGTCTTCCCTAACACCACCCACTTGCCGCCAAGTTGTGGCTTGGCGCATCCGCAAGGACTGCTGTGCATGGCATGTTTATAGTTGCACACCCACGCCAGTCGGACTCCGGCAGGCTTGCTGGCCATTGCATAATTACGGGCCTGCACGGGAGATGTTGACTCCGGCAAGGCCAATTTATCCAATATGGCGGAAAGATTCTTTATTTTCTCTGATTTCTTCTCAACGAGTTCTTCCTTCGTCAAGCGCTTGGTGCGAACCACAGGAATAACTGGATTAGCCTCGCCCTTGTCCTTAGCCAACAAGGTCAGCACCCGCTCACGCAGCTGGTCGTTCATCTGGTCTCTGACCACGTCACGTTCTGACTTGTAGGGAACCATCTCGTCCAGGGCATTGTACTCGGTAATAGTGTCCATTAATTCCTGATACACAGGGCTATCCTGTAACTCGGCCACCATGTTCTTGGCTTCCTGAGTCAGCGGAGTGCCGCATTGCTTGCAGAAAGCAAAATTGTTCAACGTGCGGCAAACCGGACAGACAAGTCCGCCACGCGGACTGCCGCATTCAGGACAATAGGCCTCGTTGCCGTTCAGGTGATTGCCGCAGAAGGAACAGACATCCGTGCGAACATAACGATGACAAATCTCACAATAATCTGCATCAGGATCGATTTCCGAGCCGCAATGGGGACAAAGCACGGTGTGCAAGGGTTTGCCACACGAAGCACAGAACGTAGCCTCGGCATCATTCGTTGCTCCACAATAGGGACATTCAACTGCAGCTTGCAGTTTCTGTACAAACTGTTGTGCGGACTGTTGCTCTTCCTGAGGTTTTTCAAGCTCAGGCATCTGCCGTTCTGCCGGTCTTTGGGTTCTCTCGACTTGGGTATTATCCTCGTTCATCATAAATAATCTCTATTTGGCAGGGGCAAAGATATAAAAAAAAATCAAAACCTAAAACAAAAACCGCCGTAAATTTTATTTACGACGGCTATTTTTGTTGATTTTCTCAATAAATTACCACAAAGGAAGGCGATTTTCTTTGGGAATATACATCTTATCACCTGCTTTTATGCCAAAAGCATCATACCAGGCATCAATATGCGGAAGGGCTCCGTTGACACGCCAACGACCTAAGGAGTGTGGGTCGCTCTTGGTGCGGTTGCGAATCTCAGCCTCGGTAATATTGTTTGCCCAGACACCGGCATAAGCCAGGAAGAAACGCTGTTCGGGGGTCAAGCCGTCAATCACGGGTAAGGGGTTGAGCTTCGTTGCGTTCTTGTAAGCAGCAAACGATACCTGCAGACCACCGTGGTCGGCCAGGTTCTCTCCCAATGTCAGACGACCATTGGCATTCAGGTCAGGAAGCACCTTGATGGCCGAGAAGAAATCGGCATATTTGTCAGTACGGGCAATGAAGTTCTCAGCATCACTTTCCTTCCACCAGTCATGCATGTTTCCGTCCTTGTCAAAACGACGTCCCTGGTCATCAAAACCATGCGTCATTTCATGACCGATAACCACGCCAATGGCACCATAGTTGAAAGCATCGTCAGCAGTGGGATCAAAGAACGGAACTTGCAGAATACCAGCAGGAAAGCAGATTTCGTTCGTGGTAGGGTTATAGTAGGCATTCACCGTCTGCGGATACATGTGCCAATCGTCACGGTCAACAGGTTTTCCTGCCATGTGGTCAATTTCCCAAGCATTCCAGAAACGGCTGCACTCCTTCATGTTTTCATAATAGGTCTTGCTGGGGTCAATGGTCAGTTTCGACAGGTCGGTCCACTTGTCGGGATAGCCGATTTTCACATAGAATGTGCTGAGTTTCAAAAGGGCGTTGACCTTCGTTGAGTCATCCATCCAATCCTGAGCGGCAATACGCTCACCCAAAGCAATCTGAAGGTTGTGAACCAGCTCCTTCATGCGCTCCTTCGACGAAGCAGGGAAATACTTCTCCACATAGATACGGCCAAGGGCTTCACCCATCACGCCTTCAACCTGGTTGGTGGCACGTTTCCAACGTGGATAGTTCTCCTGACGGCCTGAGATGACCTTGCCGAAGAACTCAAAGTTGGCCTGGGCAATATCCTCACTGAGATAGCTGGCAGCACCCTGAATCTGGCGCCATTCCATGTAGTCGCGGTAGCTCTCAGGAATAAGCTTGGCAACAACGATATCGGCACCTGCCATGAAGTCGGGCTGGCCGACAACCATCTCCTGGAGATACTTGCTCTCAATGCCATTGGCATTCATCACGCGCTCTAACTGCAGATGCGGATACTTGCTGTCAAACTCCGTGAGGGTCATCTTGTTATAGTTGGCAATGGGGTCGCGCAGCTCTGTACGTGACTTGGACACCTTTGCCAATGCGGTCTCCACCTTCATGATGTTCTTCATCTTCTTGGTGGCAGCGCCTTTGCTGAAACCGAAGAGCTGGAACATCCGGACAATATGCTGCTTGTAGGCCTCACGAATTTTGGCGGTAGCCTCGTCCTCGTCAAGATAATAGTCTTTCTGTCCAAGGGTGATGCCTCCCTGAACCACATTCAGAATGTTTTGCGTAGCGTTCTTGTCGTCAGCTCCCAGTCCGGCACGGAAAAAGCCCGTAGCACCATACTGTGCCAGTTCCAACTGGATATCAAACAACTGCTGCATGGTTTTGGCCTTCTCCATGCGGTTCAACATCTCCATCACAGGCTTCACGCCGTCCTGGTCACGCCGTACGGAGTCCATGGCCAGCTTGTAGAGGTCGGAGAGCTTCTGCTCCACACTGCCCTGAGGGTAGGTATTCTTCTGTAACTCATTCAAAATGCCATTGATACGCTTGTCGTTGTCTTGCGCCAAACGGTCAAAACTTCCAAATCTCGAATAAGCTGCGGGCAGGGGATTTTTCTTCATCCATCCACCGCAGGCGTACTCATAAAAGTCGTCACCGGGCTTTACCTGAGTGTCCATGTTAGTAAGGTCAAGCCCTGACCTTAACGGTGTCTGAGCCTGTGCTGTCAGCGTCACCGATGCAATTGCCATCATTGTTAATAGTTTTTTCATCATTTTCTCTATTTATTATCAGTTATTCGTTTTCGATTGTCAATTCCTCCAACTCTTCCGACAGCTTTTCCCAACGTTCCACCTCTTCGTCAAGGGCACGCTTGGTGGTCGTGTATTCCGTTACCAGCACCATGTCCGATGCTTTTTCCGGGTCCATCAGTTGTTGGTCAAGCTCCTTCAGCCGACGCTCCATATCACTAATTTTCCGCTCACTTTCCTCGACTGCGCGTTCTGCCTTGCGGAGCCTGCGCTGCTGCTCCTTACGGGCAGCATAGTCCTGCTGCCTATTCACCTTGTCGGGCTTGTCAGGCTCAATGGCAGCATTCGGCTTATTGGCCTCATTGGGTTGATTCCCCAACTCACTCAACTCCTCAATCTGACGGCTTTGCAGGAAGTCATAGATGCCGCCCAGGTGCTCTCGTACCCGTCCGCCACCAAACTCATAGACCTTGGTAACCAAACCGTCAAGGAATTCACGGTCGTGACTGACGATGATGGCTGTACCGTCAAAGGCACGGATAGCTTCTTTCAGCACATCTTTCGAGCTCATGTCAAGATGGTTGGTAGGCTCGTCAAGTATCAGCAGGTTGACAGGTTCCAGCAGCAGGCGAATCATGGCCAGACGACTGCGCTCACCGCCGCTCAAGACTTTCACCTTCTTGTCGGAGGCCTCACCTCCAAACATGAATGCGCCAAGGATGTCACGGATTTTCATGCGTATCTCACCCTTTGCCACATGGTCGATGGTATCGAAGACGGTCAGACTCTCATCCAGCAGTTGGGCCTGGTTCTGGGCAAAATATCCTATCTGCACATTATGGCCTATCTTCAGGTGTCCGTCGAAGGGTATCTCGTTCATGATGCACTTCACCAACGTGGATTTTCCTTCTCCGTTCTTGCCGACAAACGCCACCTTCTCACCTCGTTTGATGGTCAGGTTCACATGGTCGAACACCACATGGTTGTATTCCTTACGAACGTCCTCGCAGATAACGGGATAGTCACCTGAGCGCAGACAGGGCGGGAACTTCAGATGAAGCGCAGAGTTATCCACTTCATCCACCTCGATGGGTACAATCTTCTCTAACTGCTTGATTTTCTGCTGCACCTGAACAGCCTTTGTGGCCTGATAGCGGAAACGCTCAATAAACGCCCGCATGTCAGCCATTTCCTTCTGCTGGTTCTCGTAGGCACGCATCTGCTGTTCGCGCCGCTCTTTGCGCAGCACCACATACTCGTCGTACTTGACGCGGTAGTCAATAATCCTGCCGCACGATATTTCCATCGTCCGGTTACACACATTATTAATAAAAGCACGGTCGTGACTGACAAGCATGACAGCCGATGCGCTGGTAGCCAAGAACTGCTCCAACCACTGTATCGACTCAATATCCAGATGGTTCGTGGGCTCGTCGAGCAACAGCACATCGGGGCGCTGCAACAGGATCTTCGCCAGCTCTATTCGCATACGCCAACCGCCCGAGAACTCACTCGTGGGACGTTCGAAATCACGCCGCTCAAAGCCTAAACCCATCAGCGTGCGTTCCAGCTGTGCCTCCTGGTTTTCGGCTCCCATCATCAGATAGCGTTCATGCTCCTGGGTATAACGCTCTACCAGTGACATGTAGTCATCGCTCTCGTAGTCGGTACGCTCGCCCATCTGCCGTTCAAGCTCATCCACACGTTGTTTCAGCGCCGCGACGTCAGCAAATGCCTTCTGGGCTTCCTCACGCACGGTGGTCTCATCACTCAAGCGCATGACTTGTGGCAGATAGCCCACCGTCGTGTCTTGGGGCAGTACAACCTGTCCGGCAGTAGGACGCTGCTGACCGGCAATAATCTTGAGCAGGGTCGATTTACCGGCCCCGTTCTTACCGACCAGTGCAATACGGTCTTTGGGATTCACCACGAACGATGCACCCTCAAACAAAGGCTTCACGCCAAACTCCACTTTCAGGTTCTCTACTGAAATCATGGATGCAAAGGTAATAAAAAATTATGAATTAAGAATTATGAATTATGAATTATTTTGTATCTTTGCAGACAAAATTCAAAACTATGGAATTACTGAAGACTTTTACACGGCTCATCGCCACCGAGCTTCACCTCAACGAACACGCCGTAGAGAACACCCTCAAGCTGCTGGACGAGGGATGCACCATTCCCTTCATCTCCCGTTACCGCAAGGAACGTACGGGCGGACTGGACGAGGTACAGATAGCCGCCATCAGCGACCGTGCCGAACAGCTCCAAGAAATGGCGAAGCGCAAGGAGACCATCATCAAGACCATTACCGAACTGCAGAAGATGACCCCTGAACTGCAGCAGCGCATAGACGACTGCTGGGTATCGACCACCCTGGAGGACATCTACCTGCCCTATCGTCCCAAGCGCCGCACCCGTGCCCAAGTGGCCCGCGAGCAGGGATTGGAGCCACTGGCGGAGATACTCCTCCTTCAACGTGACCCTCACCCGGAACAAACCGCGAAACGCTTCACTGTTCGAGACGGTTTGACCGTCTCGTCCTGCCTCAAAGGCGCCCAGGACATCATTGCCGAACAGATTAGCGAGGACGAGCGTTCCCGCAACAGCGTCCGCGCCGCCTTCCGCCGCGAGGCATTCATCGTATCCAAAGTCGTCAAGGCCAAGAAGGACACCGACGAAGCCCAGAAATACAGCGACTACTTCGACTGGGAGGAACCGCTCAAGCGCTGCTCCAGCCATCGCCTGCTGGCCATGCGTCGAGGTGAGGACGAAGGTATCCTGCGCGTCAGCATTACTATTGAAGACGATGATGCCATTGAACGGCTAAAACGCTACCTCCCCCAGGTGCCCAATGGCAGCCGAGCCTGTCGCAAGCTCTTGGAAGAAGCGGTGGAAGATGGCTATAAGCGTCTGCTGCAGCCTTCCATCGAAACGGAGTTTGCAAACTTGAGCAAGGATCGTGCCGACGAAGAGGCCATCAAAGTCTTTGCCCAGAACCTGCGACAGCTGCTGTTAGGGGCTCCCTTAGGGCAGAAGCGCGTCATGGGCATTGACCCGGGTTTCCGTACCGGCTGTAAGGTGGTTTGCCTCGATGCACAGGGCAACTTGCTGCACCACGAGGCCATATTCCCCCACCCGCCTATCAATCATCGTATGCAGGCTACCATCCATCTGCAGCAGATGATTAGCGACTACCACATCGAGGCCATCGCCATCGGCAACGGTACCGCCAGCCGTGAGACCAAGGAGTTTGTAGAGGACAGTATCCAATCACTCCCCTCGCCCTTTGGAGAGGG
>JAEEGG010026164.1_pt1 | contig 11164 bp, 5 predicted proteins | sample 9134161 | NCBI WGS metagenome assembly JAEEGG01 (sample SAMN16246543, study PRJNA631951) | gut metagenome | biome: gut microbiome; feature: rumen; material: CR-attached | host: Bos | place: Iran: Karaj | collected 2018-10
GGCCGAGGAGCTGTTGCGCGAGAGTAATAAGAAGATAGAAAACGCCATCCGTGAGATACGTGAGGCCCAGGCCGAGAAGGAGCGTACCCGCAAGATTCGCGAGGAACTGGATACCTTTAAGGAGGAGCTGGCTCAGGTTGATACCCGTGCTACTGATGAAGCCATTGCCAAGAAGATGCGCCAGATTCAGGAGCGTAAGGAGCGCAGAGAGAAACGTAAGGCCGAGAAGCTTTCGAAGAAAGAGGAAGGTGGAAAGCGAGAGGATGCCGCAGCTGTAGCAAGTGCTCAGTCTTCAAAGGCTAACATACCACTCCAGAAAGGCGATACCGTGCGTATCAAGGGTCTTACCAGCGTGGGTGTTATCGATAGTATCGATGGCGGAAAGGCTGTGGTAGTATTTGGTGGCATGAAAACCAAGATGCGCCTGGAGCGCCTGGAGCATGCCGAGAAACCCAAGGAGCAGCAGACCAAGGCCGAGGAACGTAACAGCAATATTGCTGGCTCGTATGGTGTGGTATCGAAGGATACCCGCAATGTGATTGATAATCGAAAACTGAACTTTAAACAAGATATAGATGTGCGCGGTATGCGTGGCGACGAGGCTATTAATGCCATTACCTATTTTATAGACGATGCTATACTGGTAGGAGTGAGTCGTGTACGCATTCTGCATGGTACCGGAACAGGTATTCTGCGCCAGCTAATCCGACAGTATCTGGGCACTATTCCTAACGTTTCGCACTACCGCGACGAGCATGTGCAGTTTGGTGGTGCAGGCATCACTGTTGTGGATTTAGAATAAAAAAACAATACTTGATTTAAATCGTGAAACTTCCCAATAATGCTTAAAAAAGCTAAAAATATTTGGGTGGTAAGGTCATTCGTCGTATCTTTGCACCGGTTAAGCGTAACTAAGCGCTGATATGAACGCATTTCCGACGTGAAGTCGGTACTCTCAATTTCAATGAATTTATCTAAAGGATAACGCGGTTTGTTCGTGAGAACCCTCCGCCTAAAGTATAGAGATTTATGATTGGTTTTATTAAGAAGGCAGTTTTGAGCTTAATGGCTCTGTTCTTGGTAACTCTGTCGGTTTCGGCCGAAGGTTTCGGTACACGGAGCAACAAAACGTTAGGCTTTGACTGGAATCCAGTGATGGATGCAATTATTAAAGTGGAAAGCGAAGGAAATCCTAAGGCCGTGAGTGGAAACTCGGTAGGCGCGATGCAGATTACTCCAGTACTCGTTAAGGAATGTAATAACATCCTGAGTAAACGTAAGAGTAAGAAGCGATACACATTAGCTGACCGTTATAGTGTAGAAAAATCGAAAGAGATGTTCCTTCTGATTCAAAGCTATTTTAACCCGGAGAACAGCGTCGAGAAGGCTATACGTTCTTGGAATGGTGGTATGAATTATGGTATAAAAACTACTAACAGTTACTACCGAAAGGTTATAGCAAGAATGAAAAAGTAAATCTGATAATCCGATTGTCGAGGGCCTGAGCCCTGACGATCGGATCATTTTTTTTGTATGCTGTTTAATCTGGCAGTAAGTCGGGGTGGGAGATATAAACAAAAAATGCAAGCCTTTCAGCTTGCATCTCCTCTTTAGTTGCGGAGGCAGGATTCGAACGTGCGACCTCCAGGTTATGAGCCTGGCGAGCTACCAACTGCTCCACTCCGCGATGTTAAATTTTCGCTGCATTTCAGGGTGTTTCCTGATTTGCGGGTGCAAAGGTACGACTATTTTTTGAATTGGCCAAATTTTTCGGCCATTTTTTTATAAATTTGTTGTTTTTGTAATATTTTTCCTCGTTTTTCTTGTCAGTTTCAAATAAAAGGCTTACTTTTGCACATCGTAGAATAGTGTGCAATTTTAAAATTTAGGAGGAAACAGACATGTCTATATCCAAGACAAGACAGAAACTGGTAGATGTAGCACGCCAGCTGTTCGCCAAGAACGGACTGGAAAATACGACGATGAACGATATTGCCCTGCAATCGGGTAAGGGTCGCCGTACGCTATATACCTATTTTAAGTCGAAAGAGGAAATCTACTATGCTGTTATCGAGAGCGAGTTGGAGCGATTGAGCGACAAGCTCGATGAGGTGGCTGCCCGAAAAATCCGTCCACAGGACAAGATTATCGAGCTGATCTATACCCATCTCAGTATGATTCGCGAAACGGTGGTTCGTAACGGTAACCTGCGTGCAGAGTTCTTCCGTAACATCTGGATGGTAGAGAAAGTGCGCCGCCATTTCGACGATGCCGAGATTGAGCTGTTCCGTAAGGTTTATGCCGAGGGTAAGGACGATGGCGAGTTTGATATCGACAACGTGGACCTGGTGGCTGATATTACACACTATTGTATCAAGGGACTCGAAGTACCTTATATATATGGACGTATTGCCCATGGTATGAAGGAGGAGGACACCAAACCCCAGGTGGCCAAGGTGGTTTATGGTGCGCTGGGAAAGATTCAGAAAAGATAAACATTACACATTATTAATAATAGAAAACAATTATGGGATTATTAGAAGGTAAGACAGCGCTGATTACAGGTGCTGCACGCGGTATCGGAAAGGCTATCGCACTGAAGTATGCCTCTGAAGGCTGTAACATCGCATTCACCGACCTTGAGGTGAACGAGGAGACCGAGAAGGAAATTGCTGCTCTGGGTGTAAAGGCTAAGAGCTATGCTTCGAACGCTGCCGACTTTGCTCAGACCGAGGAAGTAGTTAAGGCTGTAAAGGAAGAGTTCGGATCAATCGATATTCTGGTTAACAATGCTGGTATCACTAAGGACGGACTGATGCTGCGTATGACTGAGCAGCAGTGGGATGCTGTTATCGCAGTAAACCTGAAGTCGGCCTTCAACTTCATTCACGCTTGTGTACCCGTTATGATGCGTCAGCGTGGTGGTTCTATCATCAACATGGCATCAGTAGTAGGTGTTCATGGTAACGCTGGTCAGGCTAACTATGCTGCCTCAAAGGCTGGTTTGATTGCTCTGGCTAAGAGTATCGGTCAGGAGATGGGTCCTAAGGGTATCCGTGCTAACGCCATCGCTCCTGGTTTCATCGATACAGCTATGACTCAGGCTCTGCCCGACGATATCCGTAAGGAGTGGATCAACAAGATTCCTCTGCGTCGTGGTGGTCAGGTTGAGGATATCGCTAATGTTGCTACCTTCCTGGCTTCTGACCTCTCAAGCTATGTAAGCGGTCAGGTTATCCAGGTTGATGGTGGTATGAACATGTAGTTCATTGAACATTGATTATTGAACATTATGGAGGTCGTTTACGAAGACAACCATATCATCATAGTCAACAAACAGAGTGGGGAGATCGTACAGGGCGATAAGACTGGCGATCGCCCCCTTTCTGAATTGGTGAAAGACTATATCAAAGAAAAGTACGCCAAGCCAGGTGCCGTTTTCCTGGGTGTGGTGCACCGCCTGGATCGTCCTGTTTCAGGGCTGGTGGTGTTTGCCCGAACCTCGAAAGCGCTTACCCGACTGAACAAGATGTTTGCCGAGGGACAGGTGCATAAAACCTACTGGGCGATAGTAAAAAATCGTCCTAAGGCCCTCGAGGGAACGCTCGAGAACTGGCTGGTGCGTAACGAGAAACAGAACAAGAGCTATGCCTACGATAAGGAGCGCCCCAATGCCAAGAAAGCCCTGTTGAAATATCGTGTGATAGGACAGACAGATAACTATACGGTGCTTGAGGTGAACCTGATGACGGGTCGTCATCACCAGATACGCTGTCAGTTGGCTGCCATGGGCTGTCCCATTAAGGGCGACTTGAAATATGGTGCGCCTCGCAGCAATCCCGATGGCAGTATCTCGCTCATGTCGCGAAGGGTGGAGTTCGTGCATCCTGTTTCGAAAGAAACCATTATCGTAGAGGCACCGTTGCCCAACGATCCGTTGTGGCAGGCTGCATCAACCAGATAAACAAATGAAGAAAGTCCTGAAGTGGTTGGGGATAGCGGTTTTGGTACCCATACTGCTTATTGTGATTCTAACCGCGCTACTTTATTTGCCGCCTGTGCAAAATTGGGCGGTAAAGAAGGTGGCCGCCATCGCCTCGGAGAAAACGGGCATGGACATCACAGTAGAACGGGTATGCCTGGAGTTCCCGCTCGACTTAGGCATCGAGGGCTTTCGTGCTTTGCATCAAAACCAGACCGACACCATTGCCGATGTGCGCAAGATGGTGTGCGATGTGCGCTTGATACCCTTGTTTAGCAAGCGTGTGGTGATAGACGAGCTATCGCTGACTGATGCCAAACTGAATACCAATGGCTTTATTGGCGACCTGCGTATCAAAGGTAATCTGCAGGAGCTTTGGCTGTCGTCGAATGGTATCGACCTTGACCAGGAAACCGTAGAAGTGAATGGTGCCCGACTCTCAGAAGCCCAACTGGATATCGCCCTGAGCGATACAGCGGCTGTTGACACCACAGAATCGACAATGAAATGGATAGTAAATGCCGATTCGGTGAGTATCCTGAAGAGTAATTTCATGGTCCACCTGCCAGGCGACACGCTGAACGCCCAGGCCTATATGGGTAGGGCTGTGGCACGCGAAGTGCTGGCCGACCTTGGTAACAAGATTTATAAAGTGGGCAGTCTGGACTGGAACCAGGGACGCCTGAACTACGACAACCGCTACGAGCCAGAGGTGAGCGGACTGGATTATAATCATCTGGCACTCACGGATATCAATCTGCGTATCGATTCGATTGAATACGTAGAGCCTAACACCTCTCTTATTATTAGAGACCTGAGGGCGAAGGAGAAAAGTGGTCTGCAGGTAAACCACCTGTCGGCCCGCGTAACGATGGACGACAAGCGACTGACCATCCCCCAACTGAGATTGCAAACGCCTGATACAGATATCGAGACCGAGCTGGCGATGGACTTTAACACCTTCGACACCCAGCAGCCTGGTGCGATGAAGCTGCGTTTGAATGCGCAGATAGGTAAGCAGGATGTGATGCGCTTTGCCGGCGATATGCCACAGGCCTTTGTGCGCAACTATCCTAACCATCCCATCAGCATCAAGGGTTCGGTAAACGGAAATATGCAGCATATGGCGTTTACGGGGCTTAACATCCATCTGCCAACCGCCTTCCGCATCACAGCTACCGGTACGGCTGATAACGTAACTGATATCACCAAGCTGAAGGCTGATATCGCCCTGAATGCCAAGACCGAGAATCTGAATTTTGCCTTGGCTTTGGCCGATCCTGCCTTGATGCGTAACTATCGTTTGCCAGGTATGGCGATAGATGGTAAGCTGAAGGCCGATGGCACCCGCTATGCCACCAATCTGACACTGCGCGAGGGTACAGGCATAGTAAAACTGAAGGGTAGTGCCAGCATTCCAACCAATGCTAAAGGTGATTTGCTGATGGCTGGCATAAGCTACGATGCCGATATGAGCATCAACCGCCTGAATCTGCACCATTTTATGCCACGCGACTCTATCTATACCATCACAGCCGATGTGAAGGCCAAGGGATATGGTACCGATTTCCTCTCGAACAAGAGCAAATTGACTGCCAGTGCCAAGATACACCAGTTGCAGTATGGCAGTTGGGACTTGAAGCAGATGAATGCCGAAGCCACCTTGGCTAACGGACATGCGCTGGCATCTATCACGGGTCATAACCAGTTGCTGCAAGGCACCTTAGGTGTTGACGCCCAGTTGAATACCAAGAAGCTGATGGCTACCATCAGTGCCGATCTGGATAAGGCCGACCTGTACCGCATGCGTTTGGTAGATATGCCATTGGCGATTGGCTTATGCGGTTCGGTAGATGTGGTTTCGGATATGAAACTCACTCATCGTGTAACAGGCTTGGTGGATGAAATCTACATCAAAGGTAAGAACGAAACCCTGCGACCCGATTTTATCGGACTGCATATCAATACTACGGTTGATACCGTGATTGCCCGTATTCAGAGTGGCGACTTTATCGTGAAGCTGGATGCCAAGGGCAACTACGAGCGCCTGCTGAAGAAACTCACCATCTTAGGCGACTCAACGATGGCGCAGATTGATAAGCGCATCATCGACCAGCCTGCCATCAAGCGCCTGCTGCCCGAGATGAAACTGCATGTCGAGAGTAAGCGCGACAACCCGATGGCCAGTTTGCTGAAGGCACTGGATGTGCAGTTCAAGGAGCTGATGCTGGATGTGAATACCTCGCCTGTAACAGGTATTAATGGTCAGAGCTATCTCTATTCGTTGGTTTACGATAGTACCCGTATCGATACCATCCGTTTGAACCTCACACAGAAGGGCGACCGCTTAACCTACCAGGGTCAGGTGCGCAACAACAAGCGTAATCCGCAGTTTATCTTCAATGCCCTGATTGATGGTACCGTCCACCAGCATGGTGCATTGGTAGGCTTGCGCTTTTTCGACCAGCACGATAAAATGGGCTTGCGTTTAGGCGTGACAGCCGAGATGGAGAGCGATGGTATCCGCTTTAAACTGTTGCCCGAGCGCCCGACCATTGGTTATAAGGAGTTTAACCTGAACAAGGACAACTTCCTGTTTATGGGTCGCAACAAGCGCTTGCAGGCAAAGGTGGACCTGATTGCCGACGATAAGACGGGTATCAAACTCTATACCGAGAACCAGGATTCTACCATGCTGCAGGATATCACCCTGAGTGTGAACAGCTTTGATTTGGGTGAGCTCACCTCGGTAATCCCATACCTGCCCCGTATTACGGGTAAGCTGAATGGCGACTACCATATCCTGCAGGATAAGAACGAGAATATCTCGGTGGCCAGCGATATGGCTGTGCGCCAGATGACCTACGAGGGTTCGCCCATTGGTAACATCAGTACCGAGTTGGTTTACCTGATGAAGGAGGACGATACCCATGCCGTAGAGGCCCGCCTGATGCTCGACGACGAGGAGTTCGGTTTGCTGAGCGGTATCTACAAGAGTCAGGGCGAAGGCTTTATCGATGCCAACTTTACGATGACGCGCCTGCCTCTGTCGCTGGTAAATGGATTTGTGCCCGACCAGTTGGTTGGCTTAGAGGGCTATGGCGAGGGTAGTGTAACCATTCGTGGCACCACCCGTCATCCCGAGGTGAATGGTGAGATGTACGTAGATTCGGCCTATCTGGTCAGCATCCCCTATGGCATCCGCATGCGTTTTGATAACGACCCCGTGCGTATCGTGGGCTCTAAGCTGCTGCTGGAGAACTTCGGACTCTACTCGAGCAATAACGACCTGCTGAACCTGATGGGTAACATCGACTTCTCGGATACCGAGCATATCATGATGGATATGCGTATGCGTGCCAACAACTTCCTGCTTATCAACTCTAAGCGTCAGGCCAAGAGTGTGGCATGGGGTAAGGCCTACGTTAACTTTATGAGTCGTATGCAGGGTCCGCTCGAGGCGCTGAATATGCGTGGCCGTCTGGATGTGCTGGGTTCTACCGATATGACCTATATGCTGCTCGATTCGCCTCTCTCAACTGATAACCGTTTGGAAGAGCTGGTTAAGTTTACCGACTTCAGCGATTCTACCACCACGGTAGTTACGCGTCCTGCACCATCGGGCTTGAATGTTGATCTTACCATCAACGTATCGCAAGGTGCTCACGTGGTGTGCGACCTGAATGTAGATGAGAGCAACTACGTAGATTTGATGGGTGGTGGCGACCTGCGTATGAAGTACAACGCCGAGGGTATCCACCTCACGGGTCGTTATACCTTGTCGAGTGGCGAGATGAAATACTCGTTGCCTGTAATCCCGCTCAAGACGTTTACCGTTAAGGAGGGCAGCTATGTAGAGTTTACGGGCGATCCGATGAATCCTAAACTGAACATCACGGCTACCGAGCGTACCAAGGCTAATGTAACCAACGAGGGTGGTGGCACCCGTTCGGTACTGTTTGATTGTGGTGTGATTATCACCAAGACGCTGAACGATATGGGTCTGGAGTTTATCATCGATGCCCCAGAGGATCAGACGGTGAGTGGCGAGTTGGCCACCATGTCGAAGGAGGAACGTGGAAAAATGGCTGTGGCGATGCTTACCACCGGTATGTATCTGGCCGATACCAACACCAGTGCCTTCTCGATGAACTCGGCCTTGAGCTCGTTCCTGCAGAGCGAGATTAACACGATAGCAGGTTCGGCCTTGAAGACACTCGACCTGAGCTTGGGTATCGATAACACTACCGATGCCTCAGGAGCGATGCATACCGACTACTCGTTTAAGTTTGCCAAGCGATTCTTCAACAATCGTCTGCGCATAGAGTTGGGTGGAAAAGTATCGTCGGGTGCTAATGATGCGATGGGTGGTCAGAACCAGTCGTTCTTCGATAATGTCACGATGGAGTATCGCCTGAATCAGGATGCCACCAAGAACCTGAAGCTGTTCTATAACCAGAACGTTTACGATTGGCTGGAGGGCTACACAGGCGAATATGGTATAGGTTTTGTTTGGCGCCGTAAGCTGAACTCGCTGAAGGATGTGTTTAGCTTCTGGAAGAAGGAGCAGCCCATGCTGATGCCACGAACCACCACGCCTCGCGATACCATCCGTAGGGATAGTGTTCCATCCACAAACAGAGAACGCCATGCTAAATAATATCAAGTATATACCCCTAGTGCTTTGTCTGGCTTCGTGCTCAATGACAAAGAATATCCCTGAAGGCGAGCAGCTCTTTACGGGACTTACCAAGATAGCCTACGACGATGCGAAGGAATACGATGTTGAGGCTTACGACACCCACTTGGAGAATACCAAGGTTGAGCTCGAGGCCGCCCTGGCTACCGAGCCCAACGGATCGCTGTTTGGCAGTAGCTATTACACCGTGCCCTGGTCGTGGCACCTGTGGGTATATAATAAGTACGCGGGTAAGGATTCGGGCTTTGCGCGCTGGATGACCAAGACGTTTGGTAAGCCACCCGTTCTGATGAGTCAGGTTAACCCCGAGCTTCGCAGTAGTGTGGCACGATCGGTATTGCGCAATAACGGCTATTTTCGTGGCGATGTAACTTACGAGCTGGTGCCACAGAAGAATGCCAAGAAGTGTAAGATTGGCTATACCGTACATCTCGACTCGCTGTTTACACTCGACTCTGTGAGCTATGTTAACTTCCCGGCTCCCATCCAGGCATTGATTGATTCAACCCGCGACGAGAGTCTCATCAAGAGCCAGTCGCCCTTCAGTATCAATAACCTCGATGCCGAGCGCACCCGTATCAGCACGCTGCTGCGTAACAATGGCTACTATTATTACAGTCCTGGCTATGCCTCGTACCTGGCTGATACCTTTGCTGTAGATAACAAGGCCCAGCTCAGGTTCCAGCTGGCACACGGCCTGCCCGATGTGGCCCTGCGCAAGTGGTATATCGGCAAGCTGGATGTTAACTTCCGCAAGTCGGCCCGCGAGGTGCTTACCGATTCGGTACAGCGCCGTTATCTCACCATTCATTTCAATGGTAAGAAGTCGCCCATCATGCCTCGCGTGGTGTTGCGTAACCTCAGTCTGCGCCCACGCCAGGAGTATAGCTACGAGAAATATATGGAGTCGGCCAGCAGGATTAACGCCACAGGTGTGTTCAGTAGTACCGACTTCCAGTTCACGCCCCGTCCCGATTCTGATACCCTCGACCTGCGCCTGAACTGCACCTTTGATAAACCCTACGATTTCTATATCGAGTGTAATGCCATCGGACGTACCAGTGGCCGATATGGTCCTCAGGCCCGAATCGGTCTTACCCGTCGTAATGCTTTCCATGCCGGCGAGAAACTTGATTTGAACCTGCATGGTGCCTACGAGTGGCAGAAGAGTGCCGATGCTGATATGAACAGCTATCAGTATGGTGCCGATGTGTCGATTGAGTTCCCACGTATCATTGCACCTTTTGTTCATAGCGATCGTGTGCGCCGCGATAAGAATGGTCGTGTCATCCGTCGCCATTTCTATTCTACACCTACCACCTATGCCAAGGTGTCGAGCGATGTGATTCGTCGCCCCGATTATTATAAGATGCATATCGTAAGTGGCGAGTGGACCTATCGCTGGCAGTCGTCGGCCAATAGTCGCCACGAGTTCTCGCCCCTCACGCTCAAGTATCAGTTCGTAAACAGCCATACCGATAAGTTCGACTCGGTGATTGTTGAGAATCCCTATCTGGCAGCCTCGATGGAGGACTGCTTCATGCCTAAGATGCGCTATACCTATATGTACACCAGCCCGTCGTCGTTGCGCCATCCCATCCGTTGGGAGGTAACAGTCGAAGAGTCGGGCAATCTGGTGTCGCTTTGGGATTATGCGTTCGGGCGCTCTTTCAGCGAGAAGGATAAGGAGCTGTTTAAAACCCCATATTCGCAGTTTCTGCGTTTAGAGGCCGATTTCTCAAAAACGTGGAATCTCACCCCAACCTCACAGCTGATAGGTCATTTCAATGGTGGCATTATCTATTGTTATGGCAATAGCAGCGAGGCACCTTACAGCGAGTACTTCTATGTGGGTGGTGCCAATACCATCCGTGCCTTTGGCGTACGCTCCATTGGTCCTGGTCGCTTTGATGGTCGTGGGTTAGGTCGCCAGCTCGACTATCTGATACAGAACGGCGAGACAAAGCTGGTGGGCAACCTGGAGTATCGCACCAAGCTGTTTGGCGATTTGAATGGTGCCGTGTTCCTGGATGCAGGTAACGTATGGGACTTTACCGATGAGTATGTCGAGGGTGGCAAATTCCCCACATCGCTCAAGCAGTTGGTAAAGACCACGGCGCTTGGCACTGGTGTGGGCTTGCGATACGATCTGGGCTTCCTGGTTATCCGCTTAGACTGGGGCTTGGCCATCCACTGCCCGTACGAAACGGGTAAGTCGGGCTATTTTAATGTGCCCAGCTTTAGTGGTGCCCATACTTTGCATTTTGCAGTTGGTTATCCGTTCTAACGCATTTTTTTCGATTCTTTTGTGCTTAAGTCCAAAATATTTTGTACCTTTGCACGCAAAAAATTGATATAACTCAAAAATTTTAAGAAAAAATGAAACCGACTTTGTTTTTGCTCGCAGCTGGTATGGGTAGCCGTTACGGCGGTTTGAAGCAGCTCGACGGTCTGGGCCCAAATGGCGAGACCATTATGGATTA
>JAEEGG010026165.1_pt1 | contig 11164 bp, 8 predicted proteins | sample 9134161 | NCBI WGS metagenome assembly JAEEGG01 (sample SAMN16246543, study PRJNA631951) | gut metagenome | biome: gut microbiome; feature: rumen; material: CR-attached | host: Bos | place: Iran: Karaj | collected 2018-10
TAATCACATCTTCTGAATTGGAACTGATTATAATCTCTGAAGAACTGCAAATTTCACGTTCCGAACTAGAACTGCTTGAAGTTTCCGTTGAGCTGCTGCTGAAAATGGCGCTGCTACTGCTGTTTGCGCTACTGCTCGAGCTCTGCTTCACGGCTTTCTTTTTTACCCAAAGGTTTGGATGCCACAGTTCTTCACCTTCGGCAAGATCCGTAACGCTACTGTCGAGCGGATTGACGAGAACGATTTTGGTGTGCGCTCCGTTTATGTTGGTGAGGGTGGCGACAATGTTTGTCTTGGTGTTGTCCGTTGTCCATTCCGTATGGTCAAATGTGTATCCGGAGGGAGCCTGTATAGACTGTATGAGCGTCCCGGTGCTGTCCGCGATTAGAATCCTCTGATGGGTGTTGTAGTTGCTTCCGACAAAGTTTTTTCCGGTTTGTCCGCCAAAGTCGAGGAATGCCGTGCGCTTGCTTCTGTCCATGGCGAGCGACACGTTGCAGGCCTGTTCCCCGTTGTACCAGACGATATCGCGTCCGTCCACATGTGCGCGGAGAAGCCTTGCTCCTGTGACTGCGAGTGAGTTGTCCTCACTGATTCCGCCGTGGTACGCTCCATCGAACAGTTTTTGAGATATGCCGAATTTTCCACCGGAGAAGGAAACCTGCCATGTCGATGTTGCCTTGAAGGAGGCTTCGTCCCTGTTGTTGCCCGCATCGGTGACGAATATGATGACTGTGTCGCCCGTTTCGAGGACTCTCCAGCGTGGTATGGCTGCCTTTTCGACATTGAGCTTTATTGGAGTGGTCGATTTTTCTTCGAGGCTCTGGACATAGACCGTCGACTTGCCGGATACGCCTTCAAAACCGGTGCAGTAGGCTATCCACTTCCCGTCAGGCGATATTTCGGGATGGTAGGCGTCAATGTCTTTGGTGATTTCCTTGACGGAGGTTGCACCGTTCAGATAGTCGATGATGGCGATGTTCCCGGAAACATCGTTGCGGAAGGCAAGCTTCATGTTGTACGAGCCGGTAATGCCTTTGACTGTCTCGTTCCCTGCGAGAGGTGTGATAATGCTTGTCTGGGAAATCCCGTTGTCGCCCATCCAAAGTGCGTTGGGGATGTTTCCGAACGCGAGTCTAAATCCGACATATTCGGCTCTTGTGGATGATGTGACCGTATAGACGTCACCGCGTCTGTAAGGGTTGGTTTCTATTTCCGACGAGGTGTAACATCCGCCTTTGACAACCCTCTCTTCCATATCGCCGCCGTCGGGGGCGCCGACGTAGTTGGTAATGGTTGTGTCGTGGAAGGCCCCCATCCAGTCGTTCACCCATTCCATAGCGTTGCCGGCCATGTCGCAGAATCCTGCAGAATCGGCCTCCTTGCTGCAAATGGTGTGGAGTTTGTATTCGGAATTGCCGTTGTTCCAACTCTTACTTGTATCCCAAGCGCGGGTTGCCGCGTAGACCCATTCCGCCTCGGTCGGAAGTCTGAAGGCTTTCACGTCGGCATGGAATGCTAAGCCCTCTAGATAGGTGCAATGCCCATCGCTATCAATGATGGTCCTGCTGTAGGTGTAGGCTGTATCATACCCTTCGAGTTTACTTTTTGCGTTTGCGTATAGAACGGCGTCGTAGTAGGTAATGTCGGTAACGGGGAGGCTATCCTGGTCGCACTTTTCAGGAACCTTGAGGTTGGTGTTCTTGATGGCTTTGGCATATTCACCGCATGTTACTTCATGGATTCCCATGTAGAAACTGTAATCAAGGATCACCTCCATGGCGGGGCGTTCGTTAACTTTAAAACCTGTATTGTTCGTGCCGATAGTGACTTTTCCGCCATTGAGGTGGACCATGCCTTTTATATCAATGATTGTGGGGATAGTGTCGTTTTGTATGGAGTCTTCGTTTACAGTTTCATCCACTAAAGTGGAGGGCAATTCTGTTGGATGGGTAGGCTCACTATTGCTACAGCAGATGACGAATAGCGACATGAATACTGTCAATAGATGCTTCATAAAATTCCTACTTGTTCTAGTGTTAGAATATACATTATTTGTTTACATCTAGATAAGTACAGGTGATTTTGGCGTATTATTTATATTGCTGCTTGTTTAAATGCCGAAAACTGCTTAAATTAGGCTTTCTTTTTGATAAAAAGGGAAAAAACGAAGATGTACGATGCGATATGCGGGGCATGAATTTTCTAAATTATAGCGCGATGAAATTTGTGAAGTGCTTATTGTTTGCATTGAGCCTGTGTTCGCTTGTTGCCTTGACGGGTTGTGACCTGCCGTTCAAGTTGCCGTTCGACTTGCCCTTTGGCAAGGAAGACCCGGTCGTTGTTTCCGTGGGCAAGGTGAACCTGACGCAGTCCAAACTCTTGAGCATGGTCCCGAACTGGAACTCGCTGGATGACCGTACCCGGCTAGCCTTCCTCGAGCACTGGATAGACGAGGAGGTTGCCTACCAGGAGGCCATGGATGCCGGGATTATGTCGGATTCCGTGCTTTCGGGCCAAATCGAGAGTACCGTGCGCAAGCTGGTGGTGGATTACTACCTGCAGACGTTTGCTGATACCATGCTGATAGGCGATGCCGAGAAACTGAGCTACTATCAGGAACACCGCGAAAACTACCTGCGTGGCAAGACCTCCATCTCGGGTGCGATTCTCTACTTTAAGACGTGGGCGAATGCCGATGCGTACTACAAGGAAATGAAGTCGCGGGCCCTGAACGTGGTACCTGCGGAAAACCCGCTGATAAGCGAAATCGTGAAGTTTGATACAGTGACCGCCTCGCCGGATACGTGCATGATCAAGGAAATCGAGACGTTCCCGATAGGCAAACTTTCGGTGATGCGCTACTGTGGTGGCGCCCTGAAGATGGCGATTGTTACGGAAAGGCTCGATTCTGCGGAGGTGAGACCCTACAAGGACGTTGCCGAGGATGTTTCGAACATGGTTTGGCTCGAACACCGCAATACGGTTATGGAGCGCCTGAAGAAAGAATGGAAAATGAAGCGGCCGATTTTCTCGAAATCTACCGTGTTCTCTGAAAAGGAAAGCGAATGAAGAAGTTTTATCTAGCTGTTGTCGCCCTTGCTGGGCTTGTCGCGTCGGCTTTTTCTGCCCCGGTCCTCATGGAAGGGATTGCGGCGATTGTCGACGGGAAGCCGATTATGCGCTCGGAGTTCCTGAACAACCTGTACCATTTCCAGGAAACGCCCGAAGGCGCTGCGATGACCGAGGAACAGCAGAAGCAGTACGTGCTCGACAAGCTGATTGAAGAAAAGGTTTTGCTGAGCCGCATTGACCGCGATTCCATCGTGGTGAGCGATGCGGAAATTGACCAGCGCGTGACGGCGCACCTGAGCCAGCTTGCGGCAAGCCAGAACGTGAACATGGCGACGCTCGAGAAGGCCATCCGTTCCCAGCTTGGGGTGAGCATGGCGCAGTACCGCGAACAGCTTGCGAAGCAAATCAGGAGCCATGTGGAAACGCAGCGCGTGCGCCAGCGCCATGTGGGTGCGGTAAGCCCGACCAAGAAGGAAGTGGACTTTTTCTACCAGACGTACAAGGATTCGCTCCCGAGGCAGTACAACTGCGTGCAGCTGAGCCATATCCAGTTGAAGATTGAACCGGATTCCGCCATCGTGGATTCCGTGAAGCGCCTGGCCGAAGCCTTGGTGGATAGCCTGAACCTGGGTATCAAATTCGAACTGCTTGCGAAGAACCATTCGCAGGATTCCTCTGCCGAAAAGGGAGGTGACCTCGGTTACTACAGGCGTGGACTTTTGGACCCGGCCTTCGAGCGCACGCTCGACCTGCTGAAGAATGGGCAGTATTCCTCCACTCCGGTCAAGACGGACCGCGGCTGGCACATTGTCCGCGTGATTGGCCGTAAGGAAGACGGCGTGCGTTCTGCACACATTCTGCTCCGCACGATTCCGACGGCAGCGGATTCTGCACGCGTGCTGCAACTGGCGGATTCTCTCCGTGCCTCCATCAAGACGAAGGACGATTTCTCTGCGGCTGCGAAGAAGTTCAGTACCGACAAGTCGAGCAACTTTGCGGGCGGCCTGCTGGGCTGGTACCAGAAGAACGAGATGGAACCCGCGTACGTTGACCCCGTTTCTAACCTGAACGTGGGCGAAGTCTCGGAGCCTGTCGAGATTGACGGTTCGTACCACCTGTTCCGCCTGGACGATTCTCGCCAGATTCGCGAACTTACGCTCGAGGAAGACTACGGCAAGATTGAGGCTATGGCCGCAAACCACCTGGAAAACGAGAAACTGAACGCCCTCCTCAAGAAGTGGCGCGAGGAAGTCCACATCGAAATCCGCATGACGGAATAGTTCTCCTGTTTTTCGCGAGGAGCTCGGACCATCATGATTCACTTCACCCATGTGACAAAGTCCTACGAGGATAACTGGAAGGCGCTGAACAATGTCACCTTCCGTATCAATAAGGGTGAGTTCGTGTTCCTGACGGGGCATTCGGGTGCGGGTAAGTCGACCGTGCTGAAGTTAATTTATATGGACGAACGCCCCGATATGGAGCGTGGCGGCCAGGTAATGGTGAAGTTCACCAGCGACTGCATTTACGACAGCAAGAGTTCTCCGGACAACAGGATACAGGCGTTCCGCCGCAAGATGGGAATAATTTTCCAGGATTTCAAGTTATTGCCCGACAGGAACGTCTTTGAGAACGTGGCACTTGCACTCCGCATCGTGGGGACTCCGAGCAGCAAGATAAATGCGGCCGTGTTTGATGCGCTTGCCCTGGTGGGGATAAGCCAGAAACGATTTGCGATGCCCTATACGCTTTCCGGTGGTGAACAGCAGCGTGTGGCGATTGCCCGCGCAATGGTACACAACCCGTACTTGCTATTGGCGGACGAACCGACCGGCAACCTGGACCCGAAAAACGCCGACGAGGTGTTCAAGATTTTCAAGGAAATCAATGCCCGCGGGACGACCGTGGTGATGGCGACGCATAACCCGGACTTTTATTTGAATAGCCCGTTCCGCCGCCTGGTGCTTGACCACGGCGAACTCCTGAACAGAGATTTGATCTAATTGCGCTGGTTATTTTTGTAAACGGAAAAGACATCAAGGCCCTTTCTTTTGGGCTGTGAAAAATTTATTCTTAGGGCATGAAATTCAGTGTCCGCTACAACCATGTCGGCTATGCCCCCAAGGGGCCGAAGGTGTTTTTGCTTGCTTGCGATGTGGTGGACAATCCCCTGAAGGGGATGCAGCCGTGGTTTGAGGTATATACCGAGAGGGGAGAACGCGTGTTCGGTGCCTCGATGGCCGAGAAGGGCGCCTGTTCATATACAGACGAATTTGTATGGGAAGGCGACTTTTCGAAAATAGCAAGGGATGGGAATTACCGTATTGCGGTGATGGATACGAAGGGGAATATCCTCGCTGAATCCAAGATTTTTGAAGTGTCGGACAGGCTCGCGCTGGAGCAACTTTCATCTACTCTCAGGTCGTTCTATTTTCAACGCTGTGGCGTGGAATTGACTCCGGACCGTGCTGGGAAATGGGCGAGACCCGCCGCGCATCTGGACGACAACATCGAATTCCACCCGAGCATGGAACGAGCCGGAACGTGGAATGCTCATGGCGGCTGGTACGATGCGGGCGACTACGGCAAGTATATCGTGAATGGCGGCGTTTCGGTGGCGACGCTCCTTCTTGCTGCCGAATTCGCGGATGACCGGCGTGTGACTTTCGCCAATGCTGACTTTTTTGACGCGGGTTCGTTCCGTGCGAACTTGCTTGAGGAAATCCGGTTCGAACTTGAATTTTTCCTCCGCATGCAGGACGATGACGGCGGCGTGTTTTTCAAGGTGTCGCCGGTGCGCTGGGACGGTTTCGTTTCGCCGTCGCAGTCCGATGCGTCGCAGAAGCGCCAGATTCTGGGGAAATCGACCACATCGACACTGAATTTTGCGGGGGCACTCGCACAGGCGCACCGCGTGTTTGCCCGTGCGTATCCCGGATTTGCGAAGCAGTGCCTGGATGCGGCCCTTCGCGCTTACCGCTGGGCTGTCGAGAATCCCGATGTCACTTACCCGCACAATACCGAGGGCAGCGGCGGCTACGGTGACGAGCGCTATGATGACGAGTTTTTTTGGGCGCGCGCGATGCTGTACCGCGAAGGGCAGGTCGCTGGTGCGGACCTTAAGGAACTGCTCCTCTGTGACATGGAAAAATGCCCGCCCGATTTGGGCATGAGCTGGCGCGATACGCAAAACTTGGGTTGGATTGCGCTTGCCCTGCAGTCGCAGGACCCGGATTTGCAGGTGCGCGCACGCAATACGCTGAAGGGCGTAGCGGACAAAATCGTGAAACTTGCCGGCGAGGACCCGTACGGGCTTTCTATCCGCAAGTTTGTATGGGGTTCGAACGGCGAAATTGCAAACCACGCGCTTACATTGTTCCTTGTGGATGAATGGTTCCCGTCGAAAGTCTATGCGGACTGTGCAAGGCGCATGCTTGACTTTATTTTCGGGAAGAATCCGGTGGACCGTTGCTTCGTGACGGGCTCCGCCTGGAGCTCCCCGAAGTTCATCCATCATCGCATAAGCCATTCCGACGGAATCGAGGACCCGATTCCCGGGCTTCTCGCGGGTGGCATCAATGCCGACAGGCAGGACCTGCACCGTTTCCCGCATTATCCGGGCCCGCAGCCGGGACTCTCGTACACGGATGAGCGCTGCTCCTTTGCGAGTAACGAGACCGCCATCAACTGGAATGCCCCGCTGGTTGCTGCACTCAGTTTCTGCTGCTAATTTTTAACCGGCGCCTGTTGCACTACATTTAATTTGTTTATATATTAAAACCTGATGAAGCTGATCAGGTCCAGATTTGCGATATTTTACGCGCTTGTTTTGGCGTGGCTTGCATTCTGTTGCATGGCTTGTGACCCGGATTGGGAAACTGACCCTGAATACTCGACCGACATTGCCGCATATAAGCCCGACAAGGTAGATTCCCTGGAATTGCGGATTACGTACCAGGCCGGAGATATCGTCTGGGCGGATACGTCCATAGAATCGGACTCTTCAATCGGGATTACTTGTAGGTCTTTCTGCGATAGTTTGTTCTCGCTTGGCCGCGAGAACAAGGTTTCTGTCGATATCTCCTTTTATTGCGGCGACAAGGTTGTTGCGCTGCCCACGTACGAGATTGATAGCCATTCGGAATACTGGAAACCGGATGACCTCAATTTTCGCTTTGTGGAATTTGACGAGCGCAGTATCGCCGGAGATTACGAGTTCGATAAATTCCTGCCGCCGGAGGATACATCCTGTGGCAAGTTCGTGAATTACGCAGCCCTGAGGTTGAAATGTTCCAACGGATGGTGCAATTAGTAGCGTGCTTGGCCTGTGCGGCGCTTGCCATTTCGGACGATTCGGTACTCCCGTATTTCGAAGTATCCCTGGGTGGCCATTATACGAAATCTAGTTACGAGACGGAATCCTCTACCCACTGGTATCATGACAAGGACCGCGACGAGATGGTCTATGACGAGGACCTCACTTACGACATCTACTCGTTTGAAGGCGGTGGCCCGGTACTCGATGTGCAGGCGGGGCTTTCTCTAGCCAAGCGGTTTATTTTCCTTTTTGATTTGGGCATTGCCGTATCGATAGGCGATTCACGCTACAAGTTCTATTCCCGCGACAAGGAGGAATACGATAGGACCGAAGTCATGGTCCGCCCGATATTTGGCTTTGGATTAAAGGTGTATCCCTTCCAGACAGAATCTTCATTTTTATACGGGACTTTTATCGGGGCGACACTTTCGTTCATGTTTACCGACAACCTATGGGAAGACTACGGAATGACATACTGTGGTTTTGAGGTTGGCGGCAAGTTCGAGGTTGGCAAACTCTGGAAGGTGTCGGAACATTACCTCATCGGCTTTACCCTGAATATGGGAATATATGAAAGCGCGACGGGCTCGAATTACGAATACGGCGATGGGAACTTCCGGATAGGGAAGAACCCGAAACGCGACCCTGTTGAAGAAATAAATAACCTCCATCTAGGGATTTCGCTGACTGCCGCTTGGAAGTAGCGCTGTTTTAACGGGGCTTGATTGCCCTTATTTTGTGCAGGTTCCCGGCTTGCCTACGGTGTAGAAGGCGAAATAGCCTGTAGCTCCGGCGGGCTCGCTGAACACGAAGTTGACAAAGTTTACGGTACTTGCGTCTGACGGGCTGAACGAAGACCAGGGCAAGTCGATGGTCGTGTATTCTAGTGATCTGGGAACTAGAACTCTAGGAATCTTTTGGCCTTCGGTGGCGTTGGACGGGGTTAATTCTGCAAAGAAGTCGTGGCTGGATTTATAGGTGATGCAGAATCCGCCCCACTGGGTGATGTCGAAATTTTGATCGGAATTGTAGCTCATGTCGAAACCAACCTTTGCGTATGGATTTTCCCCATTGCCTAAGTTGAAAGTCCCTGCTACACTGTTATAAATTTCAATAACCGGAAGTAGAGATATAGGGTTAAACTCGTGCCCGAGTTTTGCGGGCCAAATCACGGATGAGGTGGCGTCTGTTGTGGATTTCCAAACTCCAACAGGATCGTTGCCGCAGTCGGTAATGACCATATCTTCTGCATATTCGGCACACCACATATCACCGCAGGTCCGATCAAAGGAATGATCTTCATTCCGGTAGGCTCTTATGCGGATAAGGTCGAAATTGCTTCCTGATGGTTTATTGATTTTGAAACTGGCGACGGCTTTGGCGGCGTCATTTCCCGATATGGCGGGGCTAGTCCAGCGAGGCTGCTTGAATGCTTTCCAACCGAAACACCTTTCTGTGGGGAGCGGAGCCTTGTTCTTGAGCGTAACTTGCGGCAGGTTGTTGTTCAGTTCCGGGTTCTTTGTTTCGCCAAGGTCCATGATAAGAGATGCTGCAGTATCGGATGTATAGGTGATGCAAATTCCGTTCCAGTCTGTCAGGTCGTGAGTGCCCGTGCTGGCGAAGAAAAAGCCTTCGTTTTCTCTGTAGGTCATTTGAGTGATGGGGCTCTTGTCGGCTCCGTCTATAATTGGGCTATAGCACCATAAATCCGTGTCCTTGCAAGAAACGAGCTCGGGCGCAGAAAAAAGGCCTACGCCCATGTCGCTAGGCTTGTTTGCTGTATAGGTGTTTGTGCCGCAGGTAACATCGACAGTGCCGTCGAGGTGGTCGTCCAAGGTGCATTTTTGACCACCGGCTGCGATGGGGAGATTTTCATTGGTTTCGTTATAGATATAGCCCAAGGAGACTCCGTCGCAGGAAATAATGTAACGCATATATACGGTGTCTTTACCTACGATACGCCAGTCTACAGGATCTAGGCTTACGAAGCATCCTTCGGCTATTTCACTGCCGTTGATGCTGGATGATGAAGATGTGCTGTTTATATCCGAACTGGATGAAATTGTACTGTTGTTGCCTGAACTTGACGAGGATGTGCTGTTATTGCCCGTGCTTGATGAGGAAACGTTGTTGTTTGCACTTGACGAAGATACGTCGCGGGCGCCCGAACTTGATGATGATTGATCTTTGGATGGTGACGAAATCTCGACCGAAGAGGAACTGCTTGAATCCACAATGTCGGTCCCTGAGGGGCCGCTAGGGGTGGTGATGTCGGTTGATTCGGAATCCCCGCAGGCTGCGAAGAAGGCCAGGGACAGGACGATTGATGCTGTATAAATCCGCTTGATGAAATCCATAGATTTTCTCCTAGAAGGAAATATAGGATAAAATAATGCTGAAAGGTAAGGAATCTGATTTTTAGCGGAGAATCAGGGGGCGGATTTCGCCGGGTTTCAGGTCACCGAGCGTGTACTTGTCGAACTGGATGCGCACTAGCCGCATGACTTCGTAGCCCAGGTGGGCGAGCATACGGCGGATTTCACGGTTTTTGCCTTCGGATAACGTAATTTCGAGCCAGCAGTTCTTTTCGCCTTCGCTGTGGAGAACGGCGCGCTCGGCGTGCATGAATTCTTCGCTTTCGCCGAAGATGCGGGGCGGGACGTTGAAGCCTTTTTCCATCTGTTCGAGCTCGGCGTCGGAGGGCTTGCCCGCGACCTGAACGCGGTAGATTTTAATGTGTGCTTTCGGAGCGCGCGGGTCCAGCAATGCATCGGCCCATTGTGTGTCGTTGGTGAACAGGAGCAGGCCTTCGCTGGCGGCATCGAGGCGGCCCACCGGCGATATGTGCGGTACGGGCTTGCCGGGGAGCAGTTTGGCGTATTGCTCGCGGAACAGGTCCATCACGGTCATGCGGCCTTTCTCGTCGCTTGCGGTAGTGACGATGCCGCGGGGCTTGTTCATCGCGAAGTAGAACTTCTGGGCGGCCTCGACAGGAGTGCCATCTACTGCGATTTCGTCGTTCTCGTAGGCGGGCGTTTCGGGATCGCACACGATTTTACCACGCAAAGAAACCCGGCCCTCGCGGACCAGGTTTTCTGCGACGCTACGGCTGCAAAAGCCGCGTTTGGAAATAACGCGTGCGACTCCGTGTGGCTTTTCGCCTGGCACGGACTTCGCGTTATTCGTTCCTCGGTTTACTTTCCGAGGTATGCCTTGATGTTGTCGAGGCATTTCTTGTTCTGCGCTTCGGTGCCCACGGTAATGCGGAGCACGTCACCCATGGCAGGCTGCGGGCGGATGATGGTGCCCTTCGCCTGCAGGAACTTGAATGCGTCCATCGGGTCCTTGAAACCGCTCACGGCGATGAAGTTCGCGTGGCTATCCACATAGGGAAGGCCCAGTTCACGGAAGCCGGCCTTGAGTTGTTCGAGGCCCTTCTTGTTGAGTTCGCGGACCTTGTTCACGTATTCCTGGTCGTCGATGGCACCGATGGCGGCGGCCTGGGCGATGCTGTTCACGTTGAACGGTTCACGCACGCGGTTGATGAGGTTCACGATTTCGGGGCGGGTGATGCAGTAGCCCACGCGGAGGCCGGCGAGACCGTAGATCTTGCTGAACGTACGGCAGCAGATGATGTTCTTGCCTGCGGCGATGCGGCTGTTGAAATCCGGGACGAGTTCCGGCGTGTCTTCGATGAATTCGGTGTAGGCTTCGTCCATCACGAGCACGCAGGTTTCCGGGAGGCTGTCGGCGAAGTCGATGATTTCCTTG
>JAEEGG010026168.1_pt1 | contig 11163 bp, 8 predicted proteins | sample 9134161 | NCBI WGS metagenome assembly JAEEGG01 (sample SAMN16246543, study PRJNA631951) | gut metagenome | biome: gut microbiome; feature: rumen; material: CR-attached | host: Bos | place: Iran: Karaj | collected 2018-10
ACAATAACGGTGATGTCAGAGCACCGGCGACTCCGCTGCAGCCCATGACGATACTCACGATCAGAGCGGAATCTTTGAAAAACCAGCGGTTGATGATCAGCGTCACATAGACTGTTCCCAACAGACCCGTAAAGAAACCTTTGACCGCCTGAAACAGATAAAGCTGCCATAGATGGGCCGATAAAGAGATCAGGACCGTTGAAGAAACCACAGCGATCAGTGAGATGAAAATGATCTTCTTGAGATTGCTTTCTTTGAGTACTCTTACCGTAAACAGACCGCCGATCGCATACATGACATTGGTCAAAGAGACGGTCGAAGATACCGTCGCTCTGTTGACACCGAGTTCTTCTGCCATAGGCGTCAGGAAAACACCGGCAGTATTGCTGGCGACACCGATGCCGGCAGCGATCGCACAGCACAGACCTGCTACCAGCAGGATATATGTGTTTCTCTTATTCTCTTTTTTCATATTCTACTTATACTCTACCACAAGCGGTGCCCGCCTCTTCAAAAGACGACTCATAAAAAGAAACGGATCACTCCGTTTCTGTCTGTACCGTATTTTAGAAATGTTTGATCCTTCCCTTGAAATGTTCGTAGATCGCATTGTTGTCAAAGCCGTCCACATTCTGGGACTGGAAGACATAAGGCCTCTTGCCGTGACTTGTGACGATGCGGATCGCTTCCGATACCACCGTATTGATCAGAAACATCGAGATGATCGAAGAAGCCGGACCGGTCTCGATCCCGTCGATATTCAGAGAAGCATCTCCCGAAGGAACGCAGGTATCGATGATGCAGTCGGCGCATTCAAAGAGTCTCTTCCCGGAAGGATGTCTGGAAGTCGTGTTCTTCGACTGCTCGACATTGGTCAAAGCTACAACGTATACACCTTCCTTCTGGCAGCGCATCGCCATCTCGATGGGCATCGCGTTCCTGCCGGAATTGGAAGTGATAATCATCATGTCGCCCTTCTCGATATTGTAGGAATCATAGATGACATCGGATACGCCGCAGACCTTTTCCATGGCACCCGATCTCTGGGCACCGAAAGAAGTCAGCACATCCGGATCCAGCATCGCATCGACATTGCCCAATCCGCCGGCTCTGGCAAACAGTTCGATCCCCAGCATGTGGGAATGGCCGGTACCGAAGGTATGGATCAGTCTGTCGTTCTCGATGTTTTCGGCCATCTTTTCCGCCAGTTCTTTGATGACATCCTTATTCTTTTCTTCAGCAGTTTTCAGCAGTTCGCTGATCTTGTTTCCGTATTCATAAATCATAATCAAGCTCTCCCCTCATATTTCTTCTTTAATGTATCATCATGCGCCTTGTCACCGTTAAGCACCGGAAGCTCGAATCCGTCTTCCTTGAGCAGTTCCACCGTCCTGGCTGCCATGGACTGGGCAACACAGTTGTTACAGATGGAGGAAACGGAACTGACCTTCTCTACGCCGTCTGTCTGAATCAAGGCATCACCGTGCGGTCCGCAGTTGTCGATGACGATGTCACCGAATTCATAAAGCTTCTTTCCGGAAGGATGTCTGGGCTCTTCCGCCAGTGTATGCTTCATCGAAGTGATGATGATGACCTTGTGGCCGTTTTTCTTCGCCAGATCGGCGATATCGATGACGATGCCGTTGATGCCGGAATCGGAAATGACGATGAAGATATCCTGCGGCCTGATGTCGTAAAGATCATAAAGCTGTTTGGCGACACCCGGCTTGCGTTCGAAGATGTTCTTGCGGTCCATGAATTCCTCAACGGAGATATTGCCTCTGGTCACGAAATCAGACATCTCCATGATATGGATCGGCACCAGGGCTCCGACTCTGTTCTTGATGTCGATACCCAGACCTACCGAATGTCCCGAACCGAAGACATGGACGACACCGTCTTTTTCAATGCACTCCTTAAAAGCCTGGGCTGCCGCTTCGATATTTTCCTTCTGCGAATCGTATAACTGATCCAGCAGGACAAAGAGTTCTTCCTTGAAACGTAATGCATCTATCATCAGCGGATCCTCCTTCCATAGGGATCGGTCAGGGACTCGTTATGCACATCCGCTCCCTTGATGTTGGCCGATAAAAGCACCGGCGCTCTTTTTCCCTGTTTTTCAAACCAGGCATAGATCTCCGATGTCAGCATCTGGGCGATGCAGTTGGAGACCGTTGAAGACAGCTGTCCGACCTTCACCCCTTCCAGACACAGCGCGGTATCCGGTTCTTCCGCGCACATATCCAGCCATTCATCGCAATACTGTAACAGTCTTCCGTCATGTGCATCATAAGACTTTTTATTGACGACACCGACCAGCTTCTGGCCTCTTTCCTTAACTCTTTTTGCGATCTCCAGCAAGAGAGGCTCATTGCCGTAGAAACTGACCAGACAGTACATGTCTCTGTCGTCCAGTTCATAGATCTCTTCAAATCTGTCGGCAACGATCACATCCTCATAGATCTTACCGGAATCGATATCTTCCTGTCTGATCATCTCCTTGAGGATCAGTTCCTTCAGTTTCAGACCGTGGAACGGTGCGATACCGCCGGCCCGGTAATTGAGTTCATTGACGAATTCCTCGCCGTGATTCACGCCGAAAAGCTGAACGACGCCTCCGTTTTCCATGCACCGTCCAAACATTTCCGCTATCCTTTCGATCTTATCCTTCTGCAAGTCATAAGCCTCATCGACTTTCATCTTCACAAGATCGAAATACTGCTTCATAATGTCCATATGATATTTCTCACTTTCTACAGTTTCATTATAACCCTTTACGATCTCGCCCATACACATTCCGTCTCATTTTGCGGTATACTGGAAGCAGATATGGGGGAAATATCATGAAAGGTATCGTAATCACCAGCCACGGACCTATGGCCCAGGGCATTCTTGAAACATCAAAACTCTTTTTCGGCGAACAGCCGCAGATCAAAGCCTGCTGCCTGTCAGCTGAAGACAATCCCGATGAATTCGTCGATGTGCTGAAAGCCGCCATTGCCAAAGTCGACACAGGCGACGGTGTCGTTGTATTCTGTGACATGCTGTTCGGTTCACCATGCAACTGCATGGCCCGCATCGCAGCGGAAGACATGGAAAGCGACAAGCTGCAGGTCATCACCGGCGTGAATCTGGCAATGATCTTACAGATCCTGGCCACCAGAGAAGCGGGCGATCCCGAAATGGAAGATCTGCTCAAGTCAGGACATGACGGCATTGCCGATCTCAAGGCGATCCTCAAAGCAAACTTATGAAAAGATCCCGGGTCTTAGACCCGGGATCTTTTCATCTTAAGCCGTTCTGCCTGCTCCACTTGGAACAATAGAAATACAAAGTCGCCATGGTCCCGGCCATCAGATAGCCGAAGGCCGTGGCCAGATACAGGATGTGCACATCATAGAAGATCTGCAGGCCCAACGAAACAAAGAGATACTTGCAGATGACCTGACCGGTGATCGCGATGATCATCGGTATTTTGACGTTGCCCGCACCTCGGCAGGCGCCGTTGTAGATATGGGACAGGTTGATGAAAAACATCGCACCGACTGCCCATCTTATCATGGAAGTGCCGTAATGCAGGACCTCCGGATCACTGTTGAAACGCGATACCAGGAAAGGGGCAGCGGTATAGATGATCACGATCATGATGATCGTGCCGATGCCGGAAATGAGTGCCGATTCCCGGATCGCCTCCTTGGCTCTTTCGTTTTTGCCGGCACCCATGTTCTGGGCGACCAGCGACATCGTCGCCGAAGAGACCGCGACTGAAACAAGCTGACACCAGCTGACTGTCTTTTCACCGACACCGATCCCGGCAATGACCTCATTGGGGAAGCGGTTGACATAGGACTGCACCAGCATCGAGGAAAATGCGATCAGCATGTTCTGAATGCCGGCCGGTATGCCCAGTTCGCAGATCTCGCCGATCACCCGGAATGAGAAATCCAAGTGACGGATATCGAAATCCACGCCCTCATAATTCAGCATCAGTCTCAGTGCCAGCACATCCATGACGACCTGGGAGATCAGTGTCGCCAGAGCCGTACCGATGACGTTGAGATTCAGCACTCTGACAAACAGCATGCCCAGTAAAATATTCACGACCGATGAGATGATCGAATAATACAGCTGATGTTTCGTATCACCGAAACTTCTTAAAATGAAGAAACACATCTGGGATGTCAGTACTGCCACCGAACCCAGGATATAGACTCTCATATACGCAAAGGCATCCGCATAGATATCCGGACCGATATTGATGACCTTCAGCAGGAAAGGCAGAGCCAGCTCGGCGATCACTGTCAGGATGCTGCCGCCGACAACGGAAAAGACCAGGGAAGAATCCAGCGACTTCTTGAGATTGCCATGATCCTTTGCACCGTAATAACCCGCGACCAGGATGCCCGCTCCCATGCCCAGACCGTAGAACGAATAATTGAAGACGTTGCAGATCCAGGTGCAGGCACTGACCGCACTCAGGGCCGTCAGGGAAACATAGTTGCCGACGATCATCGAATTGGTGACATTGTAAAGTTCCGAAAAGATCATCGATACGAATACCGGCCAGGAGAAAGAAAAGATCAGTTTGCGGATATTGCCTTCCGTCAAGGAGACTGCCTTGTTTTTTGCCATCAGAGGTTCCTTATCCTGTAGAAATATTTGTCAACGAGCCTGTCATTATGGTCGGCACAGTTTTCATCCATGAAAGCCAGATGACCGTTATAGTAGACATCCGGTTTGAATCCTCTTTCCACCAATATCTCGACCATCTGCGTCAGGATCGCGTTCTGCAGGTATACATTGGGGATCGTCGAAGTCGAACCCACCTTCATCTCAAAACCCTCGATATCGACTGCCGCATCACCGATCAGGGAACAGTTGTCCAGCACGACATCGGCGACATCCTTGAGCTTGACGCCGTCTTTATGTTTCGTTTTGAGATAATCCGAATATTCCACCGCCGTGATCGCAATGACGGGGATGCCCTTTTCTTTCGCTCTTAAAGCCGCATCCACCGGAGCGATATTGTTGCCGGAATTGGAGATAATGATCATGCAGTCATTGGGCGTGATGCGGTGATAATCGACGATCATCTTTCCGATCCCGTAGGTATTTTCAACATAGTAAGACTTGGTGATCTCCTGATTGCCCGAAGCTGAAGGCTCCAGCAGGGCACAGTAGTTGGCCGGCGTTGCCGCCCGCCAGAAGGCATCATCACAGACCAGATGGGAATGACCGGTGCCGAAACCATAAATGATGCCGCCCTTTTCGGTCGTATCCGCCAGGATCTCAGCCGCCTTCATGATATTGCCGGCCTGCGTTGTCCTGACTTTTTCAATGATATGATCGATCTGCTCAAAATAGCTTTCCCAGGCTTTCATGATATATACTCCTCACGCCCTTATTATAACCTGTTTTCCGTTTCAATTTCGGTAGGAAACTCTGACAGAAAACAACGTTATATAATAGACATATGAAACAGTCCGTGATGAATGAAGAGGTATCTGACATATGAGCCGCATCGTGATCGGTGTCTATGCCCATGTGGACGGGGGAAAGACGACTCTATCGGAAGCCATCCTGCACAAATGCGGTGTCATCAAGGAAACAGGAAGGGTCGATCATGAGGATTCCTTCCTTGATTTTCATCACTATGAAAGAGAAAAAGGCATCACCGTCTACTCCAAGGAAGCCCGCTTTTCCTATGGAAACAGGGATTTCATCTATGTCGATACGCCCGGTCATCTGGATTTCATCGGCGAAGTCAACCGCACCTACCAGATCCTGGATCTGGCGATCCTGATCATCGATGCCTCATCGAATATCCCCTCTGACACGATCAGACGTTTTTCCCATCTGAAGAGCCTGCATATCCCGGTCTGTATCTTTTTAAACAAGATGGACATCGCTCATCAGAGTAAAGATGAACTGCTTGCCGCAGTCAGAAAGCAGCTGGATCCTTCGATCGTACCCTATACAGAAACAGCGGAAGCGGTAGCTCTGAATCATGAAGAACTCTTAGAAAAATACCTGTCTCACAATGAAGTGGATGAATCGTATATCATCTCTGACCTGAAAGAAGGAAACATCTATCCTCTCTTTTTCGGATCGGCTTTACACGAAGAAGGCGTTGATGAACTGTTAGACTACATCTGCCGCTACGTTGAAGTTCCGGAACCTTCTTCCCGCTTCAAAGCCTATCTTTATAAAAACGATGAATATGCCCATCTGAAGATCTTCTCCGGAACCCTCAGAAACAAAGATGTCATCGCCGATCACAAGATCAACGAGATCGTTCTGTTCAACGGAAATAAAAGCGAAGCCGTCAGGGAAGTCAAGGGAAACGATCTCTGCGCCGTCAAAGGCCTGCAGGATCTCAAGCCCGGTACCTGGCTTCCTTCCCTGTTCGTGCAGGATAACGGCGAGCTCAATACTCTGACCTACCGCATCCTTTCCGATCTCAACGCAAACGAACTCTACAGAAAGATCTCTGCTTTGAATCAGGAATTCCCGGAACTCAATCTCACCCTGAGCGATCACGTCTCTGCCGATCTGACCGGTGAACTGCAGATGGATTTCATCCGCAAGCTGATCAAAGAGCGTTTTGATCTGGATATCGGTTTTTCAAAACCGCTGATCTCCTACCGTGAAAGCATCGAAGATGAAGTCTGGGGCATCGGCCACTATGAACCCTTGCGTCACTACGGCGAAGTGCTTATTTCCCTGAAACCTTCCGACAGCTACAAAGTCAAAGGAAAAAAAGAATTCTCTGTCCTTCTGGATTATCTCAAGACCTACCGTCCCTGCGGACTTCTCACCGATTCACCTCTCGATCAGATCGAGATCGAGATCATCGATGTCCGTACCCATCTCAAACATACCGAAGGCGGAGACCTCATCCAGTCCCTGAACAGAGCGATCCGTCAGGCTTTATCCAAAGCACATTCCATCCTGCTGGAACCATACTATGTGGTCAGTTTCAGCGGTGATCAGAAAACGCTCAACGGCATCATTTCAGAGCTTTCATCCCTGCAGTATGTCTTTGATGTGGAAGAAGGGATGATCATGGCCAAGATCGCCAAACACAGTTTTAATGATCTCATCATCTCCCTCAGAAACCGCTTCAAGGATGACTTCTCCCATTCGATTGAAGGCGAAGTCTACGACCGCTGCCGCAATGAGGAAGAAGTGATTGGGCGCATCGGCTATGATTATCGAAGCGACGCTGCCAAACCGGCCGGATCGGTCTTCACCAGAAACGGCGCCGGTGTCTACATCCCGCCTGAAGAAGTCGAAGAGAACATGCATCTCAACATCCGGGATTACTTCCCTGACTACAAGCCACCCGAGAAACAGCCTTCCCGCAGGATCGGCGAAGCCGAACTCAAACGTGTCTGGAATTCCTTATACAAAGAAAAACCGCGCTTCGTCGAAAGACAGAGTGAAAAAGAAAAAGAGACCAGGAAAGAATCGGTTCCTTCCAAGGAACTGCTTTATCTGGTAGACGGCTACAATGTCATGCATGAAATGGACAACATCCCGCTGGATGATCTTTTGACAGCCAGAGAAAAGGTCATCAATCTGGTCTGCGACTTTGCCGGCTATGTCTCAGCGTACTGCGTACTGATCTTTGATGCCTATCTTCAGGATGCCAGCCAGGCAACGGTATCCCAGAGAGACAATATCTCCCTGGTCTACACGAAAAAAGGACAGACCGCCGATATGTATATCGAAGCCAAAGCCAAGGAACTGAAAGACCGCTATCGCATCATCGTCGTCACCTCCGATGCCCTGGAACAGCTTTCCGTCTTTTCCAGCGATGCCTTCCGTCTTTCCAGCCGGGAATTCCTGGCCCGCTATCACAACATGCAGAAAAACATGACCCACATCGAAAACATGTCCAACCGTCCTCTGGAAAAACTGAGGGAACTGCTGGATGAATCATGATGGAAATATGTATACGATCCTGAAACTCTTTTTAATCCTGAACACTCCCTTTCCGCTGATCTACACTATAGGATCAGTCGTTTTGGCATACATCTCTCTTCCGGAAGATGAGAAAAAAGAAAAGACAGAGAAACAGCATCATTTTGCCGTGCTGATCTGCGCCAGGAACGAAGCCAATGTGATCGGTTCCTTACTGGATTCTCTTGAGAAACAGAATTATCAGAAAGAACTGATCGATGTCTATGTCCTGATCAACAACTGCAGTGATGATACCGAGAAGATCGCCTCCGGTCACGGTGTCCATATCCTGAACTGTCCCGCATCTGTCAACAGCAAGGGCAAGGCACTGGAATATGCGTTTGAAACACTCTCTGATCAGGATCAGATCGATGTTTACGCCGTCTTTGATGCCGACAACATCGCTGATCCGGATTTCTTCTCAGAAATGAACAAAGCCCTCTGTAACGGCGAACAGATCATTCAGGGCAAACGGAGCGGACCTCAGAAAGATCATTCCTTCATTTCCTCCTCCTATCTGATCTACTACGCGATGCATAATGCTTTCTTCAACAGACCGAATTGCGAAAGAGGTGTTTCCGCTTCCATCAACGGTTCCGGCTGGTGTGTCCTGAAGTCATTCATTGACGATGTATCCTTTGAATGCCGCACGATCATCGAAGACTATGAGTATTCCATACTCTGTGCTTTGAAAAACAAAAAGATCGCATATTGTGAAACTGCGATCTCTTATGACGATTTTACCGATGATCTGAAGACCTCGCTGATCCAGAGGACCCGTTGGTCGTATGGCATCCTGCAATGTCTGAAACGGTATGAAGGAACGCTGATCAGACAGGCTTTCAAAGGATCCGTGAGCTGTCTTCTCTTTGCCTATACAGGTATGATGACTTTTGCTGTTCTGTGTCTGGTCATAGCCGTTTTCGGCAATCATATCTTCCTTTCAGATCTGATTTCCTATCCGCTCTATCTGAGCTTTTCCCTTTTTCTTTTCTGGATGACCGGCGTCGTACTTTCTGTCATTGCCCTGATCATGAATCATGATTCCCTTGCTCAGAATATCAGAGGTATCCTTTTCTATGCTTTCTTCATGCTGAGCTGGGCACCGGTCCTCGTCTCCTGCTTCTTCCGCAGGAACTATGAGTGGCAGCCCATTGAACACTATCACAGCTGATCAGATATCCGTCAGTTTCAGATGCTTCACCTTGCGCAAAGCCTGCGCAGAGATAAATGCTGAGAACAGACCGGTGATTGCAGCGGCGAACAGCCAGCCGAGGAAATAGACGCGGCGGTCGAAGCAGTTGATCATCTCCAGCAGCAGGATGATGCGGTAGGCGATATATGATCCGGCCAGCAGGCCGATGATGATACCGATCAGTGTCGTCATGATCATCTCTCTGCCGACATAATTCTTGACCTCTCTGACCGTAAAGCCGTTGATACGCATGATCGTCAGTTCCCTCTTCTTCTGGTTGACGAAAAGATTGACCAGATTGAGCAGGATGAAGTATGCCATGATAAAAGCCATCACCGTCAGCAGGATGACGCTCAGACGGGAAGTGGCGACAAAACTGTTGAGCATATATTTGCGGTCAAACGAGTGATAATACTTGTCGACTCCTTCCAGATTCTCCATCTGTGTCCTGATCTCTTCCGCTTTTTTCTCATCGATCCTGATCTGATATACGTTGTAGTTGGGAGCCTCATCGAAGACCTCTCTGTAGGCTTCATCGGACATGATCAGGAAGCGTGCCGTATACAGCATGAAAATGTCATTGACCTTCACATCAAAAGGTTCCATGTTGCCGCTGAAGATCGTGATATAACCGTCTTTGGAATATCCGGCGATCTCATCCATCTTCAAAGGCACATAAACACCCGGAGCATGGCTGTCCATCTTCATCTCTTCCTTTGTTTCCGGATCATTGCACAGCGTGAATTCCTGGATCTCTTCAAGATTTCCGCAGAGGATATCGACTGTATCGAGCTGATCGTTGCTCATGAACATCTTCTTGTTCATGGCGACTCTGATATATTCCGCACCGTTTCGATCGAGCAGTTCCTCGATCTGTTTTTCTATTTCACTGTTTTCTTCAATATCGTAATCCACCAGATAGTTGTAACGGTAAACTTCATCAAACTGGATATCGATTCCTGACGACATGGAGTGCGAGATCGTCAGGCCGATTAGGATCAGAGCGCAGGATCCGGCGACCGAAACGATCGTCACAAGGACTCTCTTGGAGTCGCTCAGCATGTTCCTGATGATCAGGCGCGAATATAAGGAAAGTCTGCTGCTGCCGTTTCCGCTCTTCTTTCTTCCTTCCGGTGCAGCATCCTGCATCAGGACCCTTGCCGGTGATTTGATCATGCGGTTGCAGGCCAGGAAGACAGCTGCCGAAGACAGAAGCAATGCCAGTACAAGAACGATAAGCGTCGGAACGATCTCAAACAGCGGCTTGCCTCCGCCGATGACATAATAAGACATCTCCTGCCTCAGCATGGCCATTTCGACCGCGAAATAAGCAATCGCGACGCCTAAAAGACAGCCGGCCATCGTAGCCGAACAGCCGAACGTCAGATACTTGCGGAAAATCTCGCTGTTGAAGAAACCGAGAGCCTTGGTCGTACCGACGAGTTTGCGCTGTTCGTCGATCGACTTGCCGACAGTCGCATAAATGACCAGAGCTCCTACAAAGACAAAGAGCAGCGAGAACGTCGAAGAAATACTCGCAAAGTTGCCCGAGAGATTCTTGGTGAAAATATAGGAAACACTGCCGTTGACATTGAGTGTCAGCCAGCGGTTATCAGCCAGTTCATCGATTTTCTTTTCAGCATCCTCAAGTTCTTTCTTTGCATCTTCATACTCTTGTACGCCGTCGAGGTATTCCTGATACTTTTCTTCATATTCCTTTTTGGCATCATTGAGTTTTGCTTTTCCATCGTTATACTTATTGATGGCACTCTGAAGATCTTCCTGGCCTTTTTCATATTCTTCAAGGCCGAGCACATACTGACGGTAGGCTGTGTGATATTCCATTGATGCCTGCGCAAGCTGCTGCTTGCCGGCCAGATATTTCTGATGTCCTTCTTCCCATTCTCTGAAAATAGAAACATCGATGTAATCTCTAAGCTTTTCTGCCGTCTCATCAGAAGTAAGATCCACATAATAACCCTCAGCAAGTTCAAAATGTGTCA
>JAEEGG010026170.1_pt1 | contig 11161 bp, 4 predicted proteins | sample 9134161 | NCBI WGS metagenome assembly JAEEGG01 (sample SAMN16246543, study PRJNA631951) | gut metagenome | biome: gut microbiome; feature: rumen; material: CR-attached | host: Bos | place: Iran: Karaj | collected 2018-10
CATGATCCGCGTATGGGGAGGGCATCTCCTTTATTTGCTTTTCTTTTCGGCCTTCGGCTTTTCTTTTAGCGGAAAGTTGAATCGCCCCTGAAGGACGCAGCCTTGGGCGCCGGGGTCACATTCCTGCTTGCGTTTGTTGCAAAACGTCTCGTTCAGATATTTACATTCCCAGCTCATAAGAATCTCCTTCTTGAAAGAGGTGGCCGTGCCCGCAGCACTTCTAATAATCTAAACAAAAAGTATTTAAAACGGAGCGGCCGCTTTTACTTTAATCGAAGCAAAGCGAGCGGCGGTAGGGCGTGAATCCGGCGTTCTTGATGAACGTTTCGGCCTGCTCGATGGTCGTGAGCCCGTGGTTTTGGAGCACGTTCTCTTCGATGACGATGCTGTTGATGTCGTCGGCGCCGGCGTGCAGCCCGAGCTCGCCGAGCGAAAGCCCCATGCCGAGCAGCGAAACTTCGATATGCGGGACGTTGTCGAGGTACAGGCGGCTGAGCGCGAGCAGCTTGAGGTATTCGTCGCCGCGTACATGGCGGATCGGGAATTTGTCCGTCTGCGGCTGGAACGTCCAAACGACAAAACTCTTGAAACCTCCAGCAACGTCCTGCGTCTTACGCACGTATTCCAAATGCTCGATGATTTCTTCTGCGGTTTCGGCACTGCCGATGACGATGTTTGCGCTGCCGGGGAGACCTTTCTTGTGGCAGGCGGCAAGCGTGTCGCACCACTGCTGAGCCGGGAGTTTTTTCGGGCTCAAGATTTGACGCATGCGGTCGGAGAGAATTTCGGCGCCCGCGCCCGGAACGGAACTGAGCCCCGCTTCTTTCAAAACGTCGAGCAAGTCATCGAGTGCCATGTTGTTGAATTCCGCAATGCGGACAAGTTCAACTGGCGAAAAACCGCGCACCTTGACGCCCAATTCCTGCGTGAGCATCTGCAGTACGTCCGTGTAGTACGAGAGCGGGATTTCCCTGTTGACGCCACCTTGCAAAAAGATCTGGTCGGCGCCTTTGGCTTTCGCTTCGAGTGTCTTTTGGCGAATTTCGTCCAAACTCAAGACATACGCTTCGGGGCTGTGGGCCGGGCGGCAAAAACTGCAAAAGCTGCAAGTCACTTCGCACACGTTCGTGTAGTTCACAATGCGGAACGCCGTGTAGCCGACACGATTCCCGGGGAGTTTCGCATGGCGCACGGTATCGGCCGCTTCGACGACCTCTGTCCACGGGACGTTCTTTAAAATGTCGAGCCCTTCCGCCGGCGTGAGGCGCTCTTGAGCAATTGCTTTTTTCAAAAGGGAATTCATCGCTGGTAATAATAGCAAAGAAAATAAACTTTTTACAAAGATTTTCAGGACAAAGGCGTCAAAAGAGCGTGTTAATATAATAGGTAGGGGACGTTCCTTTACTCGCCGTGCGGTGCTCCGCACAAAAAACTACAGAATCCGCAGGCAGGCTGTTTGCGGAGAGGGAGACTTTATGCCCGAAATTGAACAGAAAGAAAATGAAATCCCTGAATCCGTCATCCGCGATATCGCCAAAGAGTTCAACGTCATTGTCGATTCCGTGAAAGACGACAAGAGCGACTTCGTCCACGATAGATACTTTAGGTTTGCCTTTGCTGAACCGAAGCGCATGGCGGAACTATCGCGGAGCACAAATCTACGAACAGAGACGACGTGCTCTTTCAGATTTCGGAATACTACCACCATCTTTTCCTGGAATGCAAAAAAGACGTGCCTGTCGTCGCATTCATCGTCTATAACGGCGAAAAGGACTGGAATCCTCTTGCCCAGGGCCGTTTCGCTAACTATCCTGAATACTACCGCGACATCGGCTACCCCTTCAAGGTGGAGTTCTTGGATGTAGGCCATGCCATCGACGATGTGGAATTGGAAAACATTTCGCCCATGACCCTTGTCGCTTTGACCGCAATGAAGTATATTGGCGCTAAAGCGCAATATATGGCGCCTCGGTCATATCGGCAAGTACACTTGCCGCTGCGACTCTCGGCTTAGTATATTTGGGATGTCGAGAAGTTCTCGGTTTCCTTTCGTGAAGCGGCACTGCACCTGCTCAAGATGCAGAACACCGACGAAGGGAGGGATTTCATCAAGAAGTCGCTTTCGTACTTTTTCTGGAAGTGGCCATACAAGAGCGAGGTAATCAAGATGGACAGTCCGGAAGCATTGAAGAACAAGGGTTACGAGACCTTCGGCGAGCATTTCTTTAATGCTGGCGTCGAGAAAGGAAAACTGGAAGGTGCCGAACAGGAACGCAAAAAGAACGAAGTCGAAAACGCTGCCCGGGACAAGAAAATTGCGAAATATCTCCGTTCAATAGGCGTTTCAGCGGAAGGTGTGGCAACGGCTCTCGTCATCAAATAATGTTTTGGGTAGTTGGTTGTAGGGAAAAAATCCTCGAAACCGCTCCTTTATATTGTCTCCCCGTGCTCCGTTCACGGGGACTTTTTTTGTATGATAAAATTTACATAACGTTTTTGCTGTTTTTCGTATGATTTAAATCACATTTTTGACAAAAACGTGAAAAGTTTGTAAGTTTGTCGTAACATGTTTGAGAGGTGTATTTCCCCCCATTGTTTTAGCAATGGCCAAATTTTAGGTTTAAAGGTTGAGATTCGGGCTGACTTGCTCGAAACATCATTGACTTGTGCAGAAACACCTCGGCTTAAACAAGCTTTTTCAAAAAATTTCCATACAACACCAAATCATCAGGAAGGATAAACATGAAATCGAAAATTCATGTGTTTTCACGTATATTCACAAAAAAGCTCACTGAGCTTGCCAAAGTGAATTTGCTGCTTTTCATTCTATTCGCCGTGTTCGCGACCGCAAACGCGACCCAGTTAACTCTAGAGACAGATGCGCAAACTGGCGAAAAGTATGTCAATATGTCAGTTAGCAATGGATCTGATTCCTTAATCCTTTCCGAGGATATCACTTCGTTCAAAGTCTATGACGACGGCGGTAAAACCGGTAATTATGCATCTAGTCAGGGGCAAAATTCTCAGGCAGATCTTTACCTGGTTGCTCCGGAAGGGTTCATTTTTCAGGTGACTGGTTCAGTGACCACACTCCATTCCGATTATTTGACAATTTATGGTAATGATGTAGGTGACGTGTTGGCTTCTTCTCTTGGAAGTGGATCTAGCGCCTCCGTTGATGTCGGGTCGGTTGTAAGTATGGGGGATGTTGTTCATTTAAAGTTTTTCAAGGGCGCAGCAAACTCTGCGACATCTGCATCGGGTCTTGATTTGACAGTAACCCTTTCAAGTATTGCAATAATATATGGTGGTTATGGTAGTGACGCTAATGGGGGGTATGCCACATGTAGCAACAGATTCGCAAAAAAAGGCGAAAAAGTAACCGTGACAATAAATGCAAACGATTCTTACGCAATATATGACATTGCAATTTGGGAGTATCAAGGTGATGCCATAATGTATGATATCGATCAAGAATCGTTGACTTACAAAAGTGGGGTGTTGACGTTCAATATGCCGAACACGGGAAGGAGCGTGGCGGTTATACCAATATTTGAAAAATATGATGGCTACGTGGTAACAGTGAACAAACCCTCTGAAGGCGGATACATTTATAGTAATTGGGGGAATGTTAAGTTTTTTGTTGCGCAAAGCAATGAAAAGGTTTATTTAAAGGTTCATACTGACGATGGATACCTGTTGTCTTTGGATATCAAAACAGTTGATGGAACCTCCATCAACGTTAATAAATCAGCTTCTTCAGACGACGAATACTATTTTGATATGCCAAATAGTGACGTAATCGTAACTCCGACATTTAAGAAAGCTTATACTGTAACGATAAACAACCCGTCTTTGGGCGGCGCCGTTTTGTTTGATCAGCAAATGGCTTCTGTCGGTGAACTTGTTTCATTGACGATATCGGATAGTCTCGGTATCCTAGACAAGTCCAAATTCAAGGGACTGTCTGTCCTTGATGGTTCCGGTAATGAGGTGTATGTCTCGATTTCTTACGACAACAAAACCGCTACTTTCACGATGCCTGCATCGAATGTCATTGTTAAACCAGAATTTGAACGGAAATTGACGGCTGAAGATGGTCTTGTTGCGTATATGTCAGACGGCGTGGATGGTTCTTTTCTAGCAATTCCTGATGGCGTGAAGTCGTTCAAGGTGCGTGACAATTCTAGTGAAAAGCGACGGTTCAAGCTTAGTGTAAATACTCCGACTGGTTACGTCTTGCAAATGCGCGGAACGGTCACGTTGACAGATGAAGAGCAGTTGTTTGGTATCTCGACGCCCGATTGGTTGGTTCATTTGTCTAACCCAACTGGCGATACTCCCTATGATATTGGGGTCGTTTATGGTAAAGTGAACGATGACATATATTTTACGTTAGACAAGAGATACGCATTACAGGCCGATGTCGATATTACGGTGGACGTTGTTAATGGTTCTGAAAACCACAAAGCTGTAGTTGCTGAGGCCGTTGGCGGAACTCTGTCTCCTAGTGAGGTTTCTGCCAAGATTGGCGAATTGGCTGAATTTAGCGTAGACCGTGCTGATGGCTATGTGCTCAGCGGATTTGAAGTCAAGGTTTCTCCTGAAACAGCCTTGAAATTAAAAACGTACTCTTTCTTGCCCGATAAAGTATCTTTTAAAATGCCCGGTTCAGATGTGACGGTGATTCCTTCGTTTACAAATAAGGAGGTGACTGCCGATGAAAAGTATGCTTATGTGGAAATTCCCGAAAAAAATAAGAGAACTGTTGAAATTCCCGCTAATGTAAAATCGTTCAATGTGCGGTGTTTTTATGCCGGTACCTACTGTGCCAAAAATGCTGATGGTTCGCTACAGTTGACTGTACCCGAAGGAAAAAGGATGCAGTTGAGAGGTACAACGCTAGTTGACCAAGGCGGTCATCTAGTCATCTACGATGGATCGGATGGTGACGAAAAACTGATAGATGTGCAAAATGGTAGGGCTTACGAAGACAATACATTGATTAGTTCAGGCAACACCGTAACGTTTGACTTAAAGAATGGTGATCGTGGAGAACAGGTCGATTTTACGGTGATAGTTTTTGATCAGTCGGAAACTCCAAAAATTGAAATTGCCTCTGTTGAAGGCGGAACAGTTTCCGCATCAGCGGATATCACGGTGGGAAAACCGGTAACCTTGAATATTTCCCCTAAAGAAGGATTTTGGCTCAAGAGCCTTAATGTCGTGGATGCTTTCGGTAATTTTTTCCGCGTCCGTAGCGCATCTTCGTTTGCCAAGACCGCTACTTTCATGATGCCTGCATCGAATGTTACGGTTACACCTACATTTACTGATAACCTTACTGCAGCAGGGGGACTCTATGTCTATATGCCCTTTGGTGAAACAACTTCTGTTACGGTTCCAACGGGTGTGACTTCATTCAAAGTTACTATGGGTGATGAAACAAATACAAATGCTGATAGTTATCTCGAATTGATCAGCACGGAAACGAATAAACTTTTCCAGGTGACTGCTCGGCCATCTCTTAAAGATGGTGATAGCCTGACCATTTTTGATGGTAATGTAAATGCGGAAAAATTACTGTCTTCCTTGAGTACGGGAGGAGGGGTTGATAGAGGTGGGTATAGCTATATAGGACCTCTTGTCAGTTCGGGACCTTTAATGACAATTAAGTTGAAGGCTACTGATGATTACAATCGTGATTACATTGGTAATTTCGTCGTGACTGTTGGTGAGTCTGGAAATCATGTTGTGAAATTTGCGGATTATGCAGGCGGAATGATTGTTACCGAATCTGCCTCGGTTAAGACGGGTTCGAAAGTGAATTTCTCGATTATCCCCGATGAAGGATATGTTCTCAAAAGTATTAGTGCTAAAGATGATGACGGCAGAACTGTGGTTCTGGATGGAGCATCAGAATTCTGTTCCTCGTCTTCGTTCACGATGGGGCTTTCTGATGTGACGATTACCCCGGTTTTTGAAAAAAAACTGAGTGCAAAAGAGGGACTTGAAGTAAATATACCTTCGTACAACGAAACGAGAACGGTTAATGTTCCCTTGGAAGTGACTTCTTTGAATGTTGATCTGTCTAGTCAGTCTTATGGCTCCATTAAAAAAGGTTGTTTGGTATTGAATGCTTCTGAAGGATTCATATTGTCGCTGAATGGTTATATACGATTGGAAAGAACAAATGAAATCGTTGTTTATGATGGACTGCGGGACGGGGCAAAAGAACTTCTGCATGTTTTAGGTCAAACTGTAAATGATATTTCGGAAAAAAGTTCGGGGAATGTCATGACTTTCTGCTATGATGGTTACACCTACGCTTACTCATCTATGTATTTGCCGGTCACATTTGTTGACCAGCGTAAAGTTCGGGTGGCCTATGCTCATGGTGGTTCTGTGTCTAGCAGTAATGTTACGGCTGTGAACGGCGAGAATGTCACATTGACGGCGACTCCTGCGAGGGGCTTCCTGTTTGAAGGACTTTCCATTGTAGATGCCAAAGGAAATCGCGTGGAACCCACTCAGAATGTGAACTGGACTTCCGGTGCAACCAGTACGGTAACGTTTACCATGCCGGAGACGGATTATGTTACGGTGACTTCTAGGTTTGTTCCTGCAACCGCTCCGTATGCCACGGTTCCCGTTGTCGGCGTAAAGACGGTCAATATACCTGAAGGCCTAAATCCATTCCGTATTTATGATGATGGCGGCGAAACGGGAAAAGCGAGCAAGGGTGTGAATGGAACTCTTCTGCTTAAGGCTCCGGAAGACAACTTCTTTATCATGGGTGGTTCCGTCAAATCTGCCATGTATTATGATTTCTTGACGATATACGATGGAAACAATAATACCGCATCGAAACTTTGGGACAATGCGTACGGTATATTAACCGTACCGCCCTTCGCTACTTCCGGCAATGAGGCCTCCTTGACATACATCACCTCGGAATATGAAGAAGACGGCTTTAAGTTGAACGTGTCCGTTGGAACGCGTTCTTCGCATCGCATCACTTATGTCGGTAATGTTGTTGGCGGCTCCTTGGACGACTCAAAAAAGACCGCTAACTCCGGAGAAACAATCACCCTTATCCCGAGACCTGCAGAGGGCTATATTCTGGATGGCTTTGAAGTTGTTGATAAAAACGGCAATCCCGTGGAAGGTGACGGCACCCACTGGTATTCTCTTAATCCTGCTTCATTTGTGATGCCTTTCGAAGATGTTACGGTCACGCCTAAGTTTACGGCCATAAAGGATTTGTATATCAATATTCCCGGCGATTCGACGGTCGTTTATGCGAAAATTCCCAAAGGCGTTAACGCCTTCAAGGTATATGACCATGGGGGCAAGGACAATCGCTATAAAGCTGGTGATGCTGGCGCAATTGAATTCCTCTACAGGCCAGGCATCCTACAGGTGACCGGAAAAATGTCAAGTTGTGAAGGTGACGAAACAACTAGCGATTTCCTGCTAGCTTATGGTCAACACGGTCCGATAAGCAATCATTTTGCTGGGAAAATTGATGAAATACCTATGATTTGGGGTGTTACAGCTTTAGAATTCTTTGCTCAGAGTGAGGGTTGCGGTGACGACGCTTACGGTATTGACCTGACAGTAACGGTTATTGATCCTGAAGTGTCTGTAATCAATCCTTCCGAAGGCGGTACCGTTACTTCGGACAAGAAAATCGCTAGCATGGACGAAACGGTGACTTTGACGGCGAACCCTGCAGAGGGCTATTACCTAAGCAACATCAGTTTCAAGGATGTAGAGGGCTTCCCCGATCAGGAGGTTGCTTTCAATGATGATGTGAAAATTTCGTGGGTGACAGGCAAGGCGACGTTTACGATGCCGAGCCAGAACGTCTATGTCTATCCCTCGTTTGCAAGCGAACTTAGCACCACGGGCGGCCTGTTTGTGAAAATGCCTTCGTTCGGAAAATTCCTGCTCGATATCCCCGCTTCGGTGAAATCGTTCAAGGTATCCGGAGATGCAATCAAGAGCGGAATGACGTCTAATTCGGATGCGTATCTTGTCATGACGGCGCCGGAGGGCTACCAGCTCCAGGTGACTGGCAGCATGAATTTGGGGCAAAAGGGGTCGGTTGAAACGCTTACAATTTACGATGGTGAACCGACAACCGGTACAGGTAAGTTGATGGATGCCCAAACAGGAAAGGTTGACGAATTCTTCTTGGTGAGCTCAGGCAACGTAGCGTCCATCTACTTTAAATCCAGCCATTATTGGGATCCCGAGAACTTTAACCTGACGGTGTCGCTGGTTGAAAAGTCTGCCACAGTTAAAGTGTTCTCCGTTGCCGGTGGTTCTGTGACCGCCGACAAAAAAGAGGCGGAGCCGGGCGACGAAGTGACTCTTACCATAACCCCGGACAATGGCCACCTGATTTCGGACATCAAGGTTGTTGACGCGAATGGGGAACCCATTGAGCTGACGGGCGGCAAATGGTATAGTGAGAGCAACAAGGCTACGTTCACGATGCCTGCGACAAGCGTATCCGTTGTGCCGGCCTGGACGGACAACCTCACTGCCGATGGTGACAATCCGCTCTATGTGAACATGCTGGACGACGGCACGACGAATATGGTCATTCCCTCTGGCGTGACCTCGTTCAAGGTATATGACAACGGTGGCAAGGATGGACCATGGTCTTGTGGACTCGAGGGGCAATTCTGCTATGGAACTCTTGTAATCAAGGCGCCCATGGGGTATCTGCTGAGTTTCTCCGGGGAAGCGAGAATGCAAAAAAACAGTAGTCTTGCAATGTTGCAGATTAATGACGGATTAGGTACAACTGATAATGAAATTTTTGGTGGTTACGGAAATTGGCCAGATATTAGTCGTTTTGAACAGATAATCAGTTCAGGTGTGTATGCGACAATTTTGTTTAGAAGTTATGGTATGAAAAATGAAGATATGTCGGGCCTTAATTTGAAGGTTGAACTTGCTTTTGCTCCAGTCCACATTTCCTCTGCTACTGGTGGCTCGATGACTGCTGACAATTATTATGCAACAGACGGAGAAACGGTCACCTTGACGGCTACGCCGGATGAGGGTTATCTGTTCGATGGAGTCAAAATCGAGGATGCGGACGGACAAAAGGTCATGCTGGTGTCCTCATTTGATCCGGACGGCAAGCCGATAAGTTATATGGACGATGTTCACTGGTATTATGATATCAATACGGCTAAATTCATTATGCCGAGTTCTGCTGTGACGGTGACACCTGTGTTCACGAAGTTGAGCGACCTCTATGTGAATATGCCGAAGAACAGGACTATTGAGGTCCATATTCCTGAAAGTGTCGCTAGCTTTAAGGTCTATGATGACGGCGGCGATACTGGCAATTACAGCGATGAAGCAAACGGAACGCTTAAACTGATTCCTACGGATGGCTGGACGCTGAATGTGGCGGGTAAGGCGGCTTTGAGGAGTGGTGACGTTTTCAAGATTCAGAACGCGGTGAAGGTTACTCCAAAAGAGGGGACTCCTTATCTATGGTCCTTGGATGATTTCTACGAAAATAACGGTTCTTCGGACGGTACGGAAGTGGATATTGAACCGCAGACGGTATCTCAGGTGGCTGTAGTGAGCCTTGTTTCGGATGATGCTGGCAATGCGGCAGGAATCAACTTGACCGTAACGAAGGTGAGAACCTCCTTCGGAGCTGTGGGTGTTGCTTATGTCAAGGGTGATTTTTGGGGGAATCAGTATGGAGGTCATGAAAAAGTGGCTGTGATTGACAGTGCGTATAATGGCACGGATGCAGTCAGTATCACGGATGATATCAAAGTCGATACGGTTATCTATAATCGTAAATTCATCAAAGACACCTATTCGACAATGGTATTGCCGTTCAGCGTGAAAACGGAAAATGTTTCGGGACTTAATGCCGTGCTTTATTATAACGGCATCGGCAAGGACGCGAACAAAAATGATGCCATCAGGATGAAAGTCCTGTGGGCCACCAGTGAGTGGGCTAAGGCGAATGATATTCCGAATGCTGATGGTAAATGTTGTAAGGTTTACGGCGATTCGACTCTGAACGCCAATACTCCGTACTTGGTGCAGATGAATAGTGAATCATTTGTGGTCAAAGGCGGCGTGACGATTGTGCCTACTACCGAAGCGGTCACGAAGTATAAAGAATGGGAGTGGGAATTCCGCGGCGTTTGGCAGTACAAGAAGTGGGAAAAAGGTAACAAGGAACTGGGCTATGCCTACGGCTTTGCCGCAAGTGCTCCTGAAAACAGCAACATCAAAGTCGGCGATTTCGTGAAGATTGGCGAAGGCACGTATATCTACCCGTTGCGCGCTTACCTCGTCAGTACAAACATTCCAGAAAGTTCGTCGCCAGTGCAAGGCGTGCGTGCGAACGGTGCTTACGTGAAGCGCCCGACCGTCAAGCAAAAGGAACTGCCGGAACTCATGAGCGTGATTGTTGACAGCGAAGACGGTAATGAAGAACACACGACCGTCATCGGCCAGTTCAACACTCGTACGGGCGAGTTCAAGATGAACAATGCTGCGACCAAGCGCATGTTCGACGTGAAAGGCCGCAACGTGGGCAACAAGGCGAATAAAGCCCGCGGCGCCTACTACGGAAAGAAGGTGCGATAGAACTTAGAGCTTAAATCCAATGAAATGAAAAGGTAGCCCTTGCGGCTGCCTTTTTTGCGTTGTGGACTAATTATCCACGAAACGGTGTGCGAGGCTTGTGATATAGTTCACTTTCGGGGATATATTACTATTGGGTTTAGTTAGGAAGAACACTGGTGTGTTCATGCTTGGTTTTGTATAGCCACGCGTTTTGCGTGGTCTGTTCCCTTGCATGTATCAAATCAGTTTGGAGGACTTGTCCCCTCGGGGATAAAGAGTTAGGCATGATACAAAAGGAGAACAAGTATGAACCATTTCGGTTTAAAATGTGCTGCGATAGCGCTTGCTTTTGCGGCATCGGCTCAGGCCTTTACGCTTACGGGTAAGGTAAGTGACGAAAGCGGCAAGGCCGTCCAGAACGCTTCTGTTTCGCTTTTGGGCAAGGCTCTCAATACGAAGACGGATGCTTCCGGCGCTTTTACTTTACATCAGGATGAACCTGTTACCCCCGGTGACTCGACTGGTCCGGGTCAGGGTG
>JAEEGG010026171.1_pt1 | contig 11161 bp, 6 predicted proteins | sample 9134161 | NCBI WGS metagenome assembly JAEEGG01 (sample SAMN16246543, study PRJNA631951) | gut metagenome | biome: gut microbiome; feature: rumen; material: CR-attached | host: Bos | place: Iran: Karaj | collected 2018-10
AAGAAGCCTGTATCACCGCTTCGGAGTTCAGCGCATTCACGCCGTTGTTGTACTGCGTAAGGCCGTCATAGTATTCTGCCCAGCCGTCTTCTAACTCCTTGGCGGCATCGTCCAGCTTCGCTTTGCCCTCGTTATAATCCTCGAGACCTTTGTTGTACTTGTCGAGTCCGTCGTTATAGAGTGCGAGTCCTGCCTGATACTCAGCTTCGCCCTGCAGATATTCCGCATATCCCTGGTTATACTGCGCGAGGCCATCCTCATACTGCGCCTTGGCATCTTCGTATGCGGCCTTCTGTTCGTTGACGGTTGCTATAGTACCCGATAGCTGCTCGCATCCTTTCAGCATCTCTTGGAGCACAATAAGATTCTGACTTGCCTGAGCATATTCTTCCGAAGCGGGATCTAATCCTTCCATCTGAGCGGTAACCGCCGCTATGCTGCCGTTGAGCGTCTCTATCTGTGCGGGGAGCTGGTCGGCCGTTATGCCCATCTGTGCAAGACCGGCATCTATCTGTGCCTGAGCATCATCGAGCTGCTGCTTGCCTGATTCGAGCTGCGCCGCAGCATCATCCAGCTGCTGCTTGGTGCTGTCCAGGACTGTCTTTGCCGAATCGAGTTTGTTCTTGGCGGCACCCAGAAGGACGCTGTTCGAAGTAAGTTCGGATTTGGCATCTTGGAGCTTGTCCCATGCCTCGTCGAGTTCCTTCTTGCCGTCGTCGTATTCTTTCTGACCGTCTTCCAACTGCTGGAGAGCATCGTCCAGTTCGATCTTCGCATCCGCGAGATCCTGCTTGGCATCTGACTGCTCCTGGTCGAACTCATCCTGAGCATCGTCTATCTCTTCTTTGCCGTCTTCAATAAGACCTGCGAACCTCTGCATGATTATCTGTTCGAGCACGGGTTCGAGCGCATCAGTCTTGGCTTCTGCCCATGCCTCGTACTCATCGGAATAAGGTGTCGGTGAATTGCCGTATCTCAGATAGACTTCGGAGTAATATTCAAAATCAAATCCCGCTTCCTGCGCGAAGAACACCAGCTGGATCTTACCCGAGCCCACGCTCGTCGTGCCGCGCTGGAAGTTCATGTACAGAGGCGACCTCGCCAGACCTACGATCACATATTCGCCCTCGCACATCTCGTCGATGGTTCCGGGCTTGTTATCGGGGGCAATGGTGATCGTCGTGCCGATCGCGCCTTCGTCCTGCATGAATGCATCGCCCAGTATCTCGTTCGGTGCGGAAGGCATCCTTCCTGCGGTGAGCGTTACTTCATTGACGCCTTCCGTCAGCGACTGAAATCTTACGGTCAGAGCATCAGCTTCTCCGCTCTGATATACCACCGCATCGCAGAAGACAGAACCGGTGCAGACATCGGCACCGGTGGAAGCCTTGAGCCTTGCTATGTCGTCTTCGTCGAATCCTATTGTCGATATCAGCCTGAAGTCGTACATGTTCTGACCAGTGATGTACTCTTCGGCTGTCCTGTAGAACGATGGTGTGGTCGCCTTGAGACCTGAGAAGAATCCTACGCCGAGACAGATTATCGCAAATATCGCGAGGAACCTCGGGAGGCTGTCCTTGATCGATCTGAGTATCAGTTTCCAGTACAGGCTCATGAGTTTACCACTCGATGTCGTCCACGTTCACGGGGTTGGTGTTGATAACATTGCTTATGACCTTGCCGTTCTTTACCCTTATGACCCTGTCTGCCATGGCGGTCAGCGCCGAGTTGTGGGTAATGATGACGACCGTCATCTTCTTGTCGGTCGACAGGTGCTGGAGCATGTGAAGGATCTGCTTGCCCGTCTGGTAATCGAGAGCGCCGGTAGGCTCGTCGCACAGCAGGAGCTTCGGATTCTTGGCTATGGCTCTCGCGATGGCAACCCTCTGCTGCTCACCGCCCGACAGCTGTGCGGGGAAGTTGTTCCTCCTGTCGGCAAGGCCGACCTCGTTCATCAGAAGATCGCAGTCGATGGGATCCTTTACGAGCTGGGCCGCCATCTCGACATTCTCATATGCAGTGAGGTTCGATATCAGGTTGTAGAACTGGAATACGAATCCGACGTTCTCTCTTCTGAACTTTGCCAGCTCTCTCGTCTGCAGTGCGGATATCTCCCTGCCGTCCAGGAAGACCTGACCTGTCGTCAGGTGATCCATGCCGCCGAGTATGTTCAGCAATGTGGTCTTGCCCGCACCGGACTGTCCCACTATGACGCAGAGCTCGCCCTTCTCGATGAAGAACTCGCAGTTATCGAGAGCATGGACCTCGACCGAACCTGTCTTATATGTCTTGGATACGTTACGGAATTCTATGTATGACATTAACGCACTTCGATATACATCGGATCGAGATAGTAACCTGAGTTGAAGCCTTCAAGATCTGACGGGATGCTCAGGTAAAGCCTGCCGCAGTCGTCAAAAGCCCAGTTGCCTATCTCGTTACACGAATCAGGCACCCTTATGTATGCGAGCTCGTCGCAGAAATCAAAGGCCTCCTGTCCGATGTAAGTCACTCCTTCGGGAATATAGACATACTCCAGATCCTCACAGGTGTAGAAGGCACCGTCATCTATCTTCGTGACGGTATCCGGAAGTATGACCATGGTAAGAAGATCGCAGTCGATGAAGCAATCCTCGCCTATGCATGTTATGTTCGAATCCGGGTCGAAAACGACTTTCGTGAAGCCGTTGCATCCTTCGGGCATCTTGATCTCACCGCTTCCGTATATCGTAAGGGTGCCGTCTCTGGATATCTCGTATGTGGCATTGCTGCCGCAGGAACCTGTCTCCTCCATGCCGTGCATCGTATCCGCATCCAGTATCTTATGGTCGAACGAGAATGCTTCGAGAGGAAGGAGATAGAACGCATATCCGGGTGTGACTTCGTCGATATAACCGTCATCCCAGGCATCGCCTTCGTAGTAAGCGCCGATGTCGAAAGTCGGATCGAGGTAGTACCACTCACCGTCAAGGCACACTGCAGCCCACGCGTGATCCGAGTCTGTCGAATCGAGTTCGTCAACATCTATGAGGCTCTCGTATGTGGAGCAGCCGATGCCGAACTGTACCGCTGCCGGGATGCCCTGCGCCCTGCAGAGTGCGACAAACACGTTCGCAAAGCCTTCGCAGATGGCGATCTGGCGGCGGATCAGGCACTTGGCGCCGTCCTGGTAGCAGGTGATGTCATCTTCGATCTGAACGTCGTCGTATGCCATCTGTGTGGTGATATATGTGTAGATCCTGAAGACCTTCTCCCAGTCGTCCTTCGCGTCGCCGACGATGTCCTTAGAGTAGCTGATGACCACCGGGTCATCGCTTTCGACATCGTTCTGAGGCTTGGTAAGCTCGAGCAGAGACGCATCGTCGGTCCAGAGTTCCTCCGTGGAACCGAGATTGTAGTCGTAGTTGGGGGTCTTGAAGAATTCGATCTCTCCGTCGTAGAGGATCACATAGTTGCTGTAGGCATCGATGACAACGCCTTCCAGGACATAGGAGACGTTGATCATGTAGAGCACATCCTCTTCCATGTCACCTGTAAAGTCCTCCGAGAACGTGCCTTCGGTATGCACATCAGACTTCGTGATGAGCTCGAAGTTCTCCGCATCGTAGAGACCGAGGATGATGTCATCGCTGCAGTCGCAGTCGACACAGAAGTCTTTGCCGTCAACACTTACCGTTATCTTGTCACCGCGGAAAGTGGTGAGCTCATAGGATGTGAAATCGGCGGGCTCAAAATCCAGATACTTGGAAGCTGCCTTAGCCTGTGCAGCCGCCTCTTTTGCAGCCAGATCGATATCGGCCAGATTGAAGCCGACGCCGAACGTCAGTGCGAGAACGGCAGATGTGATCTTCGTAAGAATCATCAGATCTCCTTTGCAGCAGCAACTGCTTCGTCTGCAGTCATCTCGACTGCTTCGTCAGAATCCCTTCTCTTAACTTCAACGATGCCCTCGCCTGCACGTCTTCCGACAGTGATGCGGAGCGGGATGCCGATGAGGTCAGCGTCCTTGAACTTGACGCCGGGTCTCTCGTTCCTGTCGTCGATCAGGACTTCAACTCCTGCAGCGGCAAGATCTGAGTAGATCTTCTCTGCGAGAGCCATGTTAGCCTCATCGTTGACCTTTGTGGGAACGACGATCGCCTTGTAGGGAGCGACCTCGGCAGGCCAGATGATACCGTTGTCATCGTGGTGCTGCTCGATGATGGCAGCGAGCGTTCTTCCGACGCCGATGCCGTAGCAGCCCATTACAACAAGGTTGGACTTGCCGTCCTTATCGAGATAGACGCAGTTCAGCGCCTTTGAATACTTTGTTCCGAGCTTGAAGATGTGGCCTACTTCGACGCCTCTTGCCATCTTCATCTTACCCTTGCCGCACTTGGGGCAGACATCGCCCTCAACGGCATTCCTTATGTCAGCTATCGTCGTAGCTTCGAAGTCTCTTCCGATGTTGACGTTCTTGAGGTGGTAATCCGTCTCATCCGCACCTACAACGAAATTCCTCATCACGGATACTTCGCTGTCCACAACGATATCTATCTTCTCCTTGAGACCTACAGGACCTGCAAAACCTACCTTCGCGCCTGTTACTCTCTCTACGTCAACGAAAGCCGCGAGCTCCATCTCGGTAGCATCGTAGAGGTTGGCAAGCTTTGTCTCGTTGATGTCGCGGTCGCCGCGGCACATTGCTGCAACGATCTTGCCGTCGATGTTGTAGAGGATGGTCTTGACGAACTTGTCTGCGCCGCAGTTCATGTAGCCTACGAGATCGTCAATGGTCTTAACGTCAGGTGTGTGGATCTTCTCGATGTCGAGCATCTCTGCCGTATCCTGTGCGGGAGTAACGCAGCCTGCCTTCTCTTCGTTGGCAGCATAGCCGCACTCGTCGCAGTAGCAGATGCCGTCCTCACCTACTTCGCTCTTGACCATGAACTCCTGTGAGCCGGATCCGCCCATCGCGCCGGAGTCTGCATCGACTACGGTGTAATCGAGACCGAGCCTGTCAAAGATGGCTCTGTATGCCTTGTACATAGTATCGTAGGACTCGGACAGACCTGCTTCGTCAACATCGAAGGAGTATGCGTCCTTCATGACGAACTCTCTTCCTCTCATGATTCCGAATCTCGGTCTCTTCTCGTCTCTGTACTTGTGCTGGATCTGATAGAGTGTCACAGGCAGCTGCTTATATGAGCTGATAGTGTCTCTGACTGCCTCCGTGAAGGGCTCTTCGTGCGTAGGGCCCAGGCAGAAGCTCCTGCCGCCTCTGTCTGACAGACGGAACATCTCGGGACCGAACTTCTCCCATCTTCCGGATTCCTGATATACCTCAGCCGGAAGGAGCGCAGGCATTATGAGCTCCTGTGCGCCGGCCTTGTCCATCTCCTCGCGGATAACGGCTTCGACCTTCCTGTAAGTGCGGTAGCCCAAAGGCATGAACGAATATATGCCTGATGCAACCTTGCGGATAAGACCCGCACGAAGCATCAGCTGGTGTGAAGGGATCTCCGCATCAGCAGGGATCTCACGCTGTGTAGCCATAAAAAGTCTGGAAACTCTCATTTACATCTGCTCCTAATAAATAATAAAGTCGCAGAATATTATAGATGAAGAAGCGGTGATTTGCAATTAAAGGCCGAGGATGCCCTTGAGGAAGATTACATCCAAAATGCCGCAAACAATGAGGACCACAGCGCATATTATGTAAATGCGGTTCCTGCGTTTCTCAACGTCATGTTCAGTTGTACCGTAAACAGCCTTTTTGGGCGGTTTTCTGACACTGCCGAGCGACACTTTATTTTTCTCCCCTTGAGTTTGCGATTGTGGTGCGTGTGATTAGATTATAGACGCATGTAATATGTCATGCTTTGCAGGCGTGTGACATTCACTTGACAAAAGCAGGGAACGGCTTTACAAAAATTTGTTTTAGCGGTAGGAAACGAAGCGCCCGAACCCCGCAGGAACGGTGCAAAAACCGCATGTGGTATAATAGAGTTGGAAAATGTGGGCTTACATACGGAGGTATGCTTTTGCAGTTAAAAGACATTAAAAAAGGTTTCATCCCTTCAAGGGAGCAGATCCTCAAGGCAGTTACGACCGGCGTCGTCATTGTTCTGTGCGCACTGGCCGGCTTCTCGGTCCAGCTCATCCTCAAGAGAGGAACGACAGAACAGATCGTCCTTGCAGCGGTAGCAGATCCTGCTGCCATCGTTCCCGAGCCTTCCGAGACGGAGATCACCGAAGCATCCGTACCCGAGACCGAGGCCACGACAGAGACTGCCGCTGTCTCCGAGACTTCTGAGACATCCGAGACTTCAGAGTCAGAGACGAGCGAGAGCGAAGAGACCACCAAGGCCACCACTTCTGCGACCACAACGGCGGCAACTACCGCAGCCGTAACGGAGAGCGATCTCCAGCTCGCAGTGTATGCGACCACCGTACTCAACGTCAGATCGGGCCCTGGTACAGATTATTCCCTGGTAAAGCAGGTCAATCCCGGAGATCAGATCGACGTCGTAGCAGTTACGAGCAACGGCTGGTATAAGACATACAACGGGAACTACGTCAAAGCCGATCTCACGACAGAGACGCCTCCCACTCCGACGCCTACGCCGAAGCCTGCCGCTACGGCAACACCGGCGCCGAAACAGACCACACCCACACAGACTGCAGCTGCGATCGATACTTCATCGGGCGTATCCTGCAAGATAACCTTCTACGGCCCGCAGGACAACGGCGACGGCTCTTACAGCCTTACGACCGCTACCGGCGCGACCTGCACCGAAGGCGTGACCGTTGCTGCGGACTGGTCAGTATACCCCGCAGGCACGGTAATCTACATTGAGAACGATCCGCTCGGAGGAGACGGATATTATACAGTCCAGGATAAGGGTTCCGGCGTAAAGGGAGCCATGATCGACATTTTCGTTAACGATACGAGTGCGTACTCGACCACGACCAGAACTGTCTACCTGGGCTAAAAGCTAGAAGGAAGAGACATGGCACAACAACAGGAAAACTCCAGAAGAAGAAAAGTAACACACAGACAGATCGAACCTAAGAAAGAACCTCAGAAGAAACAATACAGAGTAGCGCGCAAGAGGCCCGAGAAGCCCGAGTCGAAGCTCAAGATAATCCCGTTGGGCGGCCTTACCGAGATCGGTAAGAACATGACCGTCTTTGAATACGGGAACGATATGATAATCATCGATGTGGGCATGAGCTTCCCGGAAGAGAACATGCCCGGAATCGACTGCGTCATCCCGGATTTTACCTATGTAAGGAATAACATCTCGAAGCTCAGAGGCATCGTGCTCACACACGGACACGAGGACCATATCGGTTCCCTGCCCTATTTCCTCAAGGAGTTCAAGTGTCCGATCTACAGCGGCACCCTCACGATAGAACTGGTGCGTCACAAGCTCGAGGAAGCGCGCATCGGTCTCGAAGGCATCAGGCTCGAGAAATGCAAGAACGGCGACCACGTCAAGCTCGGCAACAACTTCGACGTCGAGTTCATCAGGGTCAACCACAGCATCGCTGATGCTTATGCGATCGCACTTAAGACGCCCGTCGGAACGATAGTCCACTCGGGCGACTTCAAGATAGACTTCACCCCGATCAACGGCAAGACGATCAACCTCCAGAGGCTGGGCGAGCTCGGTCTCGAGGGCGTCCTGATGTTCATGTGCGAGAGCACGAACGTCGAGATAGAAGGCTTCTCCCCTTCCGAGAAACAGGTCGGCGAATCCTTCAAGCAGATCTTCAGGAAGGCAAACGGCCGTATCATCGTCGCTACCTTCTCGTCGCATATCCACAGGATGCAGCAGATAATCTCCGCGGCAGAGCACTACGGAAGACACGTCTGCCTGTCGGGAAGATCCATGGTATCCGTATTCAAGATCGCCAATTCGCTGGGCTACATCGACATGAAGCCCGATACGCTCATTGACATCAGCGCCATAGACAACTACGACGACAACAAGATAGTCATCCTGACGACGGGCAGCCAGGCAGAGCCGATGAGCGCTCTTACGAGGATGGCCTTCGACTCGCACCGCTCCGTCGATATCAGGAAGGGTGATACGGTAATCATCTCGGCAGACCCGATCCCGGGCAACGAGAAGCCCATCTACAGAGTCATCAACGAGCTCTACAAGAAAGGCGCGCAAGTCATCTATCAGTCGATGGCGAGCGTTCACGTATCAGGCCACGCATATCAGAAGGAGCTCATGATGCTCCACAACCTGATAAAGCCCAAATTCTTCATCCCGATCCACGGCGAATACAGGATGCTCTATCTTCACAAGGAGATGGCGGTATCTCTCGGCATGCCCGAGGAGAACTGCTTCATCCTTGGCAACGGCGATGTGCTGTCACTCGGCAGGAACAGCGCCGAGATCACGGATCATGTTCCGGCACAGGCTGTCCTCATCGACGGATCCGGCACGGTTGATGCCGAAGACCGCGTTCTTAATGACCGTATCCACCTGAGCGAAGACGGATGTCTCGCGATCGCCATAACGGTAGACGATTCCACAGGCAACCTCGCCTGCCCGCCTTCGATCAATTCGATAGGCTGCTTTGACGGCGAGAGCACGGAGGCTGTACATGAGGCCATCTCTGCCAAATGCGCCAATCTCCTTAAGTCTGCAGGGAGCAAATCCGGCAGCGTCGAGGCTTTCGTCGAGAAGCGCGCCTTCCGCGAGCAGCTCAAGAACTTCGTCGCATCCAAGACGAGCCGCCGTCCGATGATAATCTGCAACGTAAGCCACGTCTCGCCTTACGAGGACGATGATACGTACTACGGTGATATGTAACCGCTCACACTGAACAGTATTTTCTGAGTGTTCTTTTTGTATTAGCGAATTGACTTATATCACTACTGAAAACGCTACTATTGATCCAATAGTAGCGTTTATAGTTGCGATTATCTTAAAAACAGAACTGTTTATGGAACAGTTATCTTTCCTGACGGGGCCTGATTCATTCTGCTTTGTCTGTCATCGGATACAGCGTTGTTTTGATCTTCATCTCACTCCACTCACTGCCGGCGGCATCATACTTCTGTGTGTAATCCACAGAACACTCTCCGCCCATTTCCAAATAACTGAGTTCAAAGTCTCCGTCATTGATGGTGATATACCTTCCCTGAACGGATATGGTCTCGATATCATCAACATCTTCAAAAGGGATGGTCACAATGTAATCGGTGAATGTATCCTTAATGTCCGCATCCGTTACCTGGCACCATTTGCCGTCCGTCTTGACCGACACCCGGATACCACCGGAATTCTCAATACTGTCATCATCTAACCCGAAATAATCATAACCCTTCTGCGCACCGATACCTGCAAACTTATCGAAAACAACAACCGCCTTGTCCTCGTACAGCACGACCTCCTTCAGGCCGATAATGTTTTGCTTGGAACATTTATAGACGTTATCTGCGCCCGTCTCATCAACAGATGCACAGCCTGCAAACGCACATACACTTAACGCGATCACAACCAGAGCAGTTGTAAGCTTTCTTAAGATAGTGTTCATCTTAAAAACCTCCCGACAATGGACATCTGCTCTTTATACAGTTGTACTTACGGATTAGTTGCAGATCAGTCCCTTATAACGTCAGATACGTCCTTTACGGAAAGGATGCGCGATACGAGCCTGTCGTACTGCTCCTTGCCGGAGATGTTGACGGTGATGAAGATCCTCGCGGTCTGACCGTCTACGACAGTCTTGAGAGCCTTGACGTTGATCCTCTCCTCGTTGATCTTGTCGAGAACGTCGAGAAGGAGCTTCTGCCTGTCGGTGCAGACTACCACGAGCCTTACGTCGTAGCTCGCGAACTGCGCCTTGGCAAGCCACTTGGTGGTGACGAGACGCTGATATTTCTCGAGGTCCTTGTCGGACTTGTTGCGGTTCTTAAGGATATTCTGGATGTTGTTGCACGTGGTCTTGTGGATTCCTACGCCGTTCTCCTGCGTGACATAACCGATGATGTCGTCGCCGAATACGGGGTGGCAGCAGTTGGCCAGATGCGTGGACACGCCCTCGAGGCCGTCTACGATGACTTCGCTTGCCGCATGAGAGCGCTTGCCTGCGAGGATCTTTGCATTGCGTGACTGCTGTTCCTCGATGTCACCGGACCTTGCCTTGACTGCGATCTGGTGAGGGTCTGCATTCATCGCGTTGATGATGTCGACATCGTAGGACTGTACCTGCTTGGAAGAATCCCTTCCCTTTGCAGGCTCGTTCTTGCCTTTCGAGTGGGACTGGTCGAACTTGCCCAACTGGATCGGCAGATCTTTCGGGTTGTATGCGACGTTACCGTCGGCAGTTACCCTGTAGCCGAGCGCTGCCCTCTCCTCTTCCGAACACGACCTGATGTAGTCATCCCTGAGTCTGGAGAAGACCTTGATGACACTGATCGAACCGTAGCCGATAGCAGCATACATATCGTCTATTCCCTGGAAATTATTGCGCTTGAGGATGGTCTCGAGCGAGCGGTGCATGAGCAGCTTCGAAGGATCGAATCCGTTACGCTCGATCTCTCTGGTAAGTTCGTTCTTGCCGGCCTCGATACACTCTGCCCTTGCCTCACGTTTGAACCATGCATTGATCTTGGAACGCGCATTCGCGGATCTTACGATGTTCACCCAGTCTCTCGAAGGTCCCTTGACGAGCTTCTCCGAGCTTAAGACCTCGACGATGTCGCTGTTCTTGAGCTTATATGACAGCGGCACGAGCCTGCCGTTGACCTTGGCGCCGTGCATGTGGTTGCCGATGCCTGAATGGATGGCATAGGCAAAGTCGATCGGGCACGAACCCTGAGGGAGCTTGATGAGCTCATGTTTGGGCGTATATACGAAGATCTCGTCCGGAGCGATGTTCATCTTGAGAGCTTCGAGGAATTCCGAAGAATCGGACAGCTCGTTCTGCGTCTCGATGATCTGACGCACCTCGTCGATCCTCTCGTCGTACTTGTCGGCCTTGAACTCGGTCGAGGAACCCTCTTCCTTATAGTGCCAGTGTGCCGCGATACCGTACTCCGCGGTCTGGTGCATCCTGTAAGTCCTTATCTGGACCTCGAACGGGATACCCACATGAGATACGACCGTCGTATGGATCGACTGGTACTTGTTCTCCTTAGGCATCGCGATATAGT
>JAEEGG010026173.1_pt1 | contig 11161 bp, 9 predicted proteins | sample 9134161 | NCBI WGS metagenome assembly JAEEGG01 (sample SAMN16246543, study PRJNA631951) | gut metagenome | biome: gut microbiome; feature: rumen; material: CR-attached | host: Bos | place: Iran: Karaj | collected 2018-10
TCTTACATTACCATCGAGTGGATGGTTTGAGCCTGAGGGAGATAGCCCGCAGGACAGGAGTGAACCGGAAGACCGGCACCGGCAAGAAGGCCACCGTCATCACCACTAACCACCCCTTCACAAGATGGGAGGAGGTCCTAAAGGACAAGGTCCTCTGCTCCGCCTTCGTGGACAGGCTCTGCCACAAGTCCTACCTGGTCAACATGACCGGGACTTCCTACCGTATCAAAGAAACGAAAAATTTTTGGAACAGCAATGATTTATAACCCGCTTTTTATATTTTTGCACTCTCCAAAGTATATGCTTTTGAATGGCACTTTGGTGTATTTTAACGTGGTTATTTACACGGATTAATAAAAGGAAGTCAAAAATGAAAAAGATTGTATTATTAGCGGTTTGTTTTGTCGGCCTTGCCTCGTTTGCCCAAAACATCCCAGCGGACTCGCTCGATTATTACAGGAAATCCGCCCACGGACTGTTCATTGAAAACAGGATGGAAGAGGCTATTGGATTGTACAAAAATCTTGCGTTAAGCGGCGATGCTTTGTCGGGGTACCAGCTGCACGTAATCTATTCCCAAGGTCAAGGCGTACCCAAAGACCCGCAAGAGGCCAAGAAATGGCGTTCGTTGGCAGAGTCAATAATAGCTCAGCAGGCTCAATCCAAATACGCTGAACGGCTCCTTACGTTTCAAGGGGTGCTTAATGAAAGCGGCAGATTGATAGAACTTGGAGGTAGAGAGAAAAACACCGCTATTTTAGTCGGTGCGGCAGGAGGGGCCGTAGGAGGTGCACTCGTCGCAGTAGGCATGACCCAAGAAGCACAAGCCGCCACTGTCATCGGCGGAATTGTCGCTGGTGGATGCGGACTCGCAGCTCTTATTTTGGACATTGTGGGAAACAAACACATCAAACAGGGCGGGGAGCTGATGCGCCGAGTAAAGATAACGGGCGGTGGCATCTCCGTGAGTTTCTGATAATCATTCAGCATCCTTCCTGCCCTCCAACTCCCTGATCCTTTTCCTCCGCAACGCATTCTCTTGTTTCAGGGTCTTCGTATCGCGGTTAAGCTGGTCTATGGTCTCGTGCTGTGTGTTGCGGTAGTTCATTCGGGCGGCGGTCATGCGTTCGCGGATGCCACCTTCGGATAGGAAGAACTCCACCTCTTTCTTCTTTTGGTTACTCATCATCATCTTATCTACCATACGGCATAGCGTGATGCCTATGTTGGCCATCTCCTCGCGAGTCCACTTTTCAAAAAAAATGGTTCATAATCAGATAGTTGATTGTGTTTTCGACAGTAGCGTAACATCATATCGAATCGCGGATGCTTCGCTGTCCAAACAGTTAACCGACGCGAGAGGAGGTAGTTCTCATAATCCTCCCTAAGCTCTTGGATGCTACCTCTCGCCACATTCAACAGCTTAAGCTCACTTGTAAATAGCCATCCAAAAGTACACCACCATTGCCACTGAAAAGTATACCATTTTGAGGTCTTCGAGATACGTTTTCTGAAGAATCCCGTAAGAGTACTGCAGAACGTACAAGAAGCCCAAAATGATTAATATGGATCAGAAAGAACAAATCTTACATTACCATCGAGTGGATGGTTTGAGCCTGAGGGAGATAGCCCGCAGGACAGGAGTGAACCGGAAGACCGGCACCGGCAAGAAGGCCACCGTCATCACCACTAACCTCCCCTTCACAAGATGGGAGGAGGTCCTCAAGGACAAGGTCCTCTGCTCCGCCTTCGTGGACAGGCTCTGCCACAAGTCCTACCTGGTCAGCATGACCGGGACATCCTACCGTATCAAAGAAACGAAAAATTTTTGGAACAGCAATGATTTATAACCCGCTTTTTATATTTTTTGCACTCTCCAAAGTAATATGCTTTTGAATGGCACTTTGGTGTATTTTAACGTGGTTATTTACACATTAGGTTGGAATATGGTAATCTGCTCTTTCTGGAAGAAAATGTCAATATGGTTGTCCTTGCAAAAACGAACATTGGCAAGCACCTCGTCAACATTTCGACCAAGACGAGAAAGTTCCGAGATTAGTATAGTGTTCGCACCTCTGTTTGGTAGCAGGGAATCTTGAACCTGTTTCTATTTCCAAATATCCTCCTGCCGCCACTGATTGTTGAAGCCCAACTTATACAGCGGGATGTTTGGGTATTTTGAAAACAAATCAAGAATCTTGCTTTTGAAAAGATTATCGCATTGTACAGCATTACACAAATAAAGCATTGCCGAGATAACATAGAAAGGTCGCTTCGTTTGAAATGTGGTAAGAGGTATCTGCAACCACGGGCAGTTTGGATTGGCTACCCTCATAGGAGTTTTCACCATTGTCCTGCTCCACACTCTCGAATGGTGTGCCACTATGTTTCGCAGGTAAGACACTGATTCTAACCAACTTGAAAGTTCATTGTGGAAGTTCAACTCGAATTCATTGGCAATGGCAGACTTTTGCGGAAGTTGGTGCTTCAAGTTTTTGTACATCTTGGACAAGTTACCAAAAGTAGCCACTTCCAAAATCAGCCAAGCATCGGGGTGCTCAGAACTTTCCCAAATTTTCGGGTTGGCGTTAGCGGTGGGGTGTTTTTGCTTGAAATCCTTCACAAAGATTTCACCGCTACGGGAAAATTCATCTTGTAATTCATTGCGGTGCTGTTCAAATAAGTGTATGTCCTCAAACAAAGAATCGTTCAAATACCACAGCCCCCCGTATGCTTGCGACAAGTGGTAAATCATTTTGGTTCGGAGTGCTATCTCTATGATTTCAATGGCATAAAACAGGACAAGCCGCAACTCTCGGTCAAACTCGTATTTTTCCACCACATCTTCAAAATAGGAGTTGGGGGTGAAGACGTGTTGTGTCTTATCACTTTGCATATCCCACCAATATCCTTTCAGACGATAGTAACTGACTCTTTTCAATACTTCTTTTGCGGCAGTCTCGTCCTTGAAAAGCATCCCTCTGCTTTTAAGCAGTTCAATTTGCTCGTTAATATTTCGTGACGGTTTGTTAGTCATAGTAAAAAAAATGACCCGCAGGCAGTTCTTATGGTATGCAAACGGGTACTGTTATCGTTTGAACGGATAAAACCGTGTCATTCCTTATATATCAAGGACAACATTCTGTCCTTACAAATGCGCTGCAAAAATACAATAAATAATAATATCCTACGCTATGGCGAAAAAAATTTTTTCATCCGATGGGTTGGCAAATTGTAGGACAATAATCAGCAATAATCATCAATAGAGTCGCCACCTGTCTATTCAAACCCTTGCATCAATGTGTATTGTTTCCTTGCACCTTGCTCTGTGAAAAAAGAGCCGAGGTTTGTGTGCAAGAATCCATCCGCTTTGGTAATGCCACATAAGTACCAATTTTTGACCGCATCTTGATTTGCCGCCTTGCCGAACACCAGTAAGGTGTCATCCGCTTTGGCACATTCAACTACTACGGTCTCACCATATTGGTTTCGTGAGAAGGCATCGCCAGTGTGAAGATTGGAAAGATAGTCATCCAATGTGGATTTGGGATCTGTCGGGCAACAAAGGAACTCCGTTTCGGTCTTCCACTTCCTTTGAAAAGCATTCGGGGTTAGGGACGGTTTGACTTCTGGTTCTTCTGGCTGCTCAATCGGCTTTTCACTTTGTTGGATTCGTGACAAATTGGATTTCTGCCATTCTTGTAAATGTATATCGTTTTGTTGAAGATTTGATTGTCGCCATTGTCGTAATTCTTCGGTTTCTTCGGCATCCGTATTGTAAATCCATTCACCTAATGTCCCCTTACCGCTTGGCACTTGCCGTTTCTTTGCCCAATTTTCCATATTTTTCAATGTTCGCTGGCCTTCTTCCTTACTGACGGTACGCATCCAAGCAAAGTTAGGGTCTTCGTCTATGTAATCATTAAGAATGGACGGGTTTTCCAAAAACGCCTCTATGCTGCCGCAACGAATCTCTATCTTCCAACGGGTTGTCGGATTGTTCAAAGCATTTTCCAAACGAGTGACCCAATGAAGGTTCTCTGGGCGATTGTTGCACTTGTTGTTGTCCCTATGGTCAACAACCAAATTCTTGTCGGCGGGTTCACCGTGAAAAGCGGTCGCAACGATTTGATGGATTCGTGCTTGACCGATATACATATAGCCGTTTTTAGGATTCTGTACGCCGAAAGTCCAAATGTCATCATCCTTTCTTCTTCTCTTTCCTTCCCGCGAATGACGTAATACAGCCCCATTATCCCTAACTGAATAGGTTTCGTCCTTATAGATACAAGAAAGTTCTTGGGTATAGTCTTGGTCGGGAGTGAGCATAGTTAGAAGTTTTTTGCTTTTCGTTTTTCTACTTGATAGTTTTGGTATAATTCCTGCCCAATCCTATCATTTTTGAATGTTCGGTCGTGTGTTATCGGCAACGTGGACAATCGGATTCTTTCAACACCCGCTTTGAACATTTCTATCTCCTGTTCGGAAACCTTGAACATAGCCATTGCCTTCACTTCAGAAATAGGGACAAAGACATAACCAACCATAACAGCCCCTTCGCTGGAGGTGGCATCCAACTTTTTCCCTTCGAGTTGAAGTATTTGGTCGGTATTGAAGAAGCGAACCATCATAGTCGGATTGTCGCTGAACACAAGTCTGTCGGACTGCACACTGACCACGATGTATGCGGTATCGCCGACAAAAGTGGGGGTGTAACTTACGGTGCAACCTTCGGGGGAGAGCAAGCGGTAGGAGTAACTCACGGTTTGGGCTTGAGGACACACCTTTAAACAGAAAAGTGACAGTAGGAATAATACGGTCTTTTTCATATCTTTAGTCTTTCAAATATCATATTTACAAATAAAGTGCAAAAATAGAAAAAAGGAGAAATACAATCAAAAGTATTCACTTTGTTGTACGAGGCAAGGTTGGTATTGTCTCAATTCTGTCTCAGTTTTAACGCAAAAATCAGCAAATTACGTTTGTAATTTGCTGATTTTCTGTCAAAAAAAAGAGACGTTGCGCACAACGTCTCTACATTTGAGCGGAAAACGAGACTCGAACTCGCGACCCCAACCTTGGCAAGGTTGTGCTCTACCAACTGAGCTACTTCCGCTTATCGTACCACGGGTGGGACTTGAACCCACACGCCCGCAATGGGCAAGGGATTTTAAGTCCCTCGTGTCTACCATTCCACCACCATGGCAGCACATTTTCCAATGAACGTGTCACTCGAAAAATGACGGCGCAAAAATACACTTTTTTTGTTATCCCCGCTATTCTTTTTGAAAATTTTTATCTATCTATTGATCAGATAGATACATGGAACTTTCCCCAATTGATTCTCCTCCTTCTCAAAATATTTCCGCCATTTCGACACCGATTGCGTCTTCAACAACGCATTCTCGCCCGTCAGGTTCGCGGCGATGCATATTCGCGTGGCCGACTGCAACACGTTGCAGATTGAAGCCGTCATTCGGTTGTTGCGGTAGGGTGTCTCGATGAACATCTGCGTCTGACCCGTCTTCACCGCCACCGTCTCAAGCTCTTTCAGCCGCTTCTCCCGGTCATACTGCTCCGACGGCAGATACCCGTGGAACACGAAACTCTGCCCGTTCATGCCACTGCCCATCAGCGCGAGGATCAGCGAACTCGGTCCGATGAGCGGCACCACCTCAATGCCTAACTGGTGCGCCTTCTCCACCGCCTTGTGACCCGGATCAGCCACGCAGGGCACTCCCGCTTCAGACATCACCGCCACGTTCTTGCCTTCCAAACAAGGTTGCAGGAAATCGTTAATCTCCACCCCCTGCGTGTGCTCGTTCAACTCGAAGAAAGTCAGCTCGTCGATGGGTTTCTTGATGTCCGCGTACCGCAGGAAACGCCGCGCCGTCCGCACCGCTTCCACGATGTAGTAGTCCGTTTCATTGATAATATCCGCGTTCACGGACGGGAAAAAAGTTCCGAACGCACCTTCGGCGATGGGGGTGGGGATAAGGTATAATTTTCCGTTCATATTCTATGTTTAACGTTTTCAGGGCGCAAAAGTACAAAATATTGAATAATACAAATTAAAGACTGCAATCTGTTTCTATCATATCTGTAGAAAAAGACAGTTGGGTGAGCCGTCATTTTTTGTATCTTCGCCCGTTATTTTTTGAACGTTAACCAAACCTTTTTTTGTTTTTGTAATATATTGGAAATGAGGAAACTATTGATAATTCTGATGGGTGCGCTCCTTTTCTTTACAGCTTGCGACCGCACCAAGCCCCCCAAAAAAAACACGCCACAGCCAACTGTCACCCTGCCGGCATTCGACAATGATTCCGCATACGCTTTTGTGAAAGCGCAGACCGACTTTGGACCGCGCACATTAGGTACCGCGGCGCACGAAAACTGTCGTATCTGGCTGTTGGGCAAGCTGCGTGAGTATTGCGATACCGCTTACAACCAATCGTTTACGGCAAAGACCTATGATGGCAAACAATGGCCTTGTGCTAACTTGATCGGCAGTTTCGGACCTGAGAAGACGAAACGTATCGTGCTGGCGGCGCACTGGGACTCCCGGCCTTTCGCCGACCATGACCCGAATCCCGCCAATCGCGAGAAACCCATTGACGGGGCGAACGACGGTGCCAGTGGGGTGGGTGTGTTGCTCGAAATTGCCCGACAACTACATGAGAACCAGCCTGATGTCGGTGTTGACATTGTCTTCTTCGATGCGGAAGACTATGGTCCGAAAGAGAGCGAGAGCGTTCCCGGCGATTGGTGGGGGTTAGGTGCGCAGCATTGGGCTAAAAAACCTCATATTGAAGGATATACGGCTAATTACGGCATCTTGCTCGATATGGTCGGCAGTCTGAATGCGCAGTTCATGCAGGAGCAGTTCTCTTTGCGTGACGCGCAGGATGTGGTGCGCAAGGTGTGGTCCACAGCATACGAGCTCGGCCACGGGCAGTATTTCCAGAACAAGCCCGGCGGCATCATCACTGACGACCACTACTATGTTAATAAATATGCGCCGTTCAAGATGATCGACATCATCCACTACGATGCGGCCTCTGGCACCGGTTTCGACCCCGTGTGGCACACCGTGAGCGACAACATCCAGCATATTGACAAGAACACCCTCGGTGTGGTGGGTACAACATTATTGCAAGTCCTTAAAAACGAATAAAATACGATGAAAGTTTTCAAATTCGGCGGTGCCTCTGTGAAGGACGCCCCAGCCATCGAAAATCTGAAGAATATTTTGCATCATTATGAAGACGAGCAACTTGTGGTCGTGATTTCCGCCATGGGAAAGACCACCAACTTCTTGGAAAAGCTGTTGGATGCCTATTATCATGCGCCGGAAAATGTACCGGCATTGATTGCAGAGTTGAGAACGAACCATGAGACTGTTGCAGAGCAACTTATGGGTGTCGAAAACCCTTTTCTGCCCCAGTCGGAACGCCTCTTCACCCTTCTGAACGAACAGTTGCAACGTCCTACGTCCGATAATTTCGACTACGACTATGACCGTATTGTCAGTTTCGGCGAACTACTCTCCACGACCTTGATTTCCGCGTATCTTAACACACAAGGTGTTGAAACGCAATGGCTTGACGCACGGCAGCTCATTCGTACCGACAACACCTACCGTGAAGGGCATGTGGATTGGGCGGTGACGCAGAAGCTGGTTTGTAACACCATCAACCCCTACTTCCAGAACAGGACTCACGGCATTGTGCTGACGCAGGGCTTCATTGCAGGCACGGCCGAGAACCAGACTACCACTTTGGGACGCGAGGGTTCCGACTATTCGGCGGCTATTTTAGCCTACACCCTTGATGCCGAGTGTGTTACCGTATGGAAAGATGTCCCCGGCATTCTCAATGCGGACCCGAAACGCTTCCCGGATGCTGTCAAAATCGACAGGCTGACCTATCATGAAACAGTGGAATTGGCCTACTATGGTGCAAGCGTTATCCATCCGAAGACGCTTAAGCCTCTGCATAATAAACAGATACCATTGTACGTAAAATCCTTCTTTCATCCCGAGAACGAAGGCAGCATGATCACGAAAGATGCCGACCTGAAAGAAATTCCTTCATTCATTGTAAAAGACAACCAGTTGCTGATTTCCGTCTCGCCGCGCGACTTTTCAATCATTGGTGTCGAAAATCTTTCCATTATTTTGGATGTCTTGGCAAAATATCGCGTCAAAATCAATCTGATACAGAATTCCGCGCTTACGTTTTCTGTTTGCACCGACAACGTGCCGTTGCGTCTGAAGCCATGTATTGAGGAGTTGCAGGAGGAGTTTATTGTCAAATTCAACGACGGCATCCGGTTGGTGACCATCCGGCATTATGACAAAGATTCCGAAAAAGAAGTGTTAGCTATGTTTTCCAATGAAGATGTGTTAATTCGGCAAAGTAATCGGCACACGATACAACTGGTACTGAAATAGTTAGCTAGTGGTTGGCGACAATTTTCACCCATATCACACGTCACACATCTAAGCAACAAGGAAAAAAATATTTATCCCAAGTGGATAATGTAAAACAAAAATGTATTTTTGCAGTTTAATTTTAAAATCAACTATAATAGTCATTAAAAAACAATTTTATGAAAAAATTATCTTTACTTTTTTGTTTGAGTGCTTTGGTGATGGCCTCTTTCGCCCAATTGCCAGACGGAAGCTATGCTCCTGCATTCACTGGTTATGAAATAAACAAGACCACAGGTCAGATTATCTCTAACAACCCCATTAATTTGTATGATTACACAGATGCCGGAAAAACAGTGTATATTGATGTGTTCGCCACCTGGTGCGGTCCTTGCTGGAATTATCATAACACGGGATCTTTGGAGAACCTCTATGCCCAGTATGGTCCTACTGGCACCAATGAAGTGCGCGTGCTAGCCATTGAAGGCAGTAACGGCAACTACGCCTCTTTGAGCGGTACCGGCCCTGATGCAGGCGGTTCAGCCACTGCGGGCAACTGGCTTGCAGGTGTGGAGTATCCGGTCATCCCACTGAAAATGTCCCCCAACACCATGCAGTTCGACAATGACTATGCCATCTCCTATTTCCCTACTATTTATATGGTTTGTCCCAACCGTTTGGTGTATGAAGTGGGTCAGCAGAATACTGCCGCACTTTATGAAGCCAAAAACACCTGTCCTCAATTTGACGCTTCACTGGCAAACAACGCGCTTCTGCTTACGGTGGGCGGCCTTGATGGAGCTTACTACTGCTCATGCTCGGCCACTCCCACGGTTGACTTGCAAAATGTGGGTTCTGATCCTCTGACCTCTGCTACTTTAAATATCACGTTCGACGGCCAGACAACTACCTACAATTGGTCCGGCTCTCTCAACAGATACAACAAGGCAACGGTCACGCTGCCGCAGATTTCCACCAACGAAAATGGCAACCACACCTACTCTGTGGAAATCACTAATGTGAACGGCGTTGCGGATGCTGATCCTTCAATGAATATCGCATCAGTTAGTTTCAACGTTGCTATCAACCCCACTTCCACCACCATTGACGAGGACTTCAACGCCGGAATTCCTTTCGACTGGAGCAATAATGATGGCCTGCTGTTCACTTACCCTTTGAACGGAGAACACGGGGAAGCCGTCTGTTTCAATGCTTTTAATTTTGAGAGCGGTACAATTGCTAATCTGTACCTGCCTTTTGAGAACCTGTCCGCTCTTAACATGCCCATACTCTCCTTTGATTTGGCACACAAACGCTACAACAACTCCGCCGCGGAAAGATTGCGTGTGATGTATTCCACCAACTGCGGTCAAAGTTGGTCAAACGCATACAGCAAATCTGGCAACACCCTTGCTACCGCTGGTACGACCACTTCCAACTACATCCCTGCCGAGGCAGATTGGCGCAATGAAGTTGTGGACCTCTCGAACATCTCCGACAATGACGATGTCATTATCCGTTTTGAATTCAAAAGCGCCTGGGGCAACAATGTATGGATTGACAACGTAAAGATTGAGGGTACCACCGGCATTGCTGAAAATGATAAATTCGGTGTCAGCATTTACCCGAATCCTGCCACCGACGTTATTAATATCACTACGGACAATCAGGTTCAGCGTGTGGAGATTTTCAACATGCAGGGCCAGCTGGTGAAGGTCGAGTCTGGCGAAGTGACGAGTGTCTCTGTGAAAAACCTTGCCAACGGTGTTTACACGATGAAACTGACGACCGACAATGGCACGTCTTTACACAAACTTATTAAAAAGTAAACCCGATTGATTCATAAAAAAAAGCCGGCATTATTGTCGGCTTTTTTTTACTTTAGTTCGCCCTCCTTGGTTCATGACTGATTCTTTCGAGTTTCGTACCCCATGTTCCAAGAAATATTATCTTTGCCTGCTGATTTATGGCCAAATATCATTAAAATGATTGACATAAAAGAAGTTAAAAGCAGTAAGGACTTGAAAAAGTTTATACAGTTTCCGCGAAAACTGTATAAGGATTGTCCTTATTACGTTCCTGCGTTGGACAAGGGCGAGGAAAAACTGCTGACAAAGCACCCTGCCCTGGCTTTCTGCGACCTGCGAATGTGGCTAGCATGGCAAGATGGCGAGATTGTCGGACGTATCGCGGGCATCATCAACCACCGGTGCAACGAAATCAAGGGACAGAAACGCATCCGCTTCGCTTGGTTCGATGTCATTGAGGATCTCGAAGTAGCCCAAATGCTGTTCCAGACGGTGGAAGATTGGGGAAAGTCGCAAGGTCTGGAGGAAATCTGCGGCCCGTCACGCTACTCCAACATGGAGAAACAAGCTATGCTGGTAGAGGGCTTCGACCACCTCACTTCCTTCGGTGCCGACTACAACTTCCCGTATTATCCCGAATACATGGATATGATGGGCTTTGAGAAAGAAGTGGACTACATCCAGTACAAGGTGAAAGTGACGCCCGTTTCCGAACGGATTTCCCGCATGGCCGACCTTTTAGGCAAGAAATATCACGTGCATCTGCGTGAAATCAAGGACAAAGAACAGTTGAAAAGGGACGGCTACGCTTTTTTGGAAGTTCTAAACGAAAGCTACCACGACATTTTCAACTTCATCCCACTCACCCATGAGGAGATGACATGGATTATTAACGAAAACCTCTCCGTCGGGATTTTGG
>JAEEGG010026175.1_pt1 | contig 11161 bp, 8 predicted proteins | sample 9134161 | NCBI WGS metagenome assembly JAEEGG01 (sample SAMN16246543, study PRJNA631951) | gut metagenome | biome: gut microbiome; feature: rumen; material: CR-attached | host: Bos | place: Iran: Karaj | collected 2018-10
ATTTTCAATGGGTGGCCGCGAATCTTTGTATATAGGACTTAACCGCCCAGATTTATTCGGATACGTTGGAGCCATTGCTCCAGCTCCAGGTCTTGTTCCAGGTAAAGACGGATATATGTCTCACGACGGTTCTCTTCAAGAAAGTCAGGTTAAATTTGAAAATACAATTCCTCATTTTGTAATGATTTGCTGCGGAACTCAGGATAGTGTAGTAGGTAAGTTTCCAAAATCTTATCACGAGCTTTTTACAAAAAATGGCATTGAACATTTGTGGTTTGAAGTTCAGGGCGCAGATCATAATCACATAGCAATACGCACAGGCTTGTATTATTTCCTTCAGAGAATCTTTTAATTTTGTGATTTTGAAAAAGAAATTATAATTCGACTAACTCTTCTGCATCTTTGAGAAGATTCTTTGGAATTTCAATTGCTGCAACTGTTTCTGTATCTGTGGTGCTGAACTTAAGGCAATCCATTGTTAATCCAAGCTTGCGCAGCATAATAACAATTGTGATAATTCCTAGTCCTGAACCTTCTGTCTGATCAATATCAGAGAAAGCATCTGCAACATTGTCGTAATTCTGTGTTTTAGCAATTTTATCCTGAATACGGGCGTACTCAGAAGCAGTAATTTTTGTATTATTAGAAACGGCCAGAGAAATTACATCATTAGCCGAAAGCTGAAGATGAACCTGTAGCATACCTGATTCAAGCTCATCTTTATAATGCTGTGTATTGTCGGAAAGATTTGATTTGAAGTTTTTCATTCCGTTGGCATAATCGCCTGCATCGTTGATATTAAGATGCTGTTCTTTAAAGTAGATACGTTTTGCGTTTGCTTTACTTGCATTATCCAGAAGCTCAAAAAGACAATATGAAAGACAGTTAAACAGATATGATTCATCGCATTCTTTAAGGAACACATTGAGGATGTTCTGGAATCGCTGCCTTTGTTCGAGTGTGAGAGTATAACAATAGAAATTTACAGGACGTCGTTCTCTTACCGCGTCTTTGATGCTTTGAATGTCATCCATGCTCAGCTCAGTATCTTCTACTTTCATAATTACTTATATTATAAACCTTAAAGAGCAATTTTTTCAAGAAAAACAACAAAAAAAGTTGAATTTTTTTTATTTGCCCGATTTCTTAGATTTTTCTCCTTTTGTGTGCTTTTTTGTTGCTGATTTTTTAGAAGCTTCTTTCTTAGCAGCAGGCTTTTTTGCTTTTTGTGGTCCCTGAGCCTGTCGAAGGGCCGGTGCATATGCCATTGCAAACTGTTCACACTTATATACAGCCTTAAGCTTAGCCGCACGAAGATTTTTAAACAGCTTCAAAATATCAGCAGTAGCCGAAGCCTTTGCATCCATAAGCATAAGGAGCTCTACAAGATTCAAGCTGTCATCACAGATTTCTTTATTGAACCACCAGACCTTATCAAAAAGATTTGCACCACTAAGAAGACGTCTGTACTTGCTTATAACAAGGAGCTCTGTAATTCTTGCAGCACTTGCTCTGGCTCCTGAAGGAGTTCCAATCTTACTGATATCACTTACGCGCGAAAGAAGGAACAGCTTTGTAAGGTCTACGCGAAGATTCTTTCCAAGGTCTGTGTATGTTGCAATAAACTGATTGAACTTTCTTCCAAAGTTCAGGAAATCAGCAAGACCTGTAACTGCATACTTACCGCAAAGTGCGCGGCAGATCAAAAGAATCTCAATGTTCTGATTATTCAATTCCATGAGCTTTAAAAGCTGTGGTGCGTCTTTTGCAGCCACAATTGATTTTTGTAAATCGGCAGGCTTTTTAATTGCCTTTGCATTGTGAACCTGAATAAGAAGCTTGAGGAGCTGCTGGCAGTCTTTTGTAAGAGTGCAGGCCTGAGTCTTTTCTTCAGCTGCCTTTGTTTTTGCAGCGGCTTTTTTAGCTTTTGTAACAGGCTTTTCTTTGAAGGTTCCTTCCGAAGCCTTTTCAATTTTTTCACATTCTGTTTCAAATGCACGTGCCTGTTTTTCTGCAAGCTTAAGGATTTTATTAACTTCGGCAGAGCTTACCTTTGGTTCCTTTTCGTTTGTGAAGGCTTGAACAAGAGGAGGAAGCACAGCCTTTGCATAGTTTTCCATTGCCGCATAAAGGTCTGCAAACATAATTTCCTGCCATGCTGATTCTATATCTTCACAACCAGCGCCGTTCAAATGCTCGCACAAAATCTTGTATCTGTGGTCGGCTTCATCTGTTACCTGGTGAACATCCATGTAAACCTGATACTCAAAGCCGTTGAGCATTACAAAAAGACCTTTTTCACAAATCTCGCTGCTCTTGCGGATAAACCAGAGACCACTGCGGTTTTCGCGGAAGATACAATATTTGTCATCTTCGCCATTGAGGTTGAGGCCTTCAGAAATTGAACGTGAGGTGAGTGTAGTTTCGTCACCATTGCCTGTCTTTACTGCGTATGGGTCGGACTGCTTGATCCAACCGTATGCGCGGTCGTATTTGTTGTTATATACGACAAACACGCGCTCCTGTCCGGCTCCGTTAGAGTAGGCAAATACGTTTTCGTTTACAAGGCCATCCTGCCATAAATCATAGAACAAGAAGTTTTCTACGCCGCTGAAGAGGTATCGTTTTTTCATCAACGGGAATATTTCTCGCCAGTGTCTGTCTACAAGATACTGACTTGGTTTTTCGTCTTTGTAGGCCTTGGTGTATTCCATACCATATTTTTCTGTAAAGCCTTCAATCTGTCCGTGACCAAACATCGGGAGGCCTGGCATTGTAATCATAAGAGTACATACACCAAAATATTTATCGCCGTCACCAAACTGAGCAATTGCAGTTTCTTCGTCAGGGTTGTTCATAAAGTTTACGTAACGCTTAAGAACCTGCGGATCAAAGGTGATTGTATTTTTTACAGTTTCGCGGTATTTCTGGTTTTCTTCTTTTTTGAGCATGTTCATGAATGCCGAGTTATATACACGGTGCATACCCAAGGTTCGTACAAAGTAGCCTTCCATCATCCAGAAGGCTTCGGCAAGCAGAAGGGTGTCAGGGCATTCGCGTGCAACACGGTCTACAACTTCGCGCCAGAATTCATTCGGGATTGCGGCGTTGAACTGTTCATAGCTCAGTCCTGTTTCACTTCGGGTTGCAATGTCTCCTCCGTGTCCTGGTTCCGGATACCACAAGCGTCGGATTGATTTTTTAGCAAGTACCATTGCAGCATCAAAACGGATAATAGGGAAGTTCTGCGCAACGTGTAAAATTTCCTGCATTACAGCTTCGCGTGCTTCAGGATTCAAAAAGTCTATCTGTGCGGTATCGTTCCAAGGAAGTCCTGTACCGTCGTTTCCGTGGTAGATGTAGCGGGTGTCGCCTGTCTGATTGTCTACACGCTTAAAAACTACAGCGCAGTCATTTTTGCTGTAGTAGTGGTCTTCAAGGTAAAGAGAAACTCTGCCGTCCTGTGAAAGGTTTTCGCCGTTAAAGGTGTAGTGAGGGAACGGGCAGTCGCGGCGTTGAATAAAAAGATCAGGGCGGTTGATTACCCAGTCTCCGTCCATACCTGTGTGGTTTGGAACCATGTCGGAAGCAAGGCGGATTCCTCGCTGCCAGAGGCGCTGACGTAAGTTTGCCAATGCGTCCCAGCCACCAATATTTTGTGCAATGTTATAGTCGTAAAGAGAGTAGGCAGAGGCTGCCGCTTCGGGGTTACCGCAGATCTGCTTGATACGGCGGCTTGCCTTAGAGCGTTCCCAAAGTCCTATGAGCCAGAGTCCTGTAAAGCCTTCGTCACGGAGTTTATCAAGTTCCGGGTCCGGAATCTGGTCAAGGCGTGTGATAGGGTAGCCGTATTGTTTTGTAAGCTGGTCCAGCCATACAAGGACTGTTTTTGCAATAAGGATAACCTTTGGCATCCAGTCGCTGTCGGGGCTGTAGCGCTCATATTCGTTCATGAGGTTTTCAAAGGAGTAGGCAGCCATATCTGGGAGGTCGCCGCCACCAAAACCATGCCAGGCAGCTTTTTCTTCTTCGCTGATTGTGTCCATGCCGGCAAGGATTCGCTTGAGCCATTCGCCAAGGAACTCTGCCCAGTATTTTTGGATATATTCAAGCTGACCCTTAAGGCTGTCCGGTGCAAAGGCCTGTGGTTCTTTTAAAAGGTTTATAAGGTCGTGGTCAAATGGTCCGAAAGTTGGCTGGGCTTTTGCGTATTTTTTTATAGCAGTCCAGGTTTTGCCGTAAAGTTTGTTCTTGGCGAGTTCGGTGTCGCCAAAAAGCAGAAGGAACGGTTTAAACGCTGCATTTTCGTTTGCAAGATGAAGGAGAACGAGCTCTTCGAGGGTTTGCTCACGGTTTGTGCGTGGTTTGTTTGTTGCCGGGTCAAGAGCTGTGCGTGCAAGATATTCTGCGGCAGTGCATTTTTCTTTGTAAACTTCAACCGGCGGGAACTCTTTTATAAAGTCCAGAAGCAGAGTGTCTATTTCTTTCTTGGTAAACTGTTTGTCCAGGTCTGCAAGAAGGTCTGTCATAAAGGTTGGGACCTTGTTGCGGCGGTAGAGCATGCAGACATAATGCAGGATTTCATCTATGAGACCCATTGCGTTGAGCTGGCCTGCGCTTACTTTTTTATTGTCGTCTCCAGTTACGTTTTCTATGTAATTGTTATAGAGCACTTGGAAATTGCGTACGTTCCTCATATTTGCAAACACAACGTTTCCGCTGGATGCAAAGAGACCTTCTTCGAATGAGCAAAGGTCACGGACTTTTTTAGAGATATGGAATTCGTTATAGGAATATTTCATTTTATCTCCTGCTGATTGTCTTTATTTTTTCGATTAAATCTTTGTTAGCTGTCAAATCTTCTACGGCGCACGGAATTCTCCAGGTCCAGTTGAATGCTGTAACTGTGCCCGGGATGTTTATGCGTTCGTCGGCGGCGTTCTGGAGCCAGAGGGATTTATCCATGTAAAGCAAGTCTTCCAATGGCGGAATGAACCACTGACTTGCGGATGTGGCGGCTGCCTGTAAAATGTTCTGGGCAAGTTCCGGAGTAAAGGTGGTCTTTGCAAGCTCGGTGGCCTTTGCGTCCAGCTCAGATTTTTTTGGGGCAAATAGCGGGCCTGCTTTTGCTTCGTCGCCTACAAGACCAAATCCTTGAGCGTTTGCAAGAATGAATGCTTTTACGCTTTCTTTTTCATCTTCCCACCACTGGCGGAGTGTGCTTGAGTCGTGGACAGAAGTTGTTGCAACAGAAAGAGGAGTGTAGTCTTCAAATGGAACAAACGGCTGTTCCGGTTCGCTCCATTCGCGGCACCAGCGGATTACGCGCAGTCCAAGGATGGAGTGTTTTTCCATTGTGGCAGGTACACATTGTATACCCACGCCTAAGTCTTCGCCACACGGAATCATCTTTACGCTTTTTGTAATTGCGGTAAATATTTCATCAGCCTGTTTTTCCCAGAGCTTGAGGTTCTTTTTGTCCAAAGATTCAAAGAGTTCTGTGAGAGCTTCTTTTTCTGCTTCGTTGAGTGTGCCCCAAGAAGTTGACTGTCCGTAGGTCCAAAGTGGGATAAACTTATTTTTGGCAACTTCCAGAAGTGTTCGGTCGGACCAGTATTTTACAAGTGCTTCACGAACACGGTCGGCGGCCTGCTTGTCCAGAAGCTCGCCAAAGTCTGTGTTTAAGATATCGCAGCTGCCTTTTATTTCATCTTTGAAAAGCCAGAGCTCTTCTTCGTTTATGCGGTTGCAAAGGACTTTTAAAACATTGTGGGCAACCTCGCGGTTCCAGGTTATGTCTTCTACAACTCGTGTTGGAATGTGCGGTCGGCTCAACCAGCGGATACGGTCATCGTCAAAGCCAAGCTCGTAAAGGTCATCAATTTTAAAGGAAGCGTAAGGCTCTGTGTGCCCTGTGAGTGCGTTGCAATCTACCTGTGGAATTGCCCAGATGCGGAAGAATCCAAGAATGTGGTCAAGTCGGTAGGCATCGTAGTAGTTAGCTGCAGTCTTGAGACGGTTTTTCCACCAGGAGTAATTATCTTCTTTGAGCTTTTTCCAGTTGTAGGTTGGGAAACCCCAGTTCTGGCCTGTAGGATTATCACCGTCTGCAGGAGCACCGGCGCGCAGGTTCTGATTAAATACATCGGGGTAGGCCCAGGCGTCACAGGAATCTTCGTTCATGAGGATAGGCATGTCGCCCTTGAGCAAAAGTCCCATTTCGTGAACAGCCTTAACTGCTGTGCTAAACTGTTCGTCTGCAATCATCTGGCACCAGGCGTAGAAAAGGTGTTCTTTTTTGAAAGCCTTTTTGTTCCAGAGCTTTGTGATTTCTTCCGGAGTTTTGAGCTTGTCGTCATCGTGCCAGCTTTTCCAGCTTGCCTGCATGTAGTTCCATTTGAGGTTTTTGTAAACGGCGTAGTCTTTAATCCACGGGTTGGATTTAATCCATTTGGTGAGGGAGTCGCCTGCTTCGCCAGTTTTACCTTCCGGAGTTGTGTCGTAAATCATTTTGAGCAGTGTGTTTTTTGTGTTCAAAATGCAGTCGTAATCGTAGCGGCCTGTGTATTTGTTGGCTGCTGTAAAGTCGTCGTATGTTTTTTTGAATTTTGCGTCTGATTTATAGAGGACATCGAACCCTGGCACTGCATTTATGCGTATATAAATAGGATGAAGCGCAAAAGCAGAGAGGCCTGAGTATGGGGAGCTTTGTGTTCCTGTGTCGTTTACAGGGAGGAGTTGTATGAGCCCGAGCCCCGCCTCCTTACAAAACGAAGCAAACGGTACGAGATCCGGAAACTCCCCGATAACCTGATTTTCCTTAGTATATAAAGCGCCCAACGGCACTGCAACGCCAGTCAATTTCTTTTTCTGCATAGTTTCTATATTATAGCACGGAATTTGCAAAAAAAATGAAGAATTTTTAAGTTTTTTGCGGAAATTTTGATATATTTAAAAATTCTTTATAAACCTCAGCTGCGTCTTTTCGTCAGTATATCCCTGTGCGCGGTAAAAGTCGTGGGCTTGTGTGCGGGTGCTGCCAGAGTTGAGGCGCATGCAGGTGATGCCGTTCTGACAGGCCCAGGTTTCTGCTTGTTTCAAAAGGGCTGTGCCTATTCCCTGGCGGCGGAAGTCTGATGCAACTGCAATGCCCAAAAGATTTGCCATTGGCGGGAAGTAGAGGACGTTGTATTTTTCTACGTGGATTACTCCGGCGATGCGCCCGTCACACTCTGCAACAAAAACGGCTTCGCGGGTGAGGTCCAGGCCTGCAAACTGATTTTTGACAATTTCCAGAGTGCATTCAGTGTAACCCAGGTCATTGCGGAAAAGTTCGTTCACTTGAGGAATATCAGAGGCGGTAGCCTGTCGGATTATAACTTTTTGCATTGTGGCTTCCTTCTATATTTTATGCTGGCAGTGCCAGACTGGAGTTGCCAGTTTATTGCTGAAGGGCTGCAGTCGTCTGAAGTCCGGGAGCCAGCTGGTGTCGTCGGTGAGTTGTTGATAAAACAAGTATTCAAAATCGTAGGCTTCAATCAAGTCCTGAATGTCGGAGTCTTCCTCTGGTGTGACGAGGCGGTTTTCCAAAGTTGAAAGCGCTTTGCGGCGGGCGGCGAGTTGCGGGGCTTCTTCTTCAAACGGCACCGGCGTGTATTGATTCATAAGCGAAATGATTGCGCGTCCGTCGGCATTTTCCTTAAGCCATCCTAAAACATCTGCGGTCTGTTCAAACTTGCCGGGCATAAATAAATGGCGCACAATAACACCGGACATCATTTTGTCGCGTGGCTCGCCAGGTTGGGCCCATTCAGCAGGTTTTGCGTCTGGTGGTTCCGGAAGGCTTACAATTTCAAGCGGATTATTTTCTATCATCCAGCGGATTGCGGCGGTGGCAGCATTAGGGTAGTCTGGGGCGGCAAAGAGTGAGCGTGACAAATCACTATCAAGAGTTTTCAAATCAGGCAGCCAGATTGTAACCAGCCCCTTCAAAAGCTCCAGCATTTCCACCGACTCGTAAGCAGAACTGTTCCAGCAGAAAGGCACTGTAACTCCGCCGTCGCGCGCGGCCCTCAAAAACTCTGCAATTTTTGGAATGTGGTGGCTTCCTGTTACAAGGTTTATATTTTCTGCACCGGCGGCCTGGAGCTTAAGACAGATGTCTGTAAACTCTGCGGAATCAACTGCTCGTCCTAAACCGTCCTGGCTTATCTGATAATTCTGACAAAATGCACAGTGCAGCGTACAGCCTGTAAAAAAGATTGTTCCGCTGCCGCCAAAAACTGTTACGAGAGGTTCTTCGCCAAAATGAAGGCCCGCAAAGGCAATGCGAAGGTCGGAGGACTCGCGGCAAAAGCCTGTTTGAGTGCGCCCTTCGACAGGCTCAGGGACCTCTCGATTCACACTACATTTTCTTGGGCACTGGCGGCATTCACGGTAAAAAGCCTCGTAAGACAAAATCAGTATGCTCCTTTGGAAACAAGAACGGCCATGAGCTGCTGTAGGATTTCAACCGGCAAGTCTTCGGCTTCAAAATTAACTAGGCGGCCAATTTCCTGCCAGTCTTCATTCGTTAATGTGTCAAAATATTCATCGCTGTCTTCAAGCAGGGCAAGCATTGCGGCAAGCTTTTCGGCATTTTTCTGCTCGGGCTCCCAGGTTAAATCGGCAGCTGTAAAAATATATGTGTTTTCCCAATATTCAAAAAGTGAATGAGGCAGATCGGTCGGGCAGGTGGTTGCATTTTCAAAAAGCCTCGCAAGATCCTGGCGAATGCTGTTGTAGCCACCCAGGGCTCCCTTTTGTCTGGACACTTTTTTTATTCTTTCTACATCACTTAAAAATTTCTGAATGACTGTCATATTTTTTGAGTATATCAGTTTTGCAGGGACGAGGAAAGATATAAGTGTTGGCAGATTTTCATGCTACTTGCTGTTGCCCGGGTTTCGCACAATTCCTGTAAACAGATTTATGCCCTGCTGTTTGTCGCAGATAACATAACAGAATGGGTGATCTGCTTTAAAGATTACAGGTGTTTCCGGCATGGCAGAAGTTGCTTTGAGCCCAAACATTGTTACTGCGGCGGCTTTTGTTTCTTTTTCGTTTACGGTGATTCTAACCTCATGAATTGCGCTGTCTACAAAAATGTCAGTGCTGTCTGTAAAGATTTTTGAAAGGTCTGCAGAAGCGGGATTAAATGCGTCTGTCATACCAAGGGCCTGCAAAACTGGCACAAGGTCATAGCGGCTGGACAGATCAAATTTTGGGAAGGTGAGACGTACGTTTCTGCTTCGTTTGCCGTCTTCGAATTTATGTGTGAGCGCATTTGGATTTGTTTTTGAAAAATCGTATGCTATGTCTTTTGGAAGATAAATAATCATTGAGTAGCGAGAGTCTTCGTAAGCAAGTTCAATCATCTGAAAGTCTTTGTCTTCAAAATAATTGTAGTGCGCAGTTTTGTGCATCATCTGTGTACTCACTGTTGTGTCTTCAGTTTTGAAAAATTTTTCTTCGTAGGTGTTTTCTTCATCAAACTGGTTTTTCCATTTCTGATTAAAATACAGAGTGTTGAGGAGTACGAGTCTTGTGCTGGCAGGCAGATCCTCGGAAAGAAAATTTTCTATAAGCTTTTCTGTCTTTTTAGAAATAAAATCATTTATTTCTTTTCGGACTGCGGGACCTTTGTAAAAATCGGTTGGCTTTGTAATAAAATCAAAGTCGTTCATAAAATGTTTGTAGTCTTTGTTAAAGGCGAGCGATTTTTTATACCAGACAGAGTTTGACATATTTTCTGTTCCGGTGATAAGGTCTTCCATCTGCTCGTTGAGTGAGTCAGAAGGTGTGTAGGAAATTACATCCCTGATTTGTTCATAAGTCTGTCCGTCGGAACCCTGGAGCAGGGCATAAAGCAGGCTGTAAATTGAAAGTGCCGAATAGTTTACGTTTCCTTCTGTATTGCAAAGGCTTTCAAAAAGTTTGTCGTCAAATGAATTAACTGAATCGCTTGCCTCGTTTGAAAATGCGTTTACTGCTGTGAACAAAACAAGCATGAATGATAAAAATGCTTTTCTTTTCAAAATGAACTCCTTGGTTGTAAAAGTGTTTCTGTATAAAAAACAACTCTTACAACACAAAGGTTTCATTTATCTTTTTTGTTCAAACAGACCGTCCTTGTTGCAATAGGCAAGGAGCTTTTTCACACGGCTGATTTTGAATCTTGCATGAGCGGGGCCTTCGGGGTAAAGCTTTTCAAACTGTATCCCGTTGTCGGCAACGGCTGCAATAAACGAAATATGATGTTCCTTTGTCATTGGGTGATTGAGCGAAACAAAGAATTCATCTTCGCATATTTCAACATTGATTTTGTGTTCGTCGTCGGGCTGTTCGGGTACTTGAGGTGGAAGCGTAATTCCACAGCAGCTGATTACCGCTTCACCTGTTGATGTAATCACATTACCGCAGACAGGGCAAACGTAAAACTTGCTTTTTGCAATATTTGCGTTTTTATTCTGATTACGGATGCAGCTTCCCGAAAGCAGTTCGATTACAGAAATACCAAGGGCTGCGGCAAGCGGTTCCAGCAGGCTTATGTCTGGGAATCCGTTTCCTGTTTCCCACTTACTTACAGCCTTTGCAGTCACGTTTATTTTTTGAGCAAGCTGTTCCTGAGTCAGTTTTTTATTTTCACGCAGGGTTTTTATCTGCGCACCTGTTACATAGTTGTCTATCATAATTGTACCTCTTATAAATCGGGCCCTTTTTGTTTTTGATCTGTTGAAAGTCTAGCATAAGTTGAGAGGGATTGGTACCTACGGTTCGTGGAGATTGAGGTGTGTGTGCGGAGCGGCAATTTATATAATGGATTTTTTTTTGAGTTTTATGATATCATGGAAATAAGGGAGATTTTTTTACATGGAGCTCTGGGACGCATATAATTCTAATTTTGAAAAAATTGAAGGAATGACTCTGAACCGCGAAGAGCAGGATAAGATTCCGGCAGGGGTTTATCATCTTGTGTGTGAGGTTTTGGTACGGCACACGGACGGAACTTATCTTTTGATGAAGCGTGACCCGACAAAACCTCTTTTCCCGAATATGTGGGAGGCTACTGCTGGTGGTTCTGCATTGCAGGGAGAAAGTGCTATGGAAGGGGCATTACGTG
>JAEEGG010026182.1_pt1 | contig 11159 bp, 5 predicted proteins | sample 9134161 | NCBI WGS metagenome assembly JAEEGG01 (sample SAMN16246543, study PRJNA631951) | gut metagenome | biome: gut microbiome; feature: rumen; material: CR-attached | host: Bos | place: Iran: Karaj | collected 2018-10
AAACCGACTTCAGCGTCGCCACTTACGTGCCCGACCGCATCAAAGTCTCCGTCACACCGGATCGCGTCGTCGGCCTTCACTCTGACACTGTGAATTTCAAAATCAATGGCAAATACTACTTTGGAACAGATGTCTCTAACGGCAAGAGTTCGTTCCGCGTGAGAGCGTCGCTGGCCAAGCCGCCTGCGCATTGGAACAAATACACCGTCGGCGATGACACCGCCTTCCTGCCGGGCGAGGCGTTCGTCAGCGAAGACGAAAATTTCAACGGCGAAGAGACCATCGCCTTCAACGGTTTCAACTCCATGAATGGCACATCTTATTCGCCAGTCACGCTCATTGCGGATGCATCCGTCAACGAGCCTGGCGGACGCGCCGTCACAGGCCATGCAACCGTCATCTCTTTGCCTAGCGAGCAGTTCCTCGGCCTCCGCAAGAATCAGACAACTGCAGAAAACAAAGTCGAAATCGCCTATGAAATCCTTTCCTATGAGAAGGATAAGCCTGTGACACCATTGTCCGCTCCCGTCACATTCAAGCTCTACAAATGCGATTGGGACTATACCATGAAGAAAACCGGTTACGGACAACTCCGCTACGAATGGACAAAAACCTCCCTGCCTATCGGCGAGCCGAAGACTATCGATCTGACGGAAACAAAAGGCGTCATTCCGTTCGACATCAGATACCATGGAAGCTACGAACTGGTAGCCACTTGCGGCGACGCCATTCAGACTCGTCTTGAATTCTATTACTGGTGGGGCGACGGCGGTGCCAGAACTGCCAACCCATCCGTTCTTTCATTCTCAACCGATAAAGAGATCTACATGCCTGGTGAAAAAGCCACCGTCACGTATAAGGCGAATGGCGACGGCAATGCCTTCATCGTCTGCGGCGAAGACGGTATCGGCACGCAGAAGACAACGACGGTCAAAGCGGGTGACAACACTTTCACAGTCGAAATTCCAGCCGCAATGACCACAAAGACCTACTACGCCGCCGTCACCGTCGTCAGCCATCATGGAACGAACATCGATCGCATGTTCGGTCTTCTAGCGTTGAAAATCGACCAATCCGCCAGCCAGCTGGACATCAAGCTGGATGCACCAGACGTAGCGCGCCCTGAAACAGACATCGCCATCAAAGCCACAGTCACAAACAAAGATGGCAAGCCCGCTTCCGGCCTCATCCATCTTTTCGCCGTCGATGAAGGCATCCTTGCCTTGACGGATTTCCACACGCCTGATATTTTCAATTTCTTCCATGGCCAGCGTTTCTTCGTGCCTGACTTCTATGACAGCTACAGCAACATCTTCCCGGACATCCGAATTTCCGACGACGGAAAGATCGGCGGCGGCGGCCTTGCCCGCGTCATCACGCCAGTCACCGCCAAGAAGCCAGCAATCGTTGTTCTGAATCCTATCGAACTATCGGAAAACGGGACTGTGGAAACTACTATCCATGTTCCGGAGCATCTGGGCGCCATGCGTCTTATGGCTGTCTGCTCCGCCACCAAAGGAGTCGGCTCCGCAGACACATCCTTTATCGTGCGTGACGCCATCAGCATCATGCCTTCCGGCCCACGCGCCGTCGCGCCAGGCGATGAATTCCTCTATACCTTCACGCTGTTCAACCATGACCTACCAACTGGCGACTGCTCCTTTACCGTCACCCTTCCGCCTGAACTCAAAACAGCTGCGGATACGACATTTACACAGACTATTGATTCCAACAGTTCCAAGACCGTCATCCTTCTGGTCAAGGCACAGGATGTGTTCAAGGATTGCGTTGTCAAAAGCACGCTGAAAATGGGTGAATTCACAAAGCAGAACGAACTGCCGCTTACCATCCGCAGCGGCAATCCAGGCATGGCTGTCACCCGCAACTTCACGCTTCAGCCCAATGAATCCAAAACTTTCCTCTGCGATCCAGATGAATGGTTTGCCAGCTCCATTCACAGCTATGTGACCACAACGTCCTCCCCCGCCTGCGGTCTGGAGGAAAGCCTCACATGGCTCAACAGCTATCCATACGGCTGTTTGGAACAGACCATATCCAAAGCCTTCCCATTCTTGCAGTTAGATGCTCTTGTCAAGGCAGGCATCGTCTCAGCTGACAGCGTGGAAGGACATCGCAGCAAGCTCTTCGCCGCACGTGACAGAATCATGACGATGGCCCTGCCAGACGGTTCCTTCTCCCTCTGGCCTGAACATCGTGGAACCCATCTCGTCGCTTCCATCTACGCGACGCATTTCTTGGCGGAAGCGGCTCTTCGCGACATTCCTGTCAACGCCAAATCTTTGAAGAAGTCCTGCCAGTTCCTGCACAAAGTCGCAGACGACCGCAAAAATCCGCGAGCCCTTCGCGCATATTGCTCCTATGTTCTAGCGCTCGCAAAGCAAAGTTCCCACCGAAACATTGCCGAAAACATCCTGAAGACGCCAGAAAACGACTACGCGGCCTTCATAGCCGCCGCCGCCCTCATCAAAGGCGGTCATGCTGCCAAGGCCATGGACCGCTTCAACAAAGCCATCGAAGCGCGTGTTTGGTATGAAGACGGTGCCCCCCATGATCTGATGTCCCAAGCCGCGCGTTTCGGCATGACGCTCTCCATCATCATGGATATCGCTCCCGACAATCCCGCCGCTCTGGATCTCGCGCTTCAACTCCGCAAAGCTATCCGCAAAGACGGCTATGCATGGGGCACAACGCAAGCCAACGCATGGGGTACTGGCGCCCTCGCCAAATTCGCCGCCCATTTCAAAATCGATGGAAACAGCGCGGCGACTTTCCAAGCCGATCAGAAGGAGCCTGTCGCCATCGACGCCGCAAAAATCAACAAATGGGACTTGCTGCCCAACCACACCATCACCATTACCAATACAGGAACGAATACGCTTTTCCTGCAACAACACATTGACGGTACGCCGAAAACCGTACCACCCACGCAAAGCGGCGTCGTGAAACTCACCCGCGAGTATCTTGACAAGACTGGCGCACCTGCCACGACCTTCAAACAAGGCGATCTCATCACCGTCAAAATCACCATCGAATCCCTGAGCGACATCCCGAATTTGGTCTTCGCGGACGTCCTGCCCGGCGGCATGGAAATCGAAGATCCCACGCTGGTCACGCGAGCCGCCGCTTTGACGGACGAACAGGCCAAGCCTTACGGCATCCTCAGTCCTAAGTACATCGAACGCAGGGATGACCGCTATTTGCTTTTCGGCGATCTCAAAGAAAGCGGCATCGCTGTCATCACCTATCAGGCTCGCGCCGTCACGTGCGGCAAATACGTCACGCCGCCGTCATTGGTCGAAGCCATGTACGCTCCCGATCTCAAGGCGGTTTTCACGACGGATTCCATTTTTGAAGTCGAATAACCTCTGTGAAAATCAAGAACAGAAAACGCCTATGGACCATCATGGCCGTCTGTGCGGTAGCCGCCATTTTTGGCGGTGCCGCCTGGACGGCGTGGTTGCTCGCGCCTTCCTTCTGTTCTGATCCATTCGTGGACTTGAAAAAACAGACTCCTTGCCGTTCCTATTACGACCGGCAGGGGAAGCTCCTCCACATTGAACGTACCTATGACTACCAATGGCGTTTCGATATCCCGTTGGAGCAAATTTCCCAAGAGGCCATCGACGTCATTCTCGCCGCGGAAGATGCGCACTTCTATGAGCACAATGGCGTTGATCTTCAAGCCGTTATTCGTGCAGCATGGCAGAATCTCACAAGCCGTCGCATCATCTCCGGCGCTTCGACCATTTCCATGCAGCTCGTCTCCATCGCACGTCCGAGAAAGCGCTCCTTTAAGACCAAATTCATCCAAGCGGCCGAAGCGCGTAAAATGGAAAAGCTCCATTCCAAACGTGAAATTCTCACGGAATATCTCAACCGAATTCCTTTCGGCGGAAAAATCCACGGCATTCAAGCCGCCGCCATTTATTATTTTGGATTGGACGCAAAGTCATTGAATCGTGCAGAAGCATCTCTTCTCTGCGGACTTCCGCAACGGCCAAACGCCTATCGGCCAGATCGGCATCCGGAACAAGCTCGCAAACGGCAGAAGCTTGTTCTCAAGCTCATGGAACGCAACGGTTTCCTCAAGCCAGGCATGGCACAGGAAATCTATGAAAACGAACCATTGCGGCTACGCGATTTCCGTTATCCGTCCGCTTTGCGTGCATACTCCCGCCCGAGCCATCGCCATTATTTCACGATGGCCCGTCGTGAAGCACGCAACGCCTTCGACGTCAAATGCGCCATCGATGTCGAATTCACAGAACGCATCCAGCATGCGTTGTCGCAACATGTTCAACAGCTGCCAGGCGTCCATGACGCCGCGGCCGTTCTCATCGACAACAAGACACATCAAATCATCTCATTCGTCGGCACGCTGAACTACAACGACCCGCTCAACGGTCAGGTAAACGTTGCAACCGCCACCCGCAGCGCGGGTTCCACGCTCAAGCCATTCATTTATCTAGAGGCTTTCGACGCGGGGCTGGCCGTCATGGACACGATCATCAAAGACACGCCTGTCCGCTTCGGCGACTATGCGCCAACGAATTACGATGGACGTTTCAACCAAAAACTGCGCATTGCGGAGGCGCTCTCCATGTCACTGAACACGCCAGCCGTACGTCTAGTCGATGAACTGACTCCTGAACGTGTCATCGACATGTTCGCATCGCTTCGGTTGACCATGCCCACGGACGATTCCAAAGGAGATCTCATGAAAAAGCATGGCCTTTCCATTGCATTAGGCACGATGGGCCATTCCCTCCTTGACCTTGCGCAAGGCTACGCCGTCATTCCAAATGGCGGTCTTTTCACACCAGCGACGTTTTTGACAACCACTACTGCATCTTCCATTCAGCCTGAACGCATCTTCACGCCAGATGCCTGCGCCATGGTCACAAAAATCCTGTCCATGCGACGGCTGGCAGGCGATGTCTCTATCGGAATCGCTTGGAAAACAGGAACTTCCAATGGAAATCACGATGCATGGTGCTTTGGTTACACGGCGGATTACACGTTGGGCGTATGGTTCGGAAACAAAAACGGACGGCCTGCAGCCGCTCTCGTCGGAGCGTCGGCGGCCGCTCCCGCGCTTGTCGATATTTTCAACGCCATCTATCGTAATTCCGCGCCATCTCCCTGGCCAGATTCATCCGCCCTGCTGCCGTTGCGGCAACTCTGTGCAAAATCCGGACTTACGGCGACGCCGTCCTGTTTGAAGCAATTCACAGGACCGCCTCTTCAGTCCGTTCCTCTCCGGCCATGCGATCAATGCGGCGTCTTCGCCAAAAAGCCACCCATCACCATTCTTTCACCGCAACCAGAGCATTATGTCGCCGACGGCGACGGCACGGCAAAGCTTCGTCTTCGCGCATCGGTCTCGCCAGTCTTGTGGTATGTTGACAACGATTTCATCGGCGAAAATTCACCTTTTGACAAGCGGTCGTTCACGCCTGGCCGCCATGTCATCCGAGCTGTTGATCCGAATGACATGGCCAGCCCTTCGTCCGTTATATTCGTCGTTACTAAGTGACTGCTGTCAAAGCGAATGTGCAAACAGCCATTCAGCGAATTCAGGCTTCGTCAAAGCAGGCGTCCATGAATCGTGACCGACACCTGGAAATTCCGTCAGCGTCACATCCGCTTTGAGTTCCTTTAGAGCGCGTACCATCCGCCGCGTCGCTTCCGGCAGCACCGTCGTATCGGCGTCGCCATGGAACGTCCAAATAGGCGTCGTGGCGATGGCGGCGGCCTGCGCAGGATCGCCGCCGCCGCAGATTGGAAACGCGGCGGCGAACATCTTCGGATGACGGGCCAAAATATCCCATGTCGCGAAACCGCCCATGGAATTGCCGCCGACATAAAGACGCTTTTTATCAATTGGATACGACGTAATGACATGGTCCAAAATCTCCATGGCGACTTTCATGGGGGCGACTGGCTCCTCACTCATCGTGTAATCCACGCCCAGCCATTTGTTGTCGTCCGCAATTTTGATCCATGTTCCGTCGGCGGGGCATTGCGGCGCCAAAATGAAGACATTGTCCAAATCAACATTCGGATTGTGCGCAAACAGGCCGCAAAGGAACAGTTGCCCCCAGTTGTTCGAACCGATACTGCCATAGCCGTGCATCAACAATACCAGCGGATACGCCTTGCCGCGTTCATATCGTCCCGGTAGATGCAGGCGGTACGGCAATGTGCCGTTCTTTCCGCTGAAACGCAAATCCGCGAAAAATGTGCTCGCCCATGCCCGTGTTTCATCTAAATTTGCCATTTTGATTTCCTTTTGATCATATCTTGAAAATATCAATCGTTTGTTTCTTGCAACAACTGCCATTACTAAATATATTCACTCATAGTAAAAAACAAACTTTTCCAAAACATCCTCCCCTGTTTGACCATGGACATCACCCCCTATCTCGAAGATCTTGAACAACGGCTCGATCCCGCCGTGGAAGACCAGCTCGAAAACGAATGGCAGCAGTTTCTCGACGGTAAATTCACAGGCCGCGTCTTCAAGCCCAGACGCGCACGGCAGGCTCCGCCGACTGTTCAATGGCCTCCCATCGGCATCAATGACGCATTGAACGACTACGAATTGATGCTCGTCCGCGAACTCGCAGGCGTGTCTGGACAGCTGAAAAATGGCGGCGGTGCCTTCCTGAACATCCGTTCAAACTATGGTGTCGCCATCCTGCCTTGCGTTTTCGGCTGTGAACCGTTCTACATGTCGGACGAACAGAATACGCTACCAATGGCAACGCCTGTTCCAGGTGGTGAAAAAGCCATCGAAGCCCTTGTGGCCAAAGGTGTTCCGGATTTCATGAACATTGGATGGACGCCCAAAGTTTTCGAATGCGCACGTTTCTACCGAAAATGTCTCGCGCCCTATCCCAAACTGCAAAAATACGTCCGAATCTACCATCCAGACCTGCAAGGGCCGTTGGACGCGGCGGAAGTCGTCTGGGGAAGCGAAATCCTGTTGTCATTCTACGACAATCCAGAACTGCTGACAGCGTTCCTAACTCTTGTCACAGAAACATATACGCAATTTCTCAAGCGATGGTTCAGTGAAAATCCGAATCCGTCCGATCGCCTCGCCAGCCATTGGGGCATCGGCCATCATGGCAACATCATGCTCCGCAACGATTCTGTCATGAACATTTCCGGCGACATGTACGAAGAATACGTCATGCCGTTCGACCAGAAGCTCTTGAAAGAATTCGGTGGCGGCGCCATTCATTTCTGCGGCAAAGGTTCCCACTATATCGAACATCTTGCACATTTGGAAGGATTCAACGCCGTCAACCTTTCACAGCCTGAATACAACGACATGGAGAAGATCTTCCACAACACAGTCGATGTTGGAATTCCCATTCTGAGCCTCGCCGCAAGAGGCATCCCGCAGGATCGAGAACTCCATGGACTCGTCCACAGCTGGTGATCGTCCTTCGTAAAAATGGACGAATCAACGCTTATCCTTTATATTAATATAAAAGATAATTTGCATCCATTTTTCATCTGAAGGAATTACCATGCTATCCCCTCTCGCCGGTCAGCCCGTCCCTAAACAGCTTATTCTCAACATTCCGGATCTTGTCAGTAAATACTATACCGACACGCCTGATATCTCCATTCCAGATCAAAAAGTCTCTTTCGGGACGTCCGGTCATCGTGGCACATCGTTGAAGACCAGTTTCAACGACGCCCATATCGCTGCCATTACACAGGCCATCTGCGACTACCGCAAAACCGCCGGCATCGACGGCCCGCTCTTCCTCGGCATGGACACCCATGCGCTCTCAACGCCTGCTCATTCCACGGCCATTGAAGTTTTAGCGGCCAACGGCGTTTTCACGCGAATCGCGGCCGATGGCGCCTTCACACCCACGCCTGTCATCTCCCATGCCATTATCTGCTACAACCGCAACAACAAACGTAATCCGGCGGACGGCATCGTCGTGACGCCTTCCCATAATCCGCCGACGGACGGCGGCTTCAAATACAATCCGACGCATGGCGGCCCTGCTGACACCGATGTCACGAAAATCATCGCCGACAAAGCGAATCAGTATCTTGCCGACCACAACAAAAACGTCAAACGCATGACGCTTTCCAAGGCGCTCGCCTCTGGTTTCATCGCGCAATACGACTATATGACGCCGTATATCGACGACTTGAAAAACGTCGTCAACATGGAAGCCATCGCCAAATCCGGCATCTCCATCGGCGCGGACGCGCTCGGCGGCGCAGGCCTCGGCTTCTGGGCGCCCATCGCCGAACGCTATGGCCTCAATATCACCGTCCGCAACGACATACCAGATCCCACGTTCCGATTCATGTCCGTTGACCACGATGGCAAAATCCGCATGGATTGCTCCTCAAAATACGCCATGACGAGCCTCATCAGTCTGAAAGACAAGTTTGACATCGCCTTCGGCAATGATCCAGATTTCGACCGCCATGGTATCGTCACGCCGTCCGCTGGCCTCATGAATCCCAACCACTATCTCGCCGTCGCCATCCAATATCTCTTCAAGACACGTACACAGTGGCCGACGGACGCGCAGATCGGCAAGACGCTCGTCAGCAGCTCCATGATCGACCGCGTCGGCGAACTGCTTGGCCGCAAAGTCTGTGAAGTTCCTGTCGGTTTCAAATGGTTTGTGCCCGGCCTTAGCACGAAGACCGTCGGTTTTGGCGGTGAAGAGAGCGCGGGAGCCTCCTTCCTGCGTTTCAACGGCGACAGTTGGACGACGGACAAAGACGGCATCATTCTCGCCCTTCTCGCGGCGGAAATCACAGCGACCACGGGAAAGGATCCCGCACAGCACTATCAAGCTCTTGTCCAACAGTTTGGGACATACTATTATGAACGGATCGACTCGCCCGCCACAGCTGAACAAAAAGCGAAAATCACAAGTCTTACGAAAGAATCGCTTCCTTCCGACACGCTGGCTGGCGACAAGATCGAAGCCGCCTTCACGAACGCGCCCGGCAACGGCGCGTCCATCGGCGGCCTGAAAATCGTCACGAAGAACGGCTGGTGCGCCGTCCGTCCGTCGGGCACGGAAAACATCTGCAAGCTTTATGCGGAAAGTTTCGTCAGCCCTGACCATTTGAAACAAATCCAAGCCGAAGGCGCCGCCATCGCAGGATTATAAAAGATTTCCACTTCCACAAAAAAAGCTCCCGCCACGGATTTTCATGTTTCGCGGCGGGAGCTTCTGATTTCACATCTTATTGATGATCAACTTTATATTGATTGAGAATCACTTCGCCCAGTATTTCTCCAGCCATTTGTCATAGAGGCCTGCGCTATTTTTGAGCGTTTCGGCGGCTTTGTCTTTAAGATCGGGGGCATCGCCTTCCTTCGGGGGATTAAGGATGGCCAGCATGGCATCACCTTCTGTCTTGCAGTAACGGTCGTGGTCGATTGAAAAGACATAGCGGATCAAGAAAGCTGTGTAGCGGCCGCGACGGAGATCACAGCAGGCGCGGCGGTAGGTTTGCGGCGGTTGGTAATACGGAATGGCGTTGCAGGCGCGAACGGCGGCGTAAATATCGTCAAGCGAATTGGATTCGGCGAGAACGACGGTCGTGTTGCGGCTGATTTCGGAGAACGGGCAGAGGCCTGTGCCACCGACGGCAGGAATGCGCGGGCCATTGTTGCAAAGTTCGAAATACTGCGCGATGTCGAGATTAGCGCGAGGGCCGCCAATCGCTTCGAAGGCATCGTAATGACGGTTGGCCAGAATCGCATCTATTTCCGGTTTAGGAAGATAGGGAAAACCTTCCATGCGGTCGTTGGGATGTTCGACAACCATGAAGGCGTTGGCGCGACGACCTGCGTCAACCAACACATTGGTCGTGGCGATGGCCGTTGAAGCGGCTGTTTTGGCCATTTCGGCCTCGACGGCGGCTTTTCCGTTCTCTTTGAACCAGTTAAGCACACTGGAAGAGGGATTCAATGCAAGAAGTTTTGCAGACTGGCTAGGGATGAAAACTTCTTCAGCGGGCAGGATGGCCATTTCCGTCTTGAACTGGAAATCTTTGATGGCCTTCTGGGCGGTGGCGAGATCAGGAGACGTATAGAAAATGATGTCGTTGCCACGCTGACGGAGCGTTGCAAAATAATGGGCGGGCGAAGCGGGTTGCTGTTCGCCAAGAAGTTGGCTTGACGCATGGAAATTGACGCGGAATGGTTTCAGCCTAAAAAAGTCGGGATCAACGGCATAGACGTGATGATGCGCAATCACGACGGCGTCTTTTCCAAGCTTTCCGCTAGGGCCTGGCGTGACGAGTCTTACCGTGTGTTCCGTTTCGCCGACGATGCGGATGGGATCCGTCGTGATTATGTTGCCATTGATCTTGTAATTGATTTTGTCGTATCCACGGCCATAGTTTTTTCCATTGGCGCGGACAGAATCCATCTGGACATACTGAAGCGTCAGTTTTTCGGGTTCCTTCAGAATCGGTTCATCAGCAAGAACGAGTGTGAAAACGACTTCCGAATTGTTGCGCACGACGCGCGGCCATGAATCAAGAAGCCGAGCCTCGGCCTGCATGAGGCCAATCAGCAAAAGAAGAAGTAACGTGTATTTTTTCATATTTTAATCATCCTATCCAATATGTTGATGATGCATTAACCACTATTGTTATGGCCAAAGTTAATTTGATTCACCAAACATCTCACCCTTGCGGGTGAATTGTGGCGCTCTTACGAGCGCTGTTTCAGGAGGCGTCCTTCCCCCATGCTGCGCGCCGCTACGGGCGCTTGCATGGGGTTACGCATGGTTTCGCACTCCGTGCGATGCCGCTTGCGCGGCGTCTGTCCTGCTTCACGACAACCTGCTATGTTTATCAAATTTTCCATGACCAGAACCACTAATCACTAACCACTAACCACTAACCACTAACCACTAACCACTCTTTCTTTACCGCTGCCAATATTTCTCCAAGAGGGCGGGAACACGGCCTTGTACCTTCTTGAGATTTTCGAGAGCAGTGGCGCAGGCGGCTTCGTCGTTGATGTCGCCGGCCTTTTGTTTGGCGAGCGTGAGGAGCCATCCACCCTCTTCCTTGCACCACGGATCGTGGCGGACAGGATAGAAGTTCTCCAGCAGGAAATA
>JAEEGG010026188.1_pt1 | contig 11157 bp, 9 predicted proteins | sample 9134161 | NCBI WGS metagenome assembly JAEEGG01 (sample SAMN16246543, study PRJNA631951) | gut metagenome | biome: gut microbiome; feature: rumen; material: CR-attached | host: Bos | place: Iran: Karaj | collected 2018-10
ATGATGCCATTATCGATATTGACGACTTGATTCGCAATGCCAACCAATTGAAGAACAATATCCTTATCAATTTGCCATACAATGAAGGTGTGAGGTTTCTTGCAAACTTATGCGTGAAAAAAGAAGCCAACCTCATCCTTCGTTTTTCAGGCACTCAAAGTGAGAAAGTGTTCTACACTGTACTCACCAGCAAGGATATGGAAAAAGCACTCAAAAGAGAACGGAAATAATAGCCAAAAGGTGAAAAGACCTCCTCGAAAATCATAAAAATGTTAAAAAAAGCAGATTATCACTATATAATAATGTGATGGGTCTGCTTTTTTTCATACTTTTGCGCCAAATTTGTGAGTCCAAGGCGAGAAATGCCTTTCAAAGGCATCATGTCATGGACTGTAGAGGAATTGTCGCTATAGAAACTTTAGGCGCTCCTCAAATCATTAGAATAACAGTAAAAAAAGGAATAGACGCACAATGCTGAAAAACTTGGTAATAGTGGAGTCTCCTGCCAAGGCCCAGACCATAGAGAAATTCCTTGGCAAGGACTATAAAGTGATGTCGAGCTACGGACATATCCGCGACCTGAAGTCGAAGGAGTTCAGTATCGACCTCGAAACATTCTCCCCTGAGTATGTCATACCGGAAGACAAATCAGAGATAGTGAAGAAGCTCAAATCGCTCGCCCAAGAGGCAGAGACGGTGTGGCTTGCTTCCGATGAAGACCGTGAGGGAGAGGCCATTTCATGGCACTTGTACGAAGTGCTGGCTTTGACACCTGAGAAAACCAAGCGTATTGTGTTTCATGAAATCACCAAGTCGGCGATATTGAACGCCATCGAGACCCCACGTCATATCGACTACAATCTGGTCAACGCCCAGCAGGCCCGTCGTGTGCTTGACCGTATCGTGGGATTCAAACTCTCGCCTGTGTTGTGGAAGAAAATCAAACCCTCCCTTTCAGCAGGTCGTGTACAGTCTGTGGCTGTGAGGTTGATTGTGGAGCGAGAGCGTGAAATCGAGAGCTTCACTCCCGAAGGTAGCTACCGTGTGACAGGTCTTTTCACTGTGACCACCAAGTCAGGAGCCACAGAAACGATGCACGCAGAGCTCTCCAGCCGTTTCAAGACTGAGGAAGAAGCAAAAGCCTTCTTGGAGAAATGCCGTCATGCGACCTTCACAGTAGCTGACATCAGCAAACGCCCTCTGAAGAAGAGTCCTGCCGCACCTTTCACCACATCCACGTTGCAGCAGGAGGCCGCACGCAAACTGGGCTTTACCGTCTCACAAACCATGCTCGTGGCTCAGAACCTCTATGAGGCAGGACACATTACGTATATGCGTACCGACTCCGTTAACCTCTCCTCGCTCTGTTTGTCAACAAGCCGCGATGAAATCATCAGCAGCATGGGTGAGCAGTATCTCCACACACGTCAGTTCCATACCACCGCCAAAGGTGCACAGGAAGCTCATGAGGCCATTCGCCCCACATATATAGACAAGAAGACGATAGAGGGGAATGTGCAGCAACGTCGTCTTTACGACTTGATATGGAAACGCACCATCGCTTCTCAGATGGCAGACGCTGAACTGGAGAAGACCGTGGTCAGCATCGACATTGAGGGTGAGACGCTGCAGTTCATCTCTTCGGGACAGGTGGTGGTCTTCGACGGTTTCCTCCGTGTTTATCGTGAGTCGCACGATGACGAAAACGAGCAGGACGATGACAACAACATCCTTCCGGCAGTGGAAGTAGGTGATAACCTTGTCTATGACAATATTGTGGCTTCAGAGAAGTTCACTCAGCATCCTCCACGCTACACCGAGGCCAGCCTCGTGAAGAAGATGGAAGAACTGGGCATCGGACGTCCTTCCACTTATGCTCCAACCATCTCCACCATCCAACAACGTGAGTATGTGAGCAAGGGTGAGAAGAAAGGCCTTGAGCGTAAGTGTGTGACTATTACCCTTGCAGACGACAAGATTAAGACACAGAAGAAGACGGAGAAATACGGAGCGGAGAAAGGCAAACTCCTTCCTACCGATATCGGCACAGTGGTGGTTGATTTCCTGATGGCACACTTCCCCGAAATCATGGACTATAATTTCACCGCCAAGGTAGAGCGCGATTTCGACGAGATTGCAGAGGGCAAGGAGAACTGGAAAGACTCCATGCACGATTTCTACGACCGTTTTGAACCTCAGGTGGAGGAAACCATGCAGCTGAAGGAGAAACACAAGGTGGGCGAGCGCCTACTGGGTACCGACCCGAAGACAGGCAGACAAGTGTTTGCCAAGATAGGGCGTTACGGTCCAGTGATTCAGATAGGCACAGTGGATGACGAAGAGAAGCCGCTCTTCGCCCAGATGAAGAAAGGGCAGAGTCTGACAGACATCACTCTTGAAGAGGCACTCGACCTGTTTGCCCTGCCTCGTGAACTGGGCAACTACAAGGGTGAGCCAGTGACAGTGGGAGTCAGCAAGTTCGGTCCTTACGTCAGGTATGCCAAGCAGTATATCAGCATTCCTGAGCAATATAATCCCCTCGACATCACCTTGGAGCAGAGTGTGGTTCTGATTGACCAAAGGAGATTGCAGGACAAGAAGAAGCATATCAAGACCTTTGAAGAGGAGCCAGAGCTCGAGATTCTCAATGGCATCTATGGTCCCTACATCGCTTATAAGGGTTCGAACTACAAGATTCCGAAATCATCGGCCGAGCCCTCCACGCTCACACTGGAACAGTGTATGGAAATCATTGAGAAGCAGGCCAAGAAACCCGCTTCCACCAAGAAGAGAAAGAACACAAAGAAATAACGACATACAATTCTTAACGCAGAGAACTCGTGAGAAGAATCATTCTGATAGGATATATGGGGGCGGGTAAGACCACCATAGGACGTATTCTGGGGCGAAACACGGGGCTGGAGTTCTTCGACCTCGACTGGTATGTAGAAGACCGCTTTCGCACGACAATACCCAAACTCTTCGAGGAGAAAGGCGAGGACGCTTTCCGTCAATTGGAGAGGAGAATGCTGCATGAAGTGGGAGAATTTGAGGATGTTGTCATCTCGACAGGCGGTGGCACACCTTGTTTCTTCGACAATATGGACTTCATGAACCAGCAGGCCGACACAGTCTACCTCAAGGCAGAGCCAGAGGTCTTGCAGAAGCACTTGATGTTGGGAAAATCGAAGCGTCCTCTCATACAGGGAAAATCGCCCGACGAACTGATAGCATTTATCCGTGAGTCCTTGACCTTGAGGGAACCATTTTACGCTCAGGCCAAATACACCCTTCCCATCGACCTTCTCACCACCCCGGGTAGGGTGAAAGAGACTGTTCAGACCCTTCAGAAAATGCTCAACTTATAAACGAATCATAGATAATCCCTAGGAAAACCTAGGAAATTCTAGGAAGACCTAAGAATCCTTAGTAACAACCAACCGCAAAAAACGAAATCATAGAGAATGAGAAAATGGCGTATTGAAGACTCATCCGAACTCTACAGCATCTCGGGCTGGGGAGTGAACTATTTCCACATCAACGACAAAGGACATGTGGTTGTGACACCATGCAAGGACAATGTGGAGGTGGATATCCGTGAAGTGATGGATGAATTGGAGAAACGCGACGTCACGGCTCCCGTGATTCTGCGTTTCCCCGACATCATTGACAACAGAATAGAGAAGACCTCTGTATGCTTCAACAAGGCCGCCAAGGAATACGGCTACAAGGGTCAGAACTTCATCATCTACCCCATCAAAGTCAACCAAATGCGTCCTGTGGTAGAGGAGGTGGTGAGTCATGGCAAGAAGTATAACCTTGGACTTGAGGCAGGTTCCAAGCCCGAGCTCCATGCCGTCATTGCTGTCAACATGGACTCTGACTCCCTCATTATTTGCAATGGATACAAGGATGAGAGTTATATCGAGTTGGCGCTTCTGGCACAAAAAATGGGTAAGAGGATTTTCATCGTGGTGGAGAAACTCAATGAGCTCGACATCATAGCAGAAACCGCCCAACGCCTGAATGTGAGGCCCAATATCGGCATACGTATCAAACTTGCCGCTTCAGGTAGCGGTAAATGGGAAGAGAGTGGCGGTGATGCCAGCAAATTCGGTCTGACATCCAGCGAGTTGCTCATTGCCCTCGAACGTCTGGAGCATTACGGCATGAAGGACTGCCTCCGTCTCATCCATTTCCATATCGGAAGCCAAATCACCAAGATTCGCCGCATTCAGAATGCGTTGAGAGAGGCCGCCCAGTTCTATGTGCAGTTGCGCAAGTTGGGCTATGGTGTAGATTTCGTGGATTGCGGTGGCGGTCTGGGAGTGGATTACGATGGTACACGCTCATCCAACAGCGAGAGCAGTGTCAATTATTCCATTCAGGAGTATGTCAACAACTGTGTTTATACCTTCAGCGAGACAGCCGACAACAACAACATCCCACAGCCCAACTTGATTACTGAGGGAGGCCGCTCATTGGCCGCTCACCATGCCGTATTGGTGGTGGATGTTCTGGAGACAGCCGGTTTACCCGCTATGCCCGAGGAGTATGAGCCCAACGAGAACGAGCATGAACTGGTGAAGGACCTCTACGAAATCTGGGATAATCTCAATCCCCGGACCATGCTTGAGAACTGGCATGACGCTCAGCAGATACGCGAGGAGGCGCTTGAATTGTTTTCCCACGGATTGGTAGATTTACGTACACGCGCAGAAATCGAGAGCATGTACTGGTCGGTGGCCCGCGAGGTCAATGCACTCAGCCACAACATGAAACATGCACCAGAAGAATTATGGTCGCTTGACAAACTGTTGGCCGACAAGTATTTCTGTAATTTCTCCATCTTCCAGTCGCTTCCCGATGCCTGGGCCATCGACCAGATGTTCCCCATCATGCCCGTCCAACGTCTTAACGAACAGCCCAATAATGCTGCCACTATTCAAGACATCACCTGCGATTCTGACGGCAAAATCACCAATTTCGTCACCAACCAGAACATCGCCCACATCCTTCCTGTCCATACGCTCAACAAGAAGAAGGACCCGCACTATTATCTCGGTGTCTTCCTTGTGGGAGCCTATCAGGAGATATTGGGCGACATGCACAACCTTTTTGGCGACACCACTGCAGTGCACATTTCCGTTAATGGCAAGGGTTACAGCATTGATAAGATTATCGATGGCGAGACTGTGGCTGAAGTGCTTGACTATGTGCAGTTTGAACCCAAGAAGATGGTTCGCACCCTTGAGACATGGGTCAAGAAGTCCATTGAGGAGGGTCGCATCACCACTGACGAGGGTAAGGAGTTTCTCAGCACCTACCGCTCCGGTCTCTACGGCTATACTTATTTGGAATAGAAATTTATAGTCTCTATAGTCTCTATAGTCTCTATAGTCTCTATATTTTCTATAGTCTCTATAGTTTCTATAGAGTTGAAATAATCATCAATTATGGACAAACTGACAATCATCAAGGTAGGCGGCAAGATTGTGGAGGACGAGGATTCCCTCCAACAGTTGATTAACGACTTCTCAGCCATCGATGGCCGTAAGATTCTGGTGCATGGTGGAGGCCGTTCGGCTACTAAGATAGCCGCTGAACTGGGTATCGAAACCAAAATGGTGAATGGACGTCGCATCACAGACAGTGATATGCTTCGCGTTGTGACGATGGTTTATGGCGGCTTGGTCAACAAGAATATAGTGGCTCGTCTGCAGGCTTGTGGCATCAATGCGCTTGGCATGACGGGTGCTGATATGAACATCATGCGCTCTCACAAGCGTGAGGTGAAGGACGTAGATTACGGTTTTGTGGGTGATGTGGATGCCTGCGACGCCCAGATGCTGTCACGGTTGGTTGAGGTTGGTGTGGTGCCAGTCATTGCTCCCCTCACACACGACGGCAAGGGCCACCTGCTCAACACCAATGCTGACACCATGGCTGGTGAGACCGCCAAAGCACTTGCCAAGTATTGTGACGTGACGCTGATTTACAGTTTTGAGAAAAAAGGTGTGCTTCGTGATGCCGACGACGATGCCACCCTCATTCCTCATATCAATGAGTCTGAGTTCCATCGTCTCACCAGTGAAGGAGTGATTCAGGGAGGTATGATTCCGAAACTCGAGAATGCTTTCTCAGCTATCCATGCCGGCGTAAAGCGAGTCATTATAACGCTTGCCACAGCTATCGACGGCCAACAAGGTACTATCATCGAGGCTTAATTGGCCTTGGTGGATTTGATGGGCATCATGGGTATCATGGGCATCATGGGCGGAGTATAACCCATCTGACCTATAATATCCATCATGCCCAAAAATATTTTAAAAAAATCCATTTCCCTTGTAACTTTTACTTAGTTCATCCGTATAAATATTTAGAAGGCGATGAGAGAAATCAGTTTCAGAAACGATGTATTGCCACTTAAGGACAAGTTCTTCAGGTTGGCACTTCGCATCACTCGCAACCGGGAGGAGGCAGAAGACATCGTGCAGGAGACGCTGATTAGGCTTTGGGACAAGAGGAATGAACTCCACGAAGGAATGGAAAACCTCGGATTCACCATCTGCCGGAACCTCGCCCTTGACCAGATGCAGAAAAAGGAGGCACAGAACGTCGCGTTCGACCCTGCACTCCATGAAACGGCAGACAGTGATGACTCACCAGCCGAGAAGCTCATAGCCAAGGAAGGCAGGACCCTCATCCAACAAATTGTCGAACAACTGCCCGAGAAGCAACGTTCCATCATCCAACTCCGCGACATGGAGGGGAAAGAGTACAAGGAGATAGCCGAGATTCTCCAAATCACCGAATCAGATGTCAAGGTGAGTCTTTTCAGGGCAAGACAGAAAATCAAAGAACAATACGTAAAACTCAACAGGTATGGATTATAAGTACATTGAACAATTACTGGAACGCTACTGGGAATGCGAGACCAGTCTGGAGGAGGAGCAGATTCTGCGCTCTTTCTTCAATCAGAAAGATGTACCTGCACGCCTGTTGCAGTACAAGGAGGTATTCTCTTTCACCGAGGCAGACAAGGAAAACCGACTTGGCGACGATTTTGATGCGCGTATGCTAGCCATGGTTGAGGATAAACCTGCAGTAGAGGCCAAGCGTATTACGCTCTGGAGTCGTTTCTCGCCTATCGTAAAGGCAGCTGCCGCCATAGCCATTGTTTTGACCATTGGTTCCATCACAGAGAAGTCAATTCTCAAGGATATGCCAGAGCCAGTGCAGAGTGACTACATGGCTTACCCTCAGACGTACAGGCAGACGGATGTGGTCACCGCCACAAACAATGTGGATAACCTGTCGATAGAGGCCGGCATTGATTCAATGATGCCCATCAACGCTGCAAATCTGGCCAATGACCAGCAACAATAGAAACCAAAACTTTAAACCAAAATAACAATCATGCTTTGAGACCGAAAGAGGCTGTGAAGTTTCAATTCTCTCACAATTCCAACAATCAAATGTTGAAGATATGAGTCCAGTGGCTACCGCCACTGGACTTGTTCTTTTTTTGAGGACTTGGCTGACTTGTCGGACTGGTCTGACCTGTCTGAATATTCGGACTGGGGTTGAGTCTCTTTCAAAAAAGGAGTGCCTCCCTGCCAGAATCGGCGGGGAGGCACTTGGATAAAAATGAAATTTGAAGAAATAAATGATTCCTTATTTTATAGGATTGGTGTGGTAACTGCCCACAGGTGTGGTAATCCATCCGTTCTTTTCCTTGTCTAGAGTCCAGCTCTTGAAATTAGGATAAACATTGAAGATAGACACCATCTCGTTGGGCCAGTCCCATCCACGTGGCAGCAACAGCATCTGTGGGATGTTGGTACCGTCTTCTCTAGGAGCCGTTACTTCGGTAGCCTCTTTCTGACCTTCGTTGTCTACGACGATTTTGATTTTCTGCAGTTCTTGAGCAACATAAGCCTTGACATTGCTTACGTACTGTTCAGGAGTTGTGCTAGAGTCGTAATTCGTCAGGTCGATATCGGCCAATTTGATGCGTTCCACCTTAGTTGGATCTACATCCCAGCTACCACCCACATTGATAGGTACATTAGATGGAGCACCCTTTCTCAGGAGGTCGTGGATTTCACCCAAATTCTCGCCGTCGTAGTAGATATATGCTTTTCTAGTACCACCGGCAGCCAATGGACGAAGATAGAGTTCAGACTTCTCCACAGAGGTAGAAGAGGTTGTAGTTCCTGCTTCGTCAGTTGTTGTGATGTATGTAACATCCACCTGACCAAGGTCGAAGACGATATCGTTGAAGTCGTAGTCGTAAGAGCCTCCAAGGTCTTCACAAGCCACTACCCAAGACATCTCCACATCGGTTTGCTCAGTGATCTCATGTGGAGGATTGATAGGTGCGCTGACGAAGAAGAGCATATCGTTCTCGTCTTTGTCCACATCGTCCTCAAATCCTAACACCATCGAGCCTTTATAGTTGTAGAACACGGCAGCCACCTCGCCTTGGTCGGGGCGCTCTTCTCCTGAATTGTATTCGCCATTCACCTCTGATGCCCACCAGTGCTTGTCGTTGAGGAAGCATTTCTCACCATCACCATTTAGGAATATCTCTTGGTCTTCGTTCATGTCCTGGATAGAATAGAAGAGACCTGTACCTTTGTTGTTCTGATTGGTACCATTATTATTTGTACTATTTGCTGTAGCCTTAGTGATGAGGAAGAAAGCCACGTGTGCACCCTTGGGGAATGTGTAAGAGGCAGGCTGGTTATAGTTCTCGCCGAAATAGGTCATGTGATAGGTAGTTCCTTGTAGGTAGTGACCGGTATGTGCTTCAATACCTGTGTCAACCCATGTTGGCATTTGCATACCGTCTGGTGTGTGTGGATCAGTTCCGTTCTCGTCACTATAGCACTGGAGATTTGGTTTTCCACCCGTCTCAGGGTTTTCGATAGTAGGATACGTATCGTTCATGAGTACGTATTTTGGCGCAGCGATTCTGGCAGCCTTTATTTCAGCGTCGGTCATGCCCTCTTCCTCAAACCAGTAGAAATAACCGAGCATGTTGTGATAGATAGAGCCATAGAACACGTAGGTGTAGGTCATAGGACCATCTTCTGTGAGAACGAGCTCCACATTGAAGTCGAGGTCATCTTCCCACTTGGTGCGGTTGTCGTCAGTTTCATGGAAGTAAGGATTCTCGTAAGCGGAACTAACGAGTGGCAACAAATCCTCGAACGGCATCTGTGTCTTTTGGTCAACAGACTTATAAACATCGTTGAGCAAGTATAAGTCACCAGCCCATTTCACGTTCTGTTCTGAAGTTGTTGTTGCATAGCAAGCTGGTGTGACGCAGTCTCCACCAGCAAGGCTGTATTGACCATCTGAAGTCATTTTATACATCAAGAAATTTCCTTTTTCCCAATTATTTCCATTCGGATAAACAATACTACCAACTTCATACATATCCATGTCAGGTAAATCTACAATCTGACCATTTTTGGCTTGTTTTACCTTGTATTTTCCACTTCCACCCTCAGAATAATCGGCTCCTTCAATCGTTGAAATATAATACCGACCATCTACATCGGTTGGTAGAGATGATACATCATAATAATAATTACCATTAGAAGCCTGATATGTGGGACTGCTGACTTGCATACTTTTTGAACCCAGATCAATTTGGCTACCCACAGTAGTTTGACAGTTGTCAGCGGTGCTGGCTCTTGTACCTTTTGCTGTGTTGACCACTCCGTTTTCTACGGGGAAATATCCGTTGATGGGAGTCAATCCGAGAGCAGATGTCTTTCGTGCAAGTACGCGTACTGAGTTTTCGCCCTTGATGGCGTCGAAATGCAGTTTAGCCGAACCATCCACAATGGCTTTCTTGAGTAGATAGCCATTTTTCTCAGAGTAGATTTTCACCTCGTATGTGCCTTCAGGTGCATTAGAGAGGTCGATGTTAGCTGTCACGGGGGTGGCCATTGACCAGTCGTGAGTTGGGTCAATCTCGCCGAATGTTTCCGTGAAGTTTTTCTCGTACTGTCTGACTTGTTCGCTAACAAGTTCCTCATTCGTACAGCCTGTGAAGAACATCACCAATGCAGCAGGGGCTAATGCCAATGCTGTCTTCATCAAATTCTTTTTCATTTCTTCTAAATTGGTTTATATGTTTTATGTTTTTTTATCTTTATGGAAGATTGAATTTGTGGTGCTTTTCAGTCATTAGGACAATCTTAACATGAAAGTCGGTGCACACAAATAATCCACGGACTCGCGTCCGCGAACATTATATAGTAAAATTAATGCAAAGTTATTGCTTTTTACTTATATTTGAATAAAGTAATGATACTTTTTTTACCAATTTTAGGCGCATGCTTAATTATTCAATCTTAATTGTAGTGAAAAAACTCGGAAAAAGAAGCTGAAAGTCCCGATGAAATCGTATATTTTCATGTATTTTTTGCTTCTGATTGCAGGCGTTTGTCAGATTGTCGCTAATGTTTGCCAATTTGTCCTTTATGTCATTTTCCACTCCTTTTGCATGGAAAAGCCATCATAAACGTCAATGGTAAAATGTCAACGGAGAGATGGAGAATCGGATGTCGGTGTGCAGGCACACTATTCCTTTTCTCCATCTCTCCGTATAAGGGTAGAATGAGATGAACTCTCGGTAGAATTTTAATCTTTAATGAGGTCCTTACCAGTCATGTCGGCGGGTTGTGATAGTCCCATCACGTGTAAGATGCTCGGTGCCACATCGGCGAGTATACCATCGCAAACGGTGGCGTTCTTGTTCTCAGTGACGTAGATGAACGGAACGGGGTTGAGCGAATGTGCGGTATTGGGTGTGCCGTCAGGATTAAGTGCGTTGTCGGCGTTTCCGTGGTCAGCGATAATGATTACCTCATAACCAGTAGCCTTGGCAGTCTCCACGACATCCTTCACACAAGCATCGACAGCCACCACGGCCTTCTCGATAGCCTCATAGACACCTGTATGACCCACCATGTCGCCGTTAGCGAAGTTCACCACGATGAAATCGTACTTGTCGAGCTTGATGGACTCTACGAGTTTGTCCTTGACTTCGTAGGCGCTCATCTCAGGGTGCAGGTCGGAGGTTGGTACCTTAGGCGAGGCCACCAGAGTTCGCTCCTCCCCAGCGTAAGGTTCCTC
>JAEEGG010026201.1_pt1 | contig 11153 bp, 3 predicted proteins | sample 9134161 | NCBI WGS metagenome assembly JAEEGG01 (sample SAMN16246543, study PRJNA631951) | gut metagenome | biome: gut microbiome; feature: rumen; material: CR-attached | host: Bos | place: Iran: Karaj | collected 2018-10
GATATCCATCGGGTTCTGCCAGGTCCGACACCTCGCAATGCAAATCCACGCAGCGAATTGGGGCCACCGATGTAGAACTGTTCGCTGTAGGGCAAATCCACGGAATTGCCGTAGGCATAGCCAATGCCACCCTGCACACGACCAGCGACCTTGATATCACCACTGATGGTATGCGTATAGCGCAACTCCGCTGTGGCCTTGAGGAACTGTGAAAACTTCAGGAAGAACAACTGCCGTTCACCTTGCTTGCGATGTGATCCCATCTGACCCGTCAATACGTCCGTGATACCACCCGCTTCGGCAAGTGTCACCTTCGCATATTCCCGATGCGGACGCGATGACGTGGACGCTGCGTTGTCAAAAGTCCAGCTCACCTCCATCTGAGGTATGAATTGATTTTCGAACGCATGTTCCAGACTTTGATACTTTCCAATCATTTCCTCGAAAGCATCAGTCTTGTTGAAGGACGAGACGTAGGTCAGTTTCAACGGAGTAAAGGTCATGGAATTGTACTTGTCAAGCCCGAAGCCATACTCGATGGCGCCACTTGCCTTCACCATGTCGAGCCAACCTGCACGACGCATCCAATCAATCGATACACTATACGTCGATGAGACGGGCTTTTCACGCACAGGCCGGAAGTAATGGGGGATCTGCAGTCGAGGCACCGAGAGCGACACCTTCCCTCCCATCTCATAGCTGTTGAGACGATTGCCGCTACTTGCGTTCCTGCCTGTACTCCATTCGTAGGTACCATCCAGCTGGAAGACCAGTTTTTCTCCACCTCCAAAAAGGTTGCGACGCATGGCCTTGAACGTAGCTCCTGGGCCAGCCTGGTTGTTGTCCTTATAAACGGCTCCGATTTCGGTAGTGCCTGTCCAGGGATAATCAAAGGCCGCATTGATAACGAGACGCACACGGGTTGTATCGACGAGAGTATCAGCTGCCAAACGGATGATTTCGGTCTCAATTGGGTAATATTTGAAAGTATTGAGGCGTGAAATCAGCTCCCTTGCCAACGATATCCTGCCGGGAGTGAGGAGGGCACGACGACGGAAACCCAACGACCGGCGCAGATTCCGGGTCTTCATCTTCTGCTCTGGACCATTCCATCCCACTGTCAGGAATCGGAGGGTATCAAAATGCTGCGACCGCAGGCTTGCGCCCATATCCAGCTTGAAATGCACAGAATCGATGGTACAGGGTGTCAGAGCCTTGCGGTCTGCGCCAGGTCCTACCACCACACGCAGATTGACCGTTCCTCCCTGTTGGGTACTGTCGGCCAGATACTTGACATATCGGGATTCGAAGAAATAATAGCCCGAATCCTTCAGCACATCGGCAATACGTATCCGCTCCTGGTCCAGATTGGTGTAAGAGAAGCGGTCGCCACTGCGCAACAGGCTCTCGCCGAGTGTATGGTTCACGATGCTGTCGATGCGTGGGTATGGGCTTCGCACATAGGTCACCGTTCCAAGGCGCGACTTACGATGATAGTTGACCGTATAGGAAATCTTGGCCTTCAGCGAATCCTTCTTGTCATAGATGGTATCAAAGCCCACCGAAGCATTGAAGTAGCCTTCGTCCTTGAGAGCTGCTTCAGCAGCATGTGCTCGCAACTCGGGATTGACCTGGCTGATCAAGGTTGGATCGCTCTTGAAATGTTTCCAGAACCAATACTTGAAGCCCTTTTCCTCCTTCGGGTGAAGTCCATTGTAGATCCACAGTCCCACGGGGAAGGGTGAAATGTGATAGGCCGAACCGAACAATGAACTGTTGGGGGCCACCTCCAGTTTGGTTGCCAACGCTTCCCCCACCATTGCATCGACCGTATCAACTTTGTTGTGATGGATTTTCGAAACGCCCGTATAGAGCACCTCACCCTCAGGCAGATTCCGCGTGATGCTGCAAGCTGTGAAGCTGAGCACCAGCAGGACGACTGCCGTCAGGTAAGTCAGGCTATAGCGACGTTGCAAAGATGCCTGCACAAGACTATTCGGACGTTTGTTCTGTTTCATTGTTTTCAATTGTGAGGGCAGGAGTTACCAGAGTGTCAGGAACTTGTGGCGTTTGAGGTGTCTCAGGTCCTTCCGCGCTATCCAGATCAATCAGGAACAGGGTCCGGCGTTCGTTCTCCTCTTCCTGCTGCTGCAGCCTGCGGATATGCTCCTGGATACGGGCACGTCGTTTGCGGCTGGTGGGAAGAAGGAGTTGTCTGAACCGATAGCCGGAACGCTCCTGGATATAGCTGACACCTGCCTCGACGACTTCACCTTCGAGGACAGACTCATAGTTGGTCCGACGATACACCTTGATATAATGCGAACCATCCTTCTTGATCAGATATTCGATTGACATGTCGCCAAGCTGGGCACCATTGCCACGATTGGCATCGCCACCGCTGCTCACCTGACCGCCCACCGTGGCACGCACACGTTCGTTGAAGAGGGTCTTGGTGACCTTGACCGAATAGTCGGTACGCGTGTTGCCCGACTCGGTATTGTACGTATCGACACCGATATCGATGGTCGTACCTTTCATATTTCCAATAAGCGACTCCAGCTGGCGATTGAGCATCGACGAGAGGGCTGCATTTGCCGTGCCAAGACCTGCTGAACTGCTGCTGCCCGGTCCCAGATAGGTCTGCGAGATCAGAAGCATCAGGCCAATCTTCGAACGGTCGTCATCGGTTAGCGATGCAAGCTCCGAATTGATGGCACCATCGTTGGGTGCGTTGCAGTCAAATGTGATCTGCAGTTTCTCAAGGGTGCCTGTAATGGCTATCGAGACAAGGAAAGTGACCAGTCGCGTCTGGTTATCGACATTCACCGTTGCCTTCACGTCCTCAGTGGCAAGGATGTTGATGAGAGGATCGTCCGGTTCACTACCATTCCAGTTGACCAGGCTGGAGCTGTTGATGTCGAATGTCTTGACCATTGGAAGAATGGGCAGCTTGTAGTTCACCTTGCCATTGACGATGTCGTAGGTGCCGTTCATGATGAATTCTCCCCGGTTGTCGGTACGCAGATTGAGACTGCCGCCTCCCACGATATCCACCTTGTTGTTCTCTTGGTCCAGATATGCCGTCACCTTCATATCCTTGTCTATCTCGATGCTGAGACGCACATTCATGCCTTCATCAGCCTGGTCCTGCAAAGGCTGCCGGCGACGCATCCCGGCCAATTCCAGCTCACGGTCAAATTGTCTGAAATTGACGAACTCAACGATGTCATCAATCCGGCTGTTCTCCTGCAAGGGGTCATCCGACATGTAATAGCTCAGGTTGGTGCCCGAAAGCACCCGCAATGATCCACTGACATCAAGCCTGTTCAATGTGCCACGCACCTTGATATTGGGGGTAATAGGCAAGCGTCCGGTAATATATTGGTCCTTGAGACGCAACTTGGAATTGTCGATCAGACGTACCTTGTCGCCTGTGATATTGAGACTGATGCCCGGATTGGTGACCTGCTGGCTGAGGTCTATGGTGCCACGCACATTGATTGGATTCTGGTTTGCTCCGTAAATCTTGTAGTCGTTGAGGGCCAGACGACCATTGACAAGACGCAACGTGTCTTCGCAGAACTTGAGCTGCGCATCCAGGTCATCATAGACGACACCCGCCTCATGCATCGAAAGGTGCGCATTGACCTTCGTATGGTCCAGATCCTTGCCCAGCATCGTAAGGTGTCCGGTGGTAGTGCCCCATAAGTTGATGTTGCTGGGAAGGAAGGTGTTGACCAGCGGAAGCGGGAGCTCATCAATCCTTGCCCTGACGTCGATGCTATCAGCAAGTCGGGCATCAACCTGCAGCTTGACGATGCTGTCAACCGTGAGCTTGCCAGCCGCATCGCGGCGACCTCTTGCCATCGCGTAACTGCCATCGAACGAAAGCGTATCGGCCCGATAATCTCCCAAATGGAATTTCTTGATGCCCGAACGCAGGCGGGCACCCAAACTGTCTGGATAAAGATCGACTGCAGCAGTAAGGTTGAAAGCGCCACCTGCATCACCACCCTCCCATTGCATCAGATGGGTAGTGTAGGCCAAATCAAGGTTACGAATAAGGAGCAGCAGCTGGTTGCCCACTTCGTTCCGTGCGTTCTGGCGGGTATAGAGCCTCACGTTCACACCTCGAGGACCATCCAGGATGATGCGGGCACGAGTGTTGGGCTTGCGAACCTCTATATTCTTGTAGTGCATGATGCTCAAGTAGTTGTCTTCGTTTACCGTGAACGGCTGCTCGTAGATGATAGGCCCCTTCTCAAGGTGCAGTGTGGCACTGTCGTCAGCAACGGCCAGTGAAGCCTCCACATCATAGAGGGTCAGATAGTTGCCATTGACATAGGTGATTCCTGCAGTGAGGCTGTCAGGCATCAGCTTGCCGCCCAAATGAACATCATAGGTCTTCGAAGCCTTCGGGTCGATGTGCATGGCATGGACAGCATATTGGTAGGCATTGCTTCGAATTTCCTGACCTTTCGGCTGGTATTTACAGGGCTGGATGTCAATGGAGATGGTGTCAAAGTCCACACTGCCTGTCTGGTCCACGAGATTGACAATCGTTCCAATCATCGAAAAACGATAGGCATTGAGGGCCATGATATCGATGTTGCTGAACTCATAACCCGTATGATAGACGATGGCATCGTAGAAGGGGTTCTCCCTTGCGATATGCAGATCGACCGAAAGCTGGGGCACCTTCGAGACGATGGCATCAAAGTCGAATTCATAGGCATCGAGCTGACGATTCAACTCCACCATCAGCGTATCAAGGATGGTGGGCAGGTCCTGGATGCTTCGGTCAGTACTTAACATCACGTTGGCATCACCACCTATAAGGGAGATATCCATCATACCAGGACTGGATTCCAGGCCGATGACGATATCCTGGAAGTGGTCCGAACGGGAGGCATCGGTATAGTCCAGTGAGTCGATCTTTAGCTCCAGATGGGCGTTGTCGCCCCAGTCGAAATAGCCGTCGATAGTACTGTTGAGTCCAACCTTTCCCAAATCCCGGCTCGCCAGACCGAAAGGCAGGTTGGCCAGATCGATCTTGGGTATTTGGATATAACCCTTGGTCGAAAGTGTGTCCTTGAGGAAGAAACCTTCCAGATGAGAGTCGAGCTTCAGGAAGCTGTGCTTCGAATGGATGTCAGCCACATAGTTGCCGCTCAACATCGACGCCTCGGCCGATAGGCCCGTGATGCTGTCCCTCCGGCCTGAATTATCCACAAAATGAAGCGTGTCAATCTGCACCTGGGCCTCCAGGCGGGTACGTTTGCCGGGGAAGTCGAAATGCCTTCCGTCGGCCAGGACCGTGGCTGTCATGCGATCGGCAGGCAGGTCAGGCACAAAATCCCCGACGTTGAGTCGCCAGGTCCTTGCATCAAGGTGATAGGCTTCGGTGAGCAGGTCAAATTTGCCGTCTGCCCGAATGATGACCTGTCCATGCTGCTTCACGTCGGCACGAGCCGTAAAGCGATTTCCGCGCTGCGAGCCTTCGAGGTCCATGTCCAGATTCTTCGGGATGCGATACGAACGGTTCGAGGGTTCATCGATGAAAGCAGAAACAAGGAAGTCGGCATCGCGCAATTTTCCCTTGACTGTAGCGGCAGCCTGTCGTTTCTGGTTGTCGAAAATAGCAGTTCCTGCGCCATCGGCCGAAAGGTCGATATGGTTGGGTATCCGGAGCGACAGCTGATGCAGGTCGAGCGAATCGGGCGTCACACGTCCCTTCACGATCATCGAAGCCTGTTCATCGACCCAATACCGCTGCAGGTTGGGCAGATAGGGCGCGGCAAGGCGGCAGAGGTTGGCCGAATCGATCTGGGCGACTAGGTCTGCCTCGGCAAAACCAGTTCGAAGCGAATCGAGCATACCCAGATGGAGCGTTGCTTCGCCTCGGAGATAGTCGTCCTTCCCCAATCCGAGGTCAACCTCATTCAGGGCGACGACATCGTCCTCCAGATTCAGGTTGGCAGCCAAACGGGTCACTTCCAGGCCGCAGTTCTCTTCGCGGCCCTCGAACCGCTTCACTTCGGCATGGATCACATCGGGTGTATAGATCACATTCTCGGCCTCAAGTTCGACACCGGAAACAAGCAGATGATTGTAGTCAAGATAAGGCGAAGGGAGGGCGCTCGCCAAGGCCTTCGAAAGGCTTTCGTCGCTCATGTCAAGGCCAATGCGTCCATTGCGGACTGCCACCCTGCCTACCGTGACACGCCAGGGGTTCGATTCTTCGTCCGGATCATCGGGCTGTGAAGGGCCGACACCCAGTCGGAAGTCGGGGCTCTCGACCACGCCTTCCTGCAATCGTATCTGATAGTTTGCCAGGTCCAGTTCCAGTCGTTCGGCATCGAGGCTCTTGAGACTGCCAGTCACGCCGAACGATTCAGTCAGCGAATCCATTCCAACCACAACATCCTCGACATGGACCTTGTTAAGCACGAAGAATGGCTGATTGACCGGGATGTCATCAAGTCCTGTCGTGAGCTCACCCACATGGATCATTGTCGTACCATCTGAGCGCTTCAGCACATCCACATCCTTCACCTTCAGCTTCAGCGGGAAACCAATCCGCACTTTCCCCACCTTGAATTCCAGGTCATCGCTTGTCTGGTTCAGGTACGAAACCACAGTTTGGCACACCACATCCTGCACAGGCGGAATGTAGAGCACTAAGGGCATGCCGATGAGGAACAGCAGCAGGCCGATGACAACGCCTCGTACGATGCGTCCCACACCCGACTTGCTCTCCTTGGGCAGTGTTATCTGTTCCTTTTGTTCTTCCATGGACGTTTCGAACCCTTCAAACCTTTCGCTTCCCTTGGACGCGACCAAAGGGAGCTACCTTTCGAACCCTTCGAACTTTTTTATGCGGCAAAGATAATCGATTTTTCATTTTCCGCCAAATGTTTTCCGTTAAAACTACTTATTTGGCATCATGTTTCACTTGTTCGCGGTTTTTTCGAAGCAAAATCGATAACATTCTGCGCCCACATCGATCCAGCAGTCATGCGCCTTGACGTAGCGCACAAGCTTGTCGAAGACGGGGTCCTCACAGATGACCTCTGGGTTGCCGAACATCAGGAGGTGCTTTCTGGCTCGTGTCATCGCCACATTGAGCTTGCGGTCAATCAGCTGTCCATCTTCCTCAAAGGTATTGTTCGAAAGAAAGTTGAGCTGATAGGTACGCTGCACGGTGAATCCATAGAGTATGTAGTCACGCTGGCTGCCCTGGAAACGCTCCACGGTGTCGATGGTAATGTCATGCAGTTCCCGATGTCCATAGGCATCTATCGCATTGCGCACAGCCGCAATCTGGTTGCGATAGGGCACGATGACGCCTACTGTCCGCTGGGCATCGAAGTCTCCGGGATGGAGCAGATAGATACGTTCCACCGTGGCAGCAATCATGCGTGCCTCGATGGGATTCACCTTTTCCGAAACGATAGGATCAGGCGTCGGAGCCTCAACGAAACACAGGCGATGGGTGAGCAACAGGTTGTCAATCGCGTTCTTCGAATTACCCTTCTTGGGCAAAACCTCGACCTGGTGATCCAAAGGCACGACATGCAACCGCCCGCCGTAGAACACCCGGTTCGGGAAGTCGGCAATCTCCTGATGCATGCGTCCCTGGTGGGTCAGCATATAGACAAACCGTTTGTCGTCGCGATAGCGCTTCAAAAGGCGTTCAAAGAGAGAGAGTCGGCAGTCCTCCAGGCCAATGCTGACGAGCAGCGGATCATCGACACGCGAAATGCTTGGATGCTGCTGCACCACGGCAGGCAGCTGCTTGTGGTCGCCTATCATCACGAATTTGCGGATGGCTGCGGCACCTTCTGGAGTCCTGGCCGCAAGCAGAGGCATGAGATGTGGCTCCAGTATTTGCGAAGCCTCGTCGATGATGGCCAGGTCAAACGACTTCAGCCGGAAGAGCTGGGTGCTGCTCGAAAGCGATGCGGTGGTGCCGACCATCACACGTGTCCGTGCCACCAGGGTTCGCATCTCCTGCAAGTCGGAGTATTCCTTCAACCGATTTTCCAGCAGATAACGACGATATTCGGGCGAACAACTGTGCCGCCCACCTATACGCACGAAGTCGATCCCTTCCTCCACCAACTTGCTGCAAATCTCATCAACGGCCCGGTTGGTGAATGACATGATGAGCACATTGCTTCCCTCCTCCAGCAGCTGTTCCTTCAGCGTAAAAAGCATGCCGTACGACGTCTTTCCCGTGCCCGGAGGCCCGATGATGAGGAAGAAGTCCTGGGCCTGTTTCACGCGCAGTGCCAGTTCGTTGAAGCGTTCGTAATCGCCTTTCAGCTGCAGGCTCTCGTCGCGTCGTGGCAGCCGCTGCATCATCAGCAGGTCTCGACGCTCCTTGGGGGCCGTGAGGAAGGCATGCATGCCGCAATATTGCGACCGATAGGAAGCCTCCATGAAGTCATGCTCTACAGCCCAATGGTATTCCTCCTTCCGATAGCGGACGAAGACGTGCTTGTCGCTCTGGGGTGCACGCAATTCGAGGGTGATGCTGTCTGACAGGATCTCAGTGATGCTGGCGCGGAAAACCATCGTGCGTCGTGCATCGGGTTCCGCTTCGCATCGATAGGGATAGGTGATGACAATGTCGCCCACACGGAAATTCGACATGTCGCTGGCCCTGTCGTGTGCAAAACCGAATGTCAGGCGCTCCACCATTCCTTCATGTCCGGCATCGGGACTCAACAGCGTGAGCTGGTCGTAGATGTTGCCTGCCTGGTACTTCTCTTCGAGCGTATCGTGCCACTTGGCTGCAAAACCCGAACTCTCCTTTGTCTTGTTGCCCACCTTCGAAAGTGTATGCTCGTTGGCCAGGAACGTCAGGAATCGATAGAAATATGCACGTTCCGTGTCCGAAGCACGACGGATTGGATCGAGGATGGCGTCGAACTTGGGGGCAATGTATGTATCCCAGAAGTTGTCCCTGACGTTCCCCTGTCGGAAATACCCCGTGGTCAGTTGGTCGAGCGCCTTCATTCCCCCTTTGCAGAAACGTGCCTCCAGGCCAGCTATCCTGTTGCGAAGACAAATGGCTTCGAAGAGCAGTTTTGGCGCAGGTGGCACACCGATCAGGCCATTCGCGAACTTCGAATAGAGCAGCATCGCCTGCACTTCCCGATTGGGAATATTGTAGTTGTAGTTGAGAATGGCGAGATACAGGAGCAACTGCACATAGTGCTTGGTCTGCTGGCGGGGCGGATCATCTTGTCGAGCACCCGGCACAAAGGCTCCCTTGCCCGACTTCTGTTCGATGAGGACCTTGTAGTCGAGCTGCAGCAGGTCCATACGTCCCTGCAGACCAAGCATCTCGCTGAAGAACGACGGCTCGACCATCACTTCATCGCGCCGATAACGCCCCACACGCTTCTGTACACCCTCTCTCAACGCCCGGCGGATATTGTCGCGCTGCATTTCCCCGTCCTTCTCCAGGTTGCCGAGTTCTGTGGTCAGGGCCTTGAAGGTATTGCTGCGCATGAAGGTGGCATAACTCTCGTCGTACGGGATTTCCTCATTACCCCGATGCACCTCTTCGTCGAGCAGCTGGCTGGCCAGGTTGCCAAGCATTGTCGCTGCGGTATCGTCCATCGGCGACAGTTTGTTGATGAGATACAGATAGGGGTCATGCGAATACTCCTCGAAGCAATTGGCAATTGCCGTCACGTCCAGCAGATAATCGGGCCATAGGATGATAAGTTCGGGATAATAGATGCCATCTTGCAGACGCGGACGGACCAGATTGAGCTGCACATCGGGCGCAAGGAATGGTCGCAAGTGCGTCCAGTCGCCACCCACGAATCCTCCTTTATAATTATAGCACACCTTTACCTCCTCAGCCTCTTCCCCCTCAATTGTCAATTGTTCATTGTTCATTGTTAATTCCTCCGAATGTCCCCACACGAACGTGTCATCCCACCGTGTGACAATCAGGCGGAAATAGTCAGCCACCAGGTTACCCTCCTCTGCCCGGCGTTCATCGCTGGGGAAGAGCAACGAAAGTTCCAGCGGGGGTTGTTCCCCATAGATGGCACCGATGAAGAGGCAGATGGACTTGAGGTCATAAAGTTTGCAGTCGTCCAGTTCGCTGTCCTCGTAGGTCAGCAGCTTGCGCAACCTGACGCGCGTATCGTTGATCATGCGCGTCAATCGCCGGTCCATCCCGTACTGTTTCGTCAGGTAGTCAATCTTGGCAAACAGGCTCACCAGCTGCAGGGCATCGAACGCTGTCTTCTGGTCAGCTGCGATTCGCAACACGCGATTGAAGTCACGATATGTGTCGCGCACCTTCGGTTGGGCAAGCGCATCGATAAGGTCCTGATAAAGTTGGGAGGCACTTTCTTCGTAGGTCATCCGTGTGTGATTTTTTTGGTTTATTCCGTGCAAAGATAAGCATTTTCGGACAATTCACAAAACAAAAACCTTAATTTTTCATCAAAAAATTTGTTATTCGAATCTTTTGTCGTATATTTGCGCATCAAAACACCTCGACTGCAATGAAATGGCCCCTATCAAAAATACAATTATTCATTGAGAATCGTCCTCGATTCCCAATCCAATTGTTAATTGAGAATTGTCCACGGTTCCCAATCCAATTGTTAATTGTTAATTGTTCATTGTTATTTGTTTCCTGTCTGATGCAGCAGCCCAACGAGCCGAGCATCACGCCCCCTATCGCACAGACCGAGATTCCGTCCGCTGCATCGACCGACAAGCAGACCCACATCTATCCCGATGCCGACAACACCGAACTTGCTGGGACACGCAGCGATGCCCGAGAGCAGATCATCGAGCACACCGGACATATCGTCTCCTACAACAGCGTCTGGAACGAACCCAACTGGGTGGCCTGGGAACTGACTCGCGAAGAGACCCGTGCACCCTATCGCAAACGCAACAGCGATTTCGAACCCGACCCCCTGGTGAAGGGCAAGAAGATCACCACCCACGACTACACCAAATCGGGCTATACGCGTGGTCACATGGCACCTTCGGGCGACATGAAGTGGGACGAAGATGCCATGAACGAATGCTACTATACTTCGAACATCTGTCCCCAGAACAAGGAACTCAATGCAGGGCTTTGGGAGGAGGTCGAAAGCCTCAGT
>JAEEGG010026202.1_pt1 | contig 11152 bp, 9 predicted proteins | sample 9134161 | NCBI WGS metagenome assembly JAEEGG01 (sample SAMN16246543, study PRJNA631951) | gut metagenome | biome: gut microbiome; feature: rumen; material: CR-attached | host: Bos | place: Iran: Karaj | collected 2018-10
TGATACCGCAGCCGTATGCTGAATATCCGAGGGTAGCAAGTGAATCAAGGAAACATGCTGCGAGACGTCCGAGGCCGCCGTTACCGAGTGCCGCATCGGGCTCCTGGTCTTCGATGACATTGATGTCGACACCGAGTTCCTCGAGTGCATCTTTTGCATCCTTGTAAGCCATTAAGTTAATCATGTTGTTGCCGAGTGCTCTTCCCATGAGGAATTCCATTGAGAGATAGTAAACCGTCTTGGGATCTTCTCTTTCATATGCTTCCTGGGTCTTCATCCAATAATCGACTATCTGATCCTTGATAGCATAGGATACGGCCTGGAACACCTGCTGAGGTGTAGCCTCTTCCATGTTCTTTCTGTAAAGTGTTCTTACATTGTAAAGGACACTTCTTTTGAATAATTCTTTATCAAATGTAATTGTAGGCTTTTTAGCTCTCGGAGCTTTCTTTGCGGGAACTTTTGCCGTAGTTTTAGCTGTTGTCTTTGCTGCTGCCTTTTTAGCGGGAGCCTTAGCAGTTGTTTTAGCTACAGCTTTCTTTGCAGGAGCTTTAGCTGTTGTCTTAGTAGCAGCCTTTGCTGTGCTCTTTGCGGGAGCTTTTGCTGCGGGCTTTGCTGCTGCCTTGGTTGTTGTTTTAGCTGCGGGCTTAGCTGCGGTTTTCTTTGCAGGAGCCTTTGCTGTTGTTTTAGTAGATGCTTTTGCTGTTGTCTTAGTCGTAGTTTTCTTGTCGGTCGAGGTTTTTTTAGCAGTTGCAGTATCTTTCTTTACGGTTGTTTTTGTGGCGGTTTTTTTTGCGCCTTCCGTTTTCTTTGTTGCTGCCATATGTTTTTCAGTCCTCCGTATTATTTTAATCGAACATTTTATCCCAAATACATATCGTCCGATTTTTTTATTTTTTAATATGTGAGGGGACGATTCTTAAAGCACAGTATGACTTTTATGCCTAATATGCCCTAAGAACCGTCCCCCCTTTATACACTTTTAGATTTTCTCAACGCCGAGGAATACTTTCTCACCGTTGATGTTCCAGTCTTTTGCGGCGTCGTTCTTGGTACCGTAGAGTACTTCGTTGGCAAGAACCTTGCCTGCGATTGCTGCTTCGTTCTTTTTTACGATCTCAGCAATCTTGTCGTTGCCTTCTACGTATACTTTGATGCGGTCCATAACTTCGAAGCCGGAATCCTTACGCATTGTCTGAAGCTTGGAAATGATTTCGTTTACGCAACCTTCTTCGAGAAGTTCTTCCGTAAGATTGGTGTCGAGAACTACTGTTACATAGTTGTCGGCCTCTGTTACATAGCCTTCTTTCTGAGTCATTTCGATGAGGAGGTCTTCCTCTGCGAGTGAAATTTCAACTCCGCCTACTTCAAACTTGATTGCGCCGTCAGCCTTTAACTCTGCCATTGCTTTGTTGCCGTCGACATTTGCAAGGTATTCCTTGATGCCGCCGAGCTGCTTGCCGTATTTAGGTCCGACAGTCTTAAGCTGGGGCTTGAAGTTGTATGTAGTAAATTCGCTTACATCATCGGTGAAGGTTACTTCTTTTACGTTTAATTCGTCCTCGATGATTTCTTTGTAGAATTCATCAAGTGTGAAATCTGCTTTTACGAACATGTTTGCAATGGGCTGTCTGTTCTTGATTGCGGATGCATTTCTGCAGGCACGACCCATAACTACTGTCTTAAGTACTGCGTCCATATTCTTTTCAAGCTCTGTATCAATCATCTTTTCGTTAACTTCAGGGAAGTCACAAAGATGAACGGAAATAGGAGCATTCTTGTCGATTGAACATACAAGGTTTCTGTAAATCTGCTCGCTCATAAAAGGAATCATAGGCGCTGCAGTCTTTGCAATCGTAACAAGTGCTGTGTAAAGAGTCATGTAAGCGTTGATCTTATCCTGCTCCATACCCTTAGCCCAGAAACGCTCTCTGCCACGACGAACATACCAGTTACTCATTTCATCCACGAAATCGTCAAGCGCTCTGCCTGCTTCGGGGATTCTGTAATTTTCAAGGTTATTGTCTACTTCGCGGATTGTTGTATTAAGTCTTGATAAGAGCCACTTATCCATTACGGGAAGCTTGTCATAATCAAGTGTGTACTTTGTAGCATCGAACTCATCGATGTTAGCGTAAAGTACGAAGAATGCATATGTGTTCCAGAGTGTACCCATGAACTTTCTCTGGCCTTCAACTACTGTTGCGTCAGAGAACTTGTTGGGAAGCCAGGGAGCTGAGTTGGTGTAGAAGTACCATCTGATGGCATCTGCGCCGTGCTTCTTAAGTGCTTCGAAAGGATCTACAGCATTGCCCTTTGACTTACTCATCTTCTGTCCGTTCTCATCAAGCACGAGACCTAAAACGATAACGTTTTCATAAGGACTCTTGTTGAAAAGAAGTGTGGACTCAGCCATAAGTGAGTGGAACCATCCTCTTGTCTGATCGACAGCTTCTGAAATGAACTGTGCGGGGAACTGTGATTCAAAAAGTTCCTTGTTTTCAAAAGGATAGTGATGCTGTGCGAAAGGCATTGCACCTGAGTCAAACCAGCAGTCGATTACTTCGGGAACTCTGTGCATTTCTTTGCCGCAGTCCGGACACTTAATGGTTACTGTATCGATGTACGGACGGTGAAGTTCGATATTTTCTGCTTCAGCGTTTCCGCTCTTTTCTTTTAATTCTGCTCTGCTTCCGATACATTCGAACTTACCGCATTCGCACTCCCAGATATTAAGAGGAGTACCCCAGTAACGGTTACGTGAGATAGCCCAGTCCTGAATGTTTTCAAGCCAGTTGCCGAAACGTCCTTTACCGATGGATTCGGGAATCCAGTTAACGGTATTGTTGTTTCTGATTAAATCATCTCTTACTGCTGTTTCTTTTATGTACCATGATTCTCTTGCATAGTAGATAAGCGGAGTGTCGCATCTCCAGCAGTGAGGATATTCATGCTCGAATTTCGGAGCATCGTATAAAAGCTTTCTGGAAGAAAGTTCTTTGATAACTTCGGGGTCTGCGCTTATTGCGCCTCTTTCCATTTCTGCAGCGGTGGGCTTACATCTCATGCCGCCGAAAGGAGTTTCGGGAAGCATAACGCCCTTGTCGTCAACCATCTGTACGAAAGGAAGATCGTAATTTCTGCCGACATTCGCATCGTCTTCACCGAAAGCGGGAGCGATATGAACAATACCGGTACCGTCGGACATTGTAACGTAGTTGTCACATGTTACGAAGAAACCTTTTTTGTTCTGCTTGTCAGCTACTGCTTTTGCACATTCGTATAAGGGTTCGTATTCTTTGTATTCAAGATCCTTTCCGACATATTCTTCAAGGATTTCGTATGCAGCTTCGCCTTCTTTTGCAAGAGGTGAAAGAACGCTGTCCAAAAGTGCTTTTGCCATGTAATATGTGTTGCCGTCGGCTGCTTTTACCTTGCAGTAAGTATCTGAAGGGTTAACGCAGAGAGCAACGTTTGAAGGAAGTGTCCAGGGTGTGGTCGTCCATGCAAGGAAGAATGCATCTTCGTCTTTTACCTTGAAACGAACGATAGCTGAACGTTCCTTTAATGTCTTATAGCCCTGTGAAACCTCTGCAGTCGAAAGAGGGGTTCCGCAACGGGGACAGTAAGGCACGATCTTAAAGCCCTTGTAAAGAAGGCCCTTGTTCCAGATTTCCTTAAGTGCCCACCACTCAGACTCGATATAATCGTCATGATATGTAACATAGGGATTGTCCATGTCTGCCCAGAAACCGACTGTTCCGGAGAAGTCTTCCCACATGCCTTTGTATTTCCATACGGATTCCTTACACTTGTCAATGAAGGGCTCCATACCGTATTCTTCAATCTGTTCCTTGCCGTTTAAGCCGAGAAGCTTTTCAACTTCAAGCTCTACAGGAAGTCCGTGGGTATCCCAGCCGGCCTTTCTCGGAACCATATAACCCTTCATGGTACGGTATCTGGGAATCATATCTTTTATGACTCTGGTAAGTACGTGACCGATGTGGGGTTTTCCGTTGGCAGTAGGCGGTCCGTCATAAAATGTATATGTCGGTCCTTCCTTTCTGTTTTCCATACTTTTTCTGAAAATGTCATTTTCTTTCCAGAAATTTTCGACTTCTTTTTCTCTCTGGACAAAATTTAAGTCTGTTTCGACTTTGTTGTACATGGCAAACTCCTTTATTTTATGCAAAAATCAACTATTTATTATATCATTCAAGGTATTACATGTAAAGATTCACAGTTTATTGCAAAACGCACTTTTTTTATGAGATTTTTACCGAATTACTGTGATTTATGCACATCACAGGGTTATGTTTGTCTAACACCTTGATATTTTAAACATTTTATACTACACTAATCATAGTATGTATGGCTAACATATGTTTTTTATATAATGGTAAGGAGGAAAAAATAATGGCTTACGTTATTGGTGATTCTTGTGTAATGTGTGGCGCATGTGCAGCTCAGTGTCCCGCAGGTGCTATCTCTGAAGGAGAAGGCAAGTACGAAATCAATCCCGATGCTTGCATCGATTGTGGCGGTTGTGCTGACGGATGTCCCGCAGAAGCTATTACACAGGCATAATTAATTATACGAATTAGTATAAAATGAAGGCAGCTCGTTAAACGAACTGCCTTTTTTATTGTCTTTATTCTGCTTCTTCTTTGACAAGCGATCTGTCCATATCCTTGAACTGCGTGTACTTGGGCAGCCACATAAGGTTGACATCGCCGATGGGGCCGTTTCTCTGTTTTGCGATAATTACGGTCGCTTTGTTGGCCTCTTCGTTTTCGTTTCTCTCTCTGTCGATAAACATTACAACATCGGCATCCTGCTCGATTGCACCCGATTCACGAAGGTCTGAAAGCTGAGGTCTGTGGTCGGATCTTTCTTCTGCCTTTCTGTTTAACTGAGAAAGAGCGAGAATGGGAACCGAAAGCTCTCTTGCGATTGCCTTTAAGGATCTTGAAATCTCCGATACTTCGTTCTGACGGGACTCTGCTTTTTTGGAGCCCGACATTAACTGCAGGTAGTCGATGATAATCATATCAAGGCCCTGCTCCATCTGAAGCTTGCGGCATTTAGATCTTAATTCGGAAACTGTAATACCGGGCGTATCGTCGATTGCAAGTAAGGATTTGCCGACTGTCTCTGCTCCTTCGATTAGTGCGGCCCACTCGCTGTCTGCGAGGTTACCGGTACGAAGTTTCTGTGAATCAACGTGTGATTCCTGGGATAAAAGACGTTTTACGAGCTGTTCCTTGCTCATTTCCAGCGAGAAAATCGCAACATGCTTTCTCTCGACTGCTGCCACGTGAATGGCGATGTTTAAAGCAAGTGCCGTCTTACCCATTGAAGGACGCGCTGCTAAAAGAATCAAATCCGAAGGCTGGAAACCTGTGGTCTTGTAATCGAGATCGGTAAATCCCGAAGCAATACCCGTAACGGTTCCGTCGGTATTGTGAGCTTTTTCGATATTCTTTAAGGACTCCATTACTACCTTGCTGATAGGGGTGAAATCCTCTGTGTTTCTTTTCTGTACGATTTCAAATACGGACTTTTCGGTGCTGTCTAATATCTCTTCGAGATCACCTTTGCCGTATGCCTTCGAAACAATGCCTTCGCCTGCTTTTATGAGGCGTCTTCTGACTGCTTTCTCATACACAATATTGCAATGATGTTTAAGTCCTGCAGAGGTGGTCGCAACATCAACGAATGAATTAATCTTATCGTCCGAATATGCCTCCTCGGGAAGGTTTGTTTCGCGAAGTTTATCCTGTAAGGTTACAGGATCAAGCGTTATTTTATTGTTTACCATCTGGAGCATGGTATCAAAAATGATTCCGTGTTCCCTTAAATAAAAATCATCCCCGGTTATTATGTCGGATGCGTTTATAACGCCTTCCGGCTCTATAAGGATGGATCCAAGTATGCTTTTTTCAGCCACGAGATCCTTGGGCATCTCCTGCTTAACTATAGCTTCTTCCATCTTGTTTCCCCAATAAATTACGAATTATTCAGAATCAACATTTACGCTTAAGGAAGCGCTTACCTGTGTGTGGAGTTTAACGGTTACCGTAAAACTTCCGACACTCTTAATCGGATCTGCCACAACGATTTTCTTTTTGTCGATATCGAGGTTATGCTGCTTTTTTAACTCTGCGGCGATTTCCTTTGCGGTAATTGAACCGAAAGTCTTTCCGCCTTCGCCGGTTTTAATCTTTAAAACAACTTTAATCTGCTCAAGCTTTGCAGCAAGTTCTTTTGCATCAGCAAGCTGCTTGGCGGCGATCTTTTCCTGATTTGCTTTCTGAAGCTTTAAGTCATTGGCGTTAGCCGCATTGGCTTCAACTCCGAGTTTCTTGGGAAGAATGTAGTTTCTTGCGTATCCGTCATTTATTTCAACCACATCGCCTTTTTTGCCGTGCGGTTTAACATCCTGTAATAAAATTACTTTCATTTTCAGTTCTCCTTAGTCGTCTATCATTGAGTCGAGTATTTCTTTTAATCTGTCGATTGCTTCCTCTACGGAAATGCCCTCGAACTGGGCACCTGCAATGTTCATATGTCCGCCGCCGCCGAGTTTTTCGGTTACGACCTGAACGTTAAGCTCGTCGATTGAACGCGCGCTTAAATAAACCTTGCCCTGGTATTCTGTAAATACGAAACTTGCCTTGATTCCGTTGATATTAAGTAATTCGTTTGCGGTCTGTGCAGCCACGATTGTAGGGCTCTTGCAGCCTGCGGAATCACATACGGAAATAGCATAATCGTTTCTGTATATATTTGTATCTTTTATGGTCTTTGCTTTTGCAAGATATTCGGAAGCGTCCTCTCTGAAGAGCTTACGAACTCTGGTAACATCGGCGCCGCTTCTTCTTAAGTATGCGGCTGCTTCGAATGTTCTGACACCGGTCTTGGTCATAAAGTTGTTGGTGTCAATCATGATGCCCGAGTAAAGTGCATCTGCCTCGATACCCGAAAGTCTTACGCCTTCATCGATGTACTGTAAAATCTCGGCTACCATTTCGCTGGCGGATGAAGCATAAGGCTCCACGTAGGAAAGTGTCGCGTTGTCGATGATTTCCTCGCCCTGTCTGTGGTGATCGAGCACTACTATAGCCTTACAGTATTTAAGAATGTCAGCACATTCGCACATCGAAGGCTTGTTGGTATCAACTACTACAAGTGCGGCATTATTGCCGACTGTCATAAGTGCGTTTTCGCTGTTTACAAGCATTCCGGGATACTGCTCTTCGTTGTTTGCAAACAGATCAACGAGCGGTTTAAGCGAAGGTGTAACTTCGTTTATGATGATGCTTGCCTTTTTATCAAGTGCTTTGGCGATACAGTATACGCCGACTGCGGAACCGAACGAGTCCACGTCGGGAAGTTTGTGACCCATGATAAAAATCTGGTCCTTGTTGACGAGAATTTCGCGAAGCGCCTGAGCTTTTACTCTGGCCTTTACACGCGTATTCTTTTCGGAAGACTGGCTCTTGCCGCCGTAGTACTGAACGTTGCCCGGAGATTTGATAACCGCCTGGTCACCGCCACGGCCGAGTGCAAGGTCGATTGCGGCTCTTGCAAATTCGTTGTTCTGGCTGTAGGTTAGTCCGTCGAGTCCGACACCGATACTAAGTGTAATCGGTCTTTCGTTACCGATACTTACGGTCTTGATTTCTTCAAGAATATCGAACTTGGATTCCTTTAATTCGCTTAAGGATTTCTTTCGTAAAATAAGCAGATATTTATCTTTCTCTGTTTTACGAACGATACCGTCAAGAGAAGAAATACACTGTGTGATTTTACGATCGACAAGTGCTAAAAGAAGTGATCTTCTTACATCGTCCACGTTTTCGAGCGCTTCTTCGTAGTTGTCGATATAAATCATACCTACTACAACGCTCTGATCGTCGAGTTCTTTTAAAGCTATCTTAAGTGCGGTCTCATCGAAGAGATACAATCCGTAAAGGAATTCGCCGTTGCCTGTTTCCTCTAAGAATCTGCTGTTTTCCACCATGTTTTCGATGGAAATTCTTTTGATGTTTGCTCTGAATTCTCTGGATTCGAAAGTGATGTTTACTTCGTTTTCCATGCTTTCTACAGGGAAAGCTTCCTCGGTCAGTTCCTCAAAGAATGAAGAAACCGATTTGCCGAAGCCTCTGTCGGAACCGATGACTTTTTCGAATTCGCCGTTGGTCCAGACGATTCGGCCTTTATGGTCTAACAAAGCATGAGGCAGATTTAATTCTTTTAGGATCTGTTTCTGTATCTGCCCGTATTCCGTGGCAAAACTGACCATCTCATCGATAAAGAACTGCCTGAAATAAATCCACATTACGATGATTCCGACAAAATAAATCACAAGGAAGACGGATATTACGACTCCCGAAATGATATTAAGGATGTATATAGGAATATCAATAATTGCAAGTATTATTCCAAAGGCAAGAAGAAGTGTAAAGTACAGTTTTAACTTGCCTTTAATTCTAACTTTTTTAGCCATACATTTAACCTCTCGCAAACAACCCAAAAGATAAGTGTATTATACCACTTTTTTTATCTGCATTCCATTACTACATATGGTATATTAGCGCGCACGAACGCCATATAAATGCATTTTATTGTAGGAACAAAAAAAGGATGCGGTTTCCCACATCCTTAATTGTTATTATTCTACTGAATAAGGCATTAATGCTACGTGACGAGCTCTCTTGATTGCAGCTGTTAAAGCTCTCTGATGCTTTGCACATGTACCGGTAATTCTTCTGGGAAGAATCTTTCCGGACTCTGATACATATCTTTTAAGCTTTGCTGTATCTTTGTAATCGATCTCGTTATCTTTGCCACAGAATACACATACTTTTTTTCTTCTGCGGATATTGCCTTTCCTCTTCATTGCAGGATCGGCTGTTTTATTATCTTTAACGAATGCCATGATTAATCCTCCTAAAAACTAAAACGGCATATCATCCTTTACTCCGGCGTCAATGTTCATGAAATCGCCGTCGTCCTGAATGGTATTATTCGAAGATGAATTTGCTTCTGTCTGTCCCCCGTTATTGCCTGAAGCGTTCTTGCTTTCGGCAAATTCCTGATCTTCGGCTATAACATCTGTTGTATAAACCTTCTGACCATCCTTGTTTGTGTAACTGCCAGTCTGAATACGGCCTGTTACAACAACCTTGATACCCTTTTTGAGATATTTCTCAGCAAACTCTGCTCCTTTTCCAAAAACAACGATGTTGATGAAATCCGTGTTGTTTTCTTCATTTCTGGAGAATCTTCTGTCTACTGCAAGAGTATATCTTGCAACAAGACCTGTGCCTTCACCTCTCATATCGGGATCTTTGGTTAAACGTCCCATAAGAATAACTTTATTCATATATACCTTCTTTCTATTGTTCGTCTGTTCTGACAACTAAGAATCTTAATACGTTGTCCATGATACGAACGCGGTTTTCGATTTCAGCGGGAGCAGTTGCTTCTGCATCAAAACGAATGAAATAGTAGAAAGCCTCGTGCATATGCTGAATATCATATGCTAATTTTTTCTTACCGGCATCCTCAACTTCTGTGATTGTACCGCCGAATCTTTCGATGTAAGCCTTGCACTTATCAACTACCGCAGCTCTCGCATCGTCTTCGATCTTAGCATTGACAACAATACATAATTCATACTTATTCATGCTTGTTACCTCCTTTTGGTCTCTGGCCCTTACCTTATGTAAGAGCAAGGAAATTATTTCATCACGGACTTATATGATATCATAGCACTTTGCAAATCGCAAGGATTTTTTTATTGTCCTTTTAAAAAGTTAAATTAATTAGAAGTATTATTACAAATATCCGTTTTCTTTATTTCAGACCACTTATTGGTAGTTTTGTCATATTCCTGAATATACTCTCGTCCTTCAGAATATGAAATATATCTTAAATAAGGATTATCAAACCTGTTCAAATAATAAGATTCTCCGATTTCTGTCTGATTGATTTTAAACCCTGATAAACCGGATTTTTCTTCCGAATCCATATTGCAATATAATATCAGATAAAAATTGCTTCCCTTTTCTATAATTTCATCTGTGTCAAAAGTTCGAACTCCAAATCCGAAAGCATTTTCTATCATAAAAAAATTACAATTCGTTTCTTGTTTTAGTTCTGATATTTTTTCAGGAGTAAAACCGGCCCTGTTTCTTTTGCCAAATTTATAGATTAACCTATCCTGCTCTACAATTATTTCAGACAACTTCATCTGATTATTACTGTCAAAAGAATATATCTTGGCTTCTTCAGATAAATCAAATGGGTATTCATCTTTCTGACATCCGTAAAATGACAATAATAAGAAACACGTCACGGAAAGAATAACCATCGATATTATTTTATTTATTCTGATTTTTCCCATGCTTTAATGTTTTTTTCTATCTTGCTTCTGGTAATTTCTATCTGATGACCACAGGTCTCGCACTCTAGGCGGCAGTCGCTTCCGACACGAAGGACCTTCCATTTGTTGCCTCCGCAGGGATGCTTCTTCTTAAATTCCAAAATATCGTTTTCGTGAATTATCATACTTTTCCTTTATCAAGGAGCCAGGCACGCTTTGCGAGCCAGGCACCATAAACTTAAAGTTGTGAAAATACCTCTCCGATTTTGCCCGCTATGCAAAGGTTTGCGTATTTGTCGCGTGGTGTGGGCTGTAAGTTGATAAGCACAAGCTTGTTGCCCCTGTAATAATCGATAAGTCCCGCAGCGGGATAAACCGCAAGCGATGTACCGCCGATAATGAGCACGTCCGCGTTCTGGATGTACTGAACCGACTTTTGCATTGTGAGGCCGTCGAGACCTTCCTCGTAAAGAACAACATCAGGTTTTATTATACCGCCGCATTTATCGCATTTGGGAACCATATAGTCCGCATCGCCGGGTTTATATTTTTCTGCTGCCTCGTTGACTTTTTCTTTTATGGCCGCAAAATCATAAAACGCATGGCATTTCATGCAGTAATTTCTCTGTACGCTTCCGTGAAGTTCCATGACTTCCTTGCTGCCTGCGTCCTGATGAAGGCCGTCTATGTTCTGGGTGATGACTGCTTTAAGCTTGCCTGCCTTCTCTAACTCGGCGAGCTTAAGATGAGCTTTGTTTG
>JAEEGG010026205.1_pt1 | contig 11152 bp, 10 predicted proteins | sample 9134161 | NCBI WGS metagenome assembly JAEEGG01 (sample SAMN16246543, study PRJNA631951) | gut metagenome | biome: gut microbiome; feature: rumen; material: CR-attached | host: Bos | place: Iran: Karaj | collected 2018-10
ATTGCCTTGTGGTGGGTCCAGGGGTCCAGGGCGCCGCCCTCCATACAGGACACCGCTGCCTCTCACTGCTTGGCGAGGGCCGTGGCGAAGTACCAGGCCCGCATCATGTTCACGTAGTACTCCTCCGAGCGAAGGTCCGCCACCCAGGAAAGATAGGCCGGATCGAAGTCCTCCTCCAGGTAGTGCTGCATCAGCATCCCCACCCCGAAGCGTACGGGGTAGGTCGCCCCGGAGGCCATCCACCTTTGGATGCTGGGCAGCAGCTCTCGCCGATGCTTTTTGAAGCATTTGGGGGAGAGCTGGTCCGAGGTGGCCCAGTTGTCCACGTAGGGCAAAAACCGCTCCACCTCCATAAGGCACCGGTCGAAATCCTTCATTTCGGAGAGGATGAAGGCGTGCAGCTGATCCTCGTCGAAGTACCGGTGGGGCAGGGCGTGCAGAAACGCCTCCCCGTCGGGCCTCTTCCCCACCTCCTTGGCCAGCGCCCGCAGGGCCGGGGTCCGCACGCCGATCATGCGCTCCGGAGCCACGGTGGGGATGATCTTTGCCTGAAGGGTTCGATAGCCCTCGTCCCGAAGTTGAAAAAGCGATCGTTCGATGTCTTCCATACTCATGTCATGCCCTCCGGATGGGATGCCGGATCACGGTCTTCAGCTTGGCAGGGTCCCCCCGGCGGGGGTCGCTGAGGTAGATCTCATGGTGAAGGCGAACATCGGAAAAGTCCGGCGCATACCCCTGCTCCGCGCAGAAGCGGTGCATCCGCGCCACCGTGACGGGCTCCAGATCGTAGGGCCCTATATGCATGCACTGGACGCACAGGCCCTCGTCCACGGTCAGCAGCTCCACGGGGCTGAAGTCCAGCTTCTTCTTTTGGGTGGCCGTGTCCACCGCCCAGCGGAAGTCCTGCTCCCCTACGAAGTCGGGGAGCCGGATCACACTGATCCATCGAAAGTCCCCCTTGCGGGCATAGTCCACGCCCTGCACGCCCTCCTGGAACCAGAACCCTTCGAGGGGCGGCACGGCGTACTCGAAGTAACCGTCGATCCTGTGCCCCGTCTTGTAGCTCATCTTCAGGGTGTACGCCACCCCGTACAGCAGGTTCAGGGCGTGCTGATATGCCCCTTCGGACTCGTTGGGGTCCCCCGCCCCGCGCACGGCGATGAACCGCATGGGCGGGACCGTCACGATGGACGGGACCGTCTTGGGCTGATATAGGTCCTTGTACTCCTTTTTGAAATCGAACGCCATGCACGCCTCCTATAAAAAGGGCGTCGGGAAGCTGCTCCCCGACGCCTTGAGTTGTTCCGTTATTTGTAGATCCGATAGGCCATCAAAAAGTGCTGCTTCCAATAGCTGCCGGAGAGGACGGAGTTGGTGATGCGCACCTGGCCCGCACCGGAGCTGGCGTCGATCATCCTACCGCCGCCCAGATAGATGCCCACGTGGCCCGTGGCCATGGAGTTGCCCTTGAACACCAGGATGTCGCCCCGCTGGATCTGGCTCATGCTGTTGATCCGGGGGTAGCGGGTGCAGGACCGCCAGGTGATGCTGGTCATGTAGCCGCCGCTGAAGCCCGCCTGCTTCATGCACCAGTATACGAAGCCGGAGCAGTCGAATTTGTTGGGCCCCTTGGCGCCCCGGGAGTAGGGGCAGCCGATCTTGCTTTCGGCGATGGAGATCAGCTTGTCCGCGCCCCGGGCGCTGGTGCTCACGGGCTTGGCGGTGGCGTTGGAGCCCGGCTTGCTGGTGGGCTTGCTGCCGCCGCCGGTCTTGGAGGTGGCTTTGGAGGTGGCCTTGGGCTTGGCCGTGGCCTTGACGGTGGGCTTGGGGGTGACCTTGGCCTTCTTGGCGGAGGAGCTGTTCAGCTTCTCCAGGGTCTTGGCGCCCACGGTGCCGTCGGCACTGAGGCCGTTGCGCCGCTGGAACTCCTCCACGGCGTTCTCCGTCACGTCGCCGAAGTAGCCGTTGACCTGGCCGTTGGAGGTCAGATACCCCAGGGCCTTCAGCCGCTTTTGCACCGCCTTCACCTCGGAGCCCTTCATGCCCAGCTTCAGGGTGAAGGCCTTGGCGGTCTTGGCGTCCATGGCGGACATGGTGGTGGGCCCCAGACACCCGTCGGGGGTCAAATCGTTGTTGTCCTGGAACTTGCGGATGGCGGTGATGGTGGCGTCGTCCATCTTGCCCTTCACCTTGTAGTCGTTGGCCAGATACCCCAGCTTCTTGAGCCGCTCCTGGTAGACGGCGATGGTGTCGCTGACCTCCCCCTTGGAGAAGAAGTTGCCCACCACGTTGTCGGAGTAAAGGACCTCCGAGGTCTCGTGGCCCACCATGCCGTCGGGAGCGATGCCGTTGGCCTTCTGGAAGTCCGCCACGGCGGCGCTGGTCTTCTCCCCGTAGGTGCCGGTGATGAAGTTCTTGCCCAGGTACCCCAGCTCGTAAAGCCGGGTCTGGACGCTCTCCACGTCGTCGCCCTCGTCTCCGTTCTGCATGACGCAGATCTGGACGCCCTCGTTCATGAGCAGCAGCCAGGTGCCCTCGCCCAGATGCCCGTCGGCGTTCAAATCGTTATGCCGCTGGAAGCGCATGAGGGCCGCCTCGGTGATGCTGCCGAAGTGCTCCGTGGGCTCGTCGCTGTCCATGTAGCCCAGCTCCATGAGCCGGGTCTGGACGATGGCGATGGTGGGAGAGTCGTCCCCCTTCTTCAGGACCTTGTCCTGCAGGGGCTCCGGAATGGGGGTGGGGGAGGCCGGGGGCAGGGTGGGCCCCTGGGTCTCACTGACCACGGGCAGGGTGCTGTCCCCGCTGGGGGTGGCTTCCGCCGCCAGCAGGGCGGTCCGGGACACGTGGGAGCTGATCATCAGGGCGATGATGAGCAGGACCAGGGAGCCGCTGACCGCGCCGATGCCGATCTGCATGGGCTTGTTGAGGGCCTTGAACCGGGCGGCGAGATACGCCGCGCCCGCCTTGATCTTGTTCCCCAGGAAGAGGAGGCCGGGCTTCATCCACTGCCACAGCTTCTTGAGCAGGGGGCCCAGCACCTTCCACACCGCCTTGGCGGCCACCGCCACGGCGTGGGCCACCTTCTTGCAGGGGGGACCGATGACGGCCCAGATCTTCAGGAAGAAGGCGGCCACAGAATCGAAGGCGCCCCGCAGGGTCCGGCAGAAGGCGTTCCGACCCGATATGAACCGGGCCCGGGCCGCTTCGAACCGCTGGTACGCCTTTTTGAGGGCGCGGCGAAGGCCCGGGAAGGACTGCCGCTGGCCGGCCTGCTCCGGGTTCTCCTGTTCCGGATCCAGGATGGGATTTTCTTTGGTTTCTCGGTCCATACCGTCAATACCTCTGTGGATGCCTATTTGTAGATGTACCAATTGTACCCGAGACGGCGTTTTTTTTCAACCGTCTGCCCCCGGTTTGGTGCGAAAAAACCGTGTCTTAACTGTAAATAATCTGCCGTCCGGGGGCCTGAAATGTGGATTTTTGGTAGATAATGGGAGATAAAATTGAAATTTGTCAGGATGGTGGTATACTTCCTATATATACCTGTTCGGGAGGTAGCTATGGAAGCCTCGAAGAAGACCGATGCGAAGAAGAAGCTCAAGTCCGCCGCCATCAAGGCCGCCGGGACGGTGACCGCCGCGGGCATGCTGTTCAACGCCGCCGTGGAGCCGGAGGATCTTTTGACCTCCCCGGAGCAGAAGGCCCAGAGCGCCAGCACCGCCCACGTCCAGTCCGGGACCGTCCCCGTCTACACCGTGAAGGGGTCCCGGGTGGAGAAGGCCCCCGCCCCCACCAAGGCGGAGCTGTTCCGGGAGAAGGTCATATCCCTGCCCGCCCCGGTGAAGGGGCTGGTGCTGCTGCCCCTCTGGACCGTCGGCGCCATCGCCAACTACGCCCTGTCCCTGCTCCTCAGCCTGTTTGCGAAGGTCTTCGGCGGGTCCATCCTCACGTTCCTGTTCCAGTTCGCCCTGCTCTTCGGCCTCTTCGCTCTGGCGCTGAAGCTCCTGTTCCCCAATAAAAAGCTCAGGGACCTGCTGACGAAGAAGAACCTCCTTTGGATGGCCGTCAGCGCCCTCGTCCTTACGGCGGCGGACATGCTCCTGAAGACCTGGTACGAGCCCTACGCCAAGGTCCGGAGCCTGATCCTCCTCGTCCTGGCCCTCATCCTCCTGTCCCTGTTGGCCTGGCGCATCCTCTACCGCCGCAAGAAGCCGGCGGAGGAGGCCCCAGAGCCCGTGTACGAGATCGTATAAGCCATGCAGCCGTCTACGCTCCTGAAGATCGCCGGCCGCATCCGGCCCCTTTCGCCCGCCGCCGCGGCGGAGCCCATGCCCTATGAGGAGGCGGACGGGTTCTACGCCGCCTGGAAGATCGACGACGGGCAGGGGAAGTATCTTTTGAAGATCGCTTCCCCCAACGAGCTGGCCGTCTACCGGCGCCTCCACAACCGCATCCCCGCCCTGCCCCGGTTCTATGGGGCCGTTTCCTATTACAACAAGACCTATATCCTGCTGGAGTTCGTGGCGGGCCACAACCTCATGCGCTGCCGGCGGGAGGACCTTATCCGGGTGCTGGACGCCATGATCGAGCTTCAGGGGTCCTTCTGGGACAGCCGCTGCCGGATCGGCGAGACCGCCCGGACCGCCTTGGTCGGCTGCCGGAAGCGGCGGGCGTATCTGACGGAGCCCGACCTCAGGGCCTGGCTGGACCGGTTTTTGGCCCTTTATCCCACCCTGCCCCGGACCCTGTGCCACAACGACCTGCTGCCCTTCAACCTGATCCTGGGGGAGGGGCGGGTGGTGTTCATCGACTGGGAGACGGGGGGCATGCTGCCCTATCCCTGCATGCTGGCCCGGCTCCTGGTCCACGGCAGCGAGCACGGGGAGACGCCCTTCTACATGACGCAGGAGGACAAGGCCTTCGCCGTCCGGTACTACTACGAGCACCTGCTCCAGGACCGGGGCGTCCCCTACGCCGACTACCGCCGGGCGCTGGAGCTCTTCTGGTTCTTCGAGCTGACGGAGTGGGTCTACGTGTACCGCAAATATCGCAAGCCCCCGGACGCCCTCTACGACCACTATCTCGCCCAGCTCCGGCAGGCCCCCTTGCTGCCGTAGCTTCGCGCAACAAAAAACGCCCTTGAAGGGGCGTTTTCTTGTTGCATTTACCTTATTTCCGGTCCTCGCAATCGGCCTGGTCGCAGTTGGCGCAGTCCTCGTCGCAGAAGGCCTCGTCCAGCATCTTCTCCACGATCTCGGTGAGCTCGTCCATCTTGTCCTCGTCGGCGGGCAGGAAGATCTCGTCCTCGCCCTCCACGGTGACCTTCATGATATAGACCTCGGTCTCCGCGTCCTCGTCCTGCTCGGATTCGAGATCGAACAGGATGGCGTACTCCTGGCCCTCGTGCTCGAAGTAATCCCAGACCTCCATCTGAAATTCATTGCCTTCCTCGTCGGAAAACGTGACCAGATCCAGCTCGTCGTTGTTTATATTTTCCATGGCTTTTTCTCCTTTGTCTCTAAGATGGGGATATTCTACCCTATCCCTCGGGTTTTTTCAATAGGCATTTTGCTTTTTCCCAGGGCCTGAAAAATCTTCTTCGAATCCGAAAAAACAGTTGAAATCCCAAGTCCTTTTCTATATCATTATACTGTATAGGTATCTACTGCCTGAATGCGGAAAGGAATGGAGTATGGAGCTGGATTTTTATAAGCGGCTGGCCAAGGCCCTGGCGGTCGAGTTCGGGGAGAACTGCGAGGTGCTGGTCCACGATCTCACGGGCGGGGACCCGGAGCACACCATCGTGACCATCGAGAACGGCCACGTGTCCCAGCGGCAGACCGGCGACGGCCCCTCCCGGGTGGCCCTGGAGGCCATGCAGGCGGAGCACCCCGAGGAGCTGCAGGATCGGTCCGGGTACCTCCTAAAGACCCACGACGGACGGATCGTCAAGTCCAGCACCGTCTATATCCGCAACGAGCAGGGGGGCGTGGACGGCATCTTCTGCGTGAACTACGACATCACCAACCTGCTCATGGCCCAGAAGGCCGTGGGGAGCCTGCTCTCCCACGGGGAGGAGCCCAAGGCCCCCGCCAGCATCCCCCAGAACGTGAACGAGCTTTTGGACGACCTCATCGAGCAGAGCGTCCAGCAGGTGGGCAAGCCCGTGGCTCTCATGACCAAGGACGACAAGATCGCCGCCATCCGTTTCCTCAACAAGGCCGGGGCCTTCCTGGTCACCAAGAGCGGCGACAAGGTCAGCAAGCACTTCGGCATCAGCAAGTATACGCTGTATTCCTACATCGACGCCAGCAAGAATCTGTAAGGAGATAGCCTATGGATCCCGTATACGTTTTCGGACACAAGAACCCGGACACCGACTCCATCGTGGCCGCCATCGCCTACGCCAGCCTCCGCAACGCCCTGGGGGACAGGCAGTACGTGGCCTGCCGCCTGGGGGTGCTGAGCGACGAGACCAGCCGCATCCTGCAGCGGTTCGGCTTCGAGTCCCCCATGCGCCTCCACGACGTGCGCACCCAGGTGAAGGACCTGGCCTTCGACCGGCCGCCCATCCTGTCCGACGCGGTGACGGTCCACCGGGCCTGGGAGCTCATGAGCGACAGCGAGCTCCCCTCGGCGTCCCTCCCCATCGCCAACGAGGCGGGGAAGCTCTTCGGCATGCTCACCTCCGGGGACATCGCCCAGTACGACCTGCGGTTCGTGGAGGAGACGCTGCTCAGCGACGTGCCCCTCTTCAACCTCCTCTCCTGCCTGGACGGGCAGATCTGGGGGGACTACGGGGACGTGACCGGCCTCTCCGGCGAGATGTGCATCGCCGTGCCCGGCATGGCCCAGTCCTTCCCGGAGGGCGGCATCGTCATCACCGGCCGGGACAGCGCGGTCATCCAGGCCGCCTACGCCGCCAAGGCCACCGCCGTCATCGTCTGCGGGGGCCAGCTCCAGCCGGAGGACATGGCGGACCGGGGCAGCACCGTGGTCATCACCACCCCCTACGATCCCTATCGGGCCGCCCGGCTCATGATCCAGTCCATCCCCGTGTCCCGGATCGCCCGGACCAGCGACCTCACGGTCTTCCACGAGGAGGACTATCTGGACACCGTCCGCGAGGCCACCTTGAAGAGCCGCTATCGGAGCTACCCGGTGCTGGACAGCCAGGAGAACGTGGTGGGGACCCTGTCCCGGTACCACCTGCTCCGGCCCAACCGGAAGAAGGTGGTCCTGGTGGACCACAGCGAGACCGCCCAGAGCGTGGACGGCCTCAACGAGGCCCAGATTTTGGCCATCATCGACCATCACCGCCTGGCGGACGTGGAGACCGTGGACCCCATCTACGTGCGCACCGAGGCCGTGGGCGCCAGCACCACCATCATCGCCACCATGTTCCAGGAGCGGGGCATCATGCCCGGCCAGAAGCTGGCGGGGCTCATGGCGGCGGGCATCCTCTCCGACACCATCCTCTTCCAGTCCCCCACCTGCACGGAACGGGACCGGGTCATGGCGGAGCGCATGGCGCGGCTCGCCGGCCTGTCGCTGACGGAGCTCGGTCAGGACATCTTCTCCTCCACGCTCCCCGCCGACGCGAACGTGAAGGACCTGCTGTTCAGCGACTTCAAGCAGTTCCAGATCGCGGGCCACTCCCTGGGCATCGGCCAGTTCACCAGCACCAACTGCGAGCAGCTGATCTCCCGCCACGCCGAGGTCATCGCCATCATGGAGGAGGAGCGGGCCAAGCGCAACTACGACATGCTCCTCTTCATGCTCACCGACGTGCTGAAGAAGAGCACCCGGCTGCTGGCCGTGGGCGATCTCAACGAGCTGGGCCAGGTGTTCAACGTGAAGTTCAAGGACAACGCGGCCATGCTCCCCGGGGTCATGAGCCGGAAGAAGCAGATCGTACCGACCCTGTCATTGATTTGGGGATAAAACAACGACTTTCAGGGAGGTTCCCATGCAGATATACATCGACGACATGGCCGTGGAGGCCCGGATGGGCGAAAGCCTGCTGGCCATCGTGCAGCGGCTGGGCCTGGATTCCCAGGACCTCAGCAAGCGCCCCCTGGCCGCGGACCTGGGCGGCGAGGTGTTCACCCTCAATTACGTGCCCTGCCGGGAGCAGGACAAGCTCCCCGCCTCCGTGGGCTTTCGGGAGCGCCGGGGCATCCGCCGCAGCAAGGGCCGCATCAGCCTCATCCGCTACGGGGAGAACCGGGGCCAGCGGGTCTATGACCGGACGCTGCTGTTCGTGTTCCTCCTGGCCGTCCGGGAGCTGTTCCCGGAGGCCCACGTGAAGGTGAACTACGCCATCGGCGCGGGCCTCTACATCACGGTGAAGAAGGACACGCCCCTCGTTCGTTCCGAGGTGGACGCCCTGCGCCGCAAGTGCAAGGAGATCGTGGCCGCGGACTACGTGCTGGAGCGCAAGCGCCTCGACATCGACGAGGCCATCGCCTTCTTCGAGAAGGACGGGCAGACCGATAAGGTGCGGCTCCTCAACTATCGCCAGTTCACCTTCTTCGACATCTACCGCCACGGGGACTACGTGGACTACTTCTACGGCGAGATGTGCCCCTCCACCGGGTACGCCAGCGTCATGAACCTGCAGTACGAGGCCCCGGGCCTGTTCCTGCTCAGGCCCTCGGCCAAGGACGTGAACAAGCCCTCCACCTACGTGAAGTCCCCCCGGTTCGCCGCCGTCTTCGCCGAGAGCGACCGGTGGGCGGGCCTCATGCACTGTTCCTCGGTGGCGGACCTCAACGACATGGTCATGAACGGCAGCGTCCGGGAGCTCATACGGGTGAACGAAGCTCTCCACGAGAAGCGGTTCGCGGAGATCGCCTCCGAGATCGTGGGCCGGGGCGCCCGGGCCATCCTGATCGCGGGCCCCTCCTCCTCCGGCAAGACCACCAGCGCCAATCGGCTCTGCACCCAGCTGCGGGTCCTGGGGAAGACGCCCCTGCTCTTCTCCCTGGACGATTATTATAAGGATCGGAGCCTGGTGGAGCCGGAGCCCGACGGCACCTTCGATTACGAGCATATCAAGATGATCGACGTGGAGCGGTTCAACGAGGACCTGTCCGCCCTTCTCCGGGGCGAGAGCGTGGAGCCGCCCGTCTTCGATTTCGCCACGGGCCGGAGCCTGCCCGGAGGCAAGGCCATCCGCCTCACCGCGGACACGCCCCTCATCATCGAGGGCCTCCACGCCCTGAACCCCCAGCTGCTGACCCCGGAGATCGACCCTAAGGACGTGTTCAAGCTCTACGTGTCCGCCCTGACCACCCTGAATCTGGACGACCACAACCGGATCCCCACCTCGGACGTGCGGCTCCTAAGGCGCCTCGTTCGGGATTATCTCACCCGGGGCGCCACCGTGGAACGGACCCTCACCATGTGGGACAGCGTCCAGCGGGGGGAGCACCGGTGGATCTTCCCCTATCAGGAGGGGGCCGACGCCATCTTCAACACCGCCCTGGTCTACGAGCTGGCCGTGCTCAAGCGGCACATCTTCCCCCTGCTCCAGTCCGCGGACCCCACCAGCCCCTGCTACGACCAGGTCCGCAACATCGTCAAGTTCCTGAACTACGTCCAGGACGCCTCGGTGGAGGACGAGATACCCCCCACCAGCATCCTCAGGGAGTTCATCGGCGGCAACACCTTCTATCTCAAGCGGGAGGCGGAGACCTATGCGTAAGACCGTTTCCGTCACCTGTCTCGCGCTGGGGTTCTTTCTGCTGATCCTCTGCGCCGCCTTCACCGTGGTCCAGCTCACCGCCGCCGAGACCGGCTGGTTCGAGCAGGAGTTCACCAAGCTCTCCCTGGCGGAGGACATGGGCATGACCCTGGGGGACCTGGGCGCGTCGGTGCGGACGCTGGTGAACTATCTCAACGGCCAGACCGAGACCATCGACGTGCTGGTCACCGTCAACGGCCAGCAGGTCCGCATGTTCGATCTGGACATCGAGATCGTCCACATGCGGGAGGTGAAGGACCTGTGGCAGTGGTTCGTAGGCGCCCGGAACGTGGGCATGCTCCTCGCCGCGGTGCTGTGCCTGATCGGCGTGGTCCTGGACGGGAAGGACGCCCTTCGGAACGTGTGCTGGGGCTACTTCTGGGCCCTGGGGGCCTTCCTGGTGCTGGCGGCCTTCGCGGGCACCTGGGCGGCCATCAACTTCGACAGCTTTTGGACCGCCTTCCACAAGGTGGTCTTCCCCGACAGCGAGAACTGGCTTTTGCCCATGGAATCCCGCATGATCCAGATGCTGCCCTCGGAGCTGTTCCGGGACCTGGTCATGCGCATGGGCGGGCGGATGCTGCTGATCTTCCTGGCCCTGGCGGCGGTGGCCGTGCTCGTCTTGGTGATCCAGCAGCGCCGGCAGCAGGCTAAGGAAGCCCTGAACATACCCCAGGACAGGCCCAAGACCCCCGCGGAGGAGCTGGCCGCCGTCCAGGGACCGGATATGCTGGCCGTCCACAAGCGGGCCAACATGACCGTCTCCGAGCGCCGCAAGCTCCTGGAGGAGCAGGAACGGCAGCGGCAGGCCCTGGCCACCCCCGACGAGGGGGATGAGGCCGATTTCCGGGACGCCGCCCTGGACACCCCGGTGGAGAGCCGGAAGAAGATCGAGTTCGCCCCTGCGGACGAGGCCGCCCAGGCAAGATCGGTGGAGGAAGACGACGACTACGATGAGCTATTATGACATCGCCCGGGCACGGCTGAGCGCCCTGCAGCAAGCGAGGGAGGCCACCGTCCTTTCCATAGAGACCTCCTGCGACGAGACCGCCGCCGCCCTGGTGAAGAACGGGCGGCAGGTGCTCTCTAACGCCGTCTATACCCAGATCCCCATCCACCGGAAATTCGGCGGGGTGGTGCCGGAGCTGGCCAGCCGCAACCACGTGGACCAGGTGGGCCCCGTGGTGGAGAGCGCCTTGGCGGACGCGGGATTGACCCTCGCCGACGTGGACGCCATCGCCGTCACCGGCGGGCCGGGCCTCGTAGGCGCCCTGCTGGTGGGGGTGAGCTACGCCAAGGGCCTGGCCTTCGCCACGGGCAAGCCCCTCGTCAACACCCACCACATCCTGGGCCATATCGCCGCCAACTACCTGACCTTCCCGGACCTTGAGCCCCCCTTCACCT
>JAEEGG010026207.1_pt1 | contig 11151 bp, 4 predicted proteins | sample 9134161 | NCBI WGS metagenome assembly JAEEGG01 (sample SAMN16246543, study PRJNA631951) | gut metagenome | biome: gut microbiome; feature: rumen; material: CR-attached | host: Bos | place: Iran: Karaj | collected 2018-10
CTGACACGCTGAACTGCATCTCACTGGGACGAACCCTTGGCTCTCAGTCGTATGCCATCTACCGCAGTGGTGATACAGAGTTAGGCAATATGCTTGCCTACGCTTCCTATCTTTATACGAATGACTATGGCGGCGATCTTTATACCCCTGCTGTGTTCCAGGCCTTGACACAGTCGGCTGGCGGACGGCGCAGCTGGCGTGTCCACGACAGCAAGATCACACAGATGGATATTCAGCCAAAGAGTGGCAATCTGCTGACTGTGAGTGATAACGGTGAGTTCTTTATCCATAAGCTGCAAGACGGGCAGTTGACAACACAGCAGCAAATAAGAGACGCGAACTATTGTTTCAGGGATGTCTATGCTGCCAATAATGGCCAGGCTTATGCCATCAGTTACACTGGTCACCTGATGATTGTCGGCAGGAACCAGACGAAGGTCATTTTTATTGAACATGTAGACAGAGCTTTCAGTCTGCAACCCATGAATGACGGGCGCCAACTGCTGATCATTGGCGAGAACAGCGTCGCCCTGTTTGACCTCGCCACCGACAAGGTTATCGCCACGCGCCGCCTCGACTTCCGTGTCACCAGTATCGGACGGCGTGACTACAAGCCCTTGCTCTTCGACAACCGTGGTCGTATGCACCTCGTCAACAGCCTCGATGACATCAGCAATGAGAAGGTGCCCGTACAAGGTCAGGTCACTGCCTTTGCAAGCAGCAAGCATGATCATCTGACAGCCTACGGCATGGTCGATGGCACCATCTGGCTAACTGCGGGCAACGGTAAGACGTATAAGCTCGTTGAACACCTCTCACGGGTAACGGAGTTGGAATTCAACGGCAAGCGGCTCTACTCCTCCAGCTATGATGGAAGGCTGCTCTTCTGGTCCATTGACTACAACAGCCAGATGAAGGCCGTCACACTGTTCCAGTCTGACAGCTGGCTCATGGACATTATTTTCAGCGGTGATAAGGACTACATCTGGACGGGGGAGAAAAACGGCACCGTATCACAATATCTCGTATCCCTGCCGAAGATAGCCCAGCGTCTCCGCCAGAACGTGAAGCGCAATTTCACCCAAGAAGAGTGGAACTATTATGTGGGGAAGGGGATACCGTATAGAAAGGTAAAAGAATAAAAAAGGTAAATAAATGAAGAAACGGAACAATCTTCAACGGATAATAAGCATGGTAAAATGGGGTTTACCCTTTTACCTTTTTACCCTTTTACCTTTTTACCTTCTTACCTTTATATCTTTACCCTCGTATGCCCAAGGTCTTCCCCTGATCCGAAACTATACGGCAGCGGAGTATGGTGGTCACAACCGTAACTATGATATCGAGATTGGAGAGGACGGAACGGTGTTTGTCGCCAACTTTGAGGGTTTCCTCTATTATGATCGTGCCCGGTGGCGCATCATCCATACATCTAACAACAGGCGTGTCACGGTCATCTATCGCGACAGCCGGAATACCGTCTGGGTGGGTGGCTACAATTTTATGGCCCGTCTGCAGAAACAGGCTAACGGGGAACTGTTCTTGCAACAGTTCGGCGAGGAAGGCCTGTTCAGTGGCGAGGTGATGGAAATATTTGAAGAAGGAGAGTCGCTGCAGTATGTGGTGGCCGACAATAATATCTACGAAGTGAAGGGTAGGGAAGAAACGTCTGTCCCCACCATATCGTTGAAAAAGAAGACCAAAGCCAATTTCCGACCAGGTGTGGAATCCGACATCATATCGTTGGAGGCTCTGCAGACTGATCCTGAGAATGCCGTTTTGGAAGACATCACCGAGACGGAGCAGCTGGACGGAGGGCTTCAGGTGAAAGTGAAGAGGAACGGTGGCCTGATCATAGCTGACAGCGACGGTCGCGAGATCTATACAATCACCGAGGAAAACGGTCTCTGCTCCAACCGAGTGTCATATGTGGCCTACGACGGACACGGTGTGCTCTGGGGCGCTACGGGTAATGGTATCTTTGCCATCGAACTGCCGTCGGTATATAGCTATTTCCTACCGAAGGACGGACTGACGGGCAGGGTTCATACCATTACAGCCTTTAACGGAAAGGTCTACGTCGGGGATACCAACGGACTCTATGTGGTTGATTCATGGCGTTACAGGCGCATGGCCGAGATCAACAATATCTGCTGGGAATTGTGCACGAGTCATGACGGACTGTTGGCTGCCACCTCCAGTGGTATCTACAAGGTTGCAGCCAGTGGCAGTGTCAGCAGGCTGACATCCTATGCCACTACAGCCCTGTTGGTGGACGGCGACAAGGTCTATGCCGGAGAGCCTGACGGCGTTTATGTATATCAGTCTGGCTTCAGACAGCGTACAAAGGTGGATGATCTCCCCTTGGTGAGGATGATTCGGAAAGACGGACGAGGCGGCCTGTGGCTGAAGACCGTTCATGATGAGACCAAGGGTGTCGCGCCAGGGCCGGAAAAAGAGCCTGTTGCCGACCTGCCCGGTCATCTGTTGAAGCCTGTGAGCGACATAGAGGTCAAGGCCCAATACCAGCATGGCAGTCAAGTGTGGATTGGCGGTAATGAGATACTCACCGTCATTGATACAGGCAAAAAAGAGCTTGAGAAACTTTCTGACTGCCGCACAATCCGTTTCTGTTCTATTGTCATGGGCAGCGATAGTGTGCTCTGGGGCGGCTATGGCGATATGCCTAAGATGTTACAGAAGTTAGATAGCGACGAGGGGAATCTGCATTTCTTCTATGCCCTCGACTATGCCCCGCTGACAGGAAAGACTTTGTATCGCTACAGGCTGAGCAATCAGAGCATATTTGGCAGTAAGGGTCAGTGGAGCGCCTGGAGTGAGAAGCAGGACGTGGCGTTCCTGAGCCTGCCCTACGGCTCGTTCACGCTCAGCGTACAGGCCCAATTGGCCAATGGCGAACTGTCAGACGTGGCATCCGTCAGATTCAGCATCGCCTATCCGTTGCTGATGCGATGGTATATGGTGGTCCTCTACCTCATCGGTTTCGCTTGTCTGGTATGGCTGTTGTTCCGTTATCGTCTAAGAAAGCTCCAGAAGGACAAGATCAAGTTGGAGCAGATTGTTGAGGAGCGCACCGCCGATCTTCGCAATGCCCAGCAGGAGCTGATCCGTCAGGAGAAGATGGCCTCGGTGGGAAAGTTGACCGAGGGACTTATCGACCGCATCCTGAATCCGATGAACTTTATCATCAATTTCTCTAAGATGGCGAACGATCTGTCGAAGGACATTAAGGAGAACATCGACAACAATAAGGACGGTATCAATAAGGATGACTATGAGGATACCCAGGATGTGTTTGACCATCTGACGGAAGCACTGCAGAATATAGACCAGTACGGTCAGAACACCACCCGTACACTGAAGGCTATGGAGGAAGTGCTGAAGGACCGTACCGGCGGTTACGTGGACATGGACTTGCTGCCCGTGCTCCAGCAGAGTGAGGAGATGCTTGGACAGAACTTCGCCAAGGAGATAGCACAATACCATATCCAGACGGTGTTCTCCCTGCCTGCTCCTGTCGTCGGGAATGTGCCATCTATGCCTATTCACGGCAATCCCGACATGCTCAGCAAGACCATTACAAACCTCCTGGGCAATGCCGTCTATGCCGTCGTCAGAAAAGCGCAGAAGATATCATACCCCCCCGAGGTATCGCTCACTGCTACTGTAACCGACGGGCACTGCGTCCTGAAGATCCGTGACAACGGCATCGGCATCGAAGAGAAGGTCATCGGCAAGATCTTCGACCCGTTCTTCACGACGAAGACCTCTGGCGAGGCAGCTGGCGTAGGCCTCTATCTGAGCCGTGAGATCATCCAGAATCACAAGGGCGACATCAGCGTGGCATCTGTCAAGGATGAATACACGGAGTTTACCATCAATTTACCAATACTGCAGACGATAGCCAAGAAATGAGAAAGAGCATTTACATATTGTTATATCTGGTTGCCCTCTTTGCCAGTCCGACGCTTGCGCAGAACGACGCGAAGATGCGTGAGGTGTATGCTCAGGCAGAGAACGATTACAAAATAGGGTGTGTTGATGAGGCGCGAGATGTGCTGTTGCAGAACCTCAGTGCCTTTCAGGGCAACTTGCGTCAGAATGCGTTGCGGCTCATCGCCCTCATTTGCCTGGATGAATACGATGTCCGCCAGGCCGAGCAGTATACCACCAAGCTGTTGGAGCTGAACCCGTATTACAGTCCGTCGGCCAGCGACCCTTCAACATTCGTCGGTATTGTCAACAATATCAAGGCCGGCATGACCGCCACCATCACTACCGCTTCCAGTCAGGCTGAGAGTCTGGCCGAGGTGCCGGTGCCTACCACGCTGATTACCGAGGAGATGATCCGTAACTGCGGAGGACAGAATCTGCAGGAGGTACTGGCCGCCAATGTGCCGGGCATGAACCTCATCGACTGTAACGATGACATCAATATCGCCATGCGCGGTATCTACAGTACCACCCAGGAGAAAATCCTCATCATGCTCAACGGGCATCGTCTGAACAGCTATGCCACCAACACCGCCGCCCCCGACTTCAGCATCTCCTTGGAGAATGTGAAGCAGATAGAGGTTCTGCGCGGACCTGCCTCTTCACTCTACGGTGACGTGGCTCTGACAGGTGTGGTGAACATCATCACCAAGCAAGGTGCTGATGTCGATGGTATTCAGGCGAAGGTGGGAGCGGGCAACTATGGCCAGATCAAGGCCGATGCCGTCTTTGGCAAGCGTTATTTCGACGTAGACCTGCTCCTTTGGGGCAGTGTCTATCGTAACAGCGGTGAACAGCGTGACCATATCAGAATCAGGCGCATCGGCAATCGCCCCTCTTTCGACCTTGGCCTGCAACTGGGTTATAAGGGCCTGCTGTTCATGTACGACACCCATTTCTCGCAGGTGGTCGCCCCCTTCACCATGAGTTCGCTCGCCATGCCATACGACCACGACCGATACCGCACCTATAACGGGCTGTCACCATCCTTCAGCACCAGTTCACAACATGCCGACCTCAGTTATCAATGGTCAATGTTCAATGGTCAATGTTCAATGAAAGCCGCCGCCACCTATGACAAGTCAGACCTGACGCACTACCAGGTCCTCGGCGACGAGCCCACGGACATACTGACCCTGGCACTCCCCTTGCCCTTCGACATGATGCTGGCAATCGACAGTTGTGGAGGAATCTCTCGCTACGTCAACGGCCAAGAGCAGAACTATGGTTTTCAGTTGAAGGGCAACCATGCCTACACACTCGGTGATAACCATCAAGGCAATATCAGTTTTGGAGCCGAGTACGGCCACTTCCAACTCGACGACATCCGCTATCAGATAGGTTATAACTTCACAGAGACATTCCCTGAGGACACACGGATACGGGAAGCAGGAAAAGGCAGCGAGAATAGGGCCAATATTTATTTCCAGTTGAAGCACCAGTGGAATTTTACACTTTTCGCCCGCCAGTTTTCACTCATAGCCAATGCAGGTATGCGCTTCGACTATAAGAATCGCTACGATGACACGAATGTGCGTGAGTTGTCACCCCGGGCAGCCTTCATCCTACAGCGTCCCAGGTGGAGCGTCAGACTGAGCTATTCCAAGTCCTTTGTTGATGCCCCCTATATCTTCCGTCAGGCCAACGTCCTGGCAGCACTCATCAATCAAGACCCTCCCGTCAGCCTCTCACCTGAGCGCGCCCACTCCTTCCAGCTCTCCTTTGCCGGCAACAACTGGTTAAAGGGACTGACATTCGAGGTCAACGGCTTCTACAACCACGCCGAAGACCTTATCATGACCAATATCCTCGCTTACAGTAATGTTGGTCAGAACAAGACTGGTGGCGTGGAACTGATGGCTGCTTACAAACAGCCGAAGTTTACCGCCGACTGGAACGTCACTTGGACCCATACCTTCAAGTCGAATCTTTCAGAAATCAATCTGTTTGATAAATTGGCTCCCTACTATCTTAATGACATCGATGACAATAATAACATACCAGCCATTATGTCGAACCTTGTGCTCGGCTGGCAGGTAGCACCTCGGTTGCGACTTCATACGCATGTGCTTTTTGAAGGCCGTCAGACATCCTATAACATCGACCTTGAACAATACAGCCTGTGCCGCACTTATTATCTCGATTACGCTTTCTACAACCTTCTCCCCAACATGGAAGAGAAGGCTGCCGCTGCATGGGAAAAAGCTGTCTTTTCTACCAGACAGATTATCAGACACCAGGAGATGCCTGCCCGTTGCATCCTGAACCTCGGAGGCGAATATACGTTCGGCCCTGTCACCCTCGGCCTGAACATCCACAACCTTCTGGGCACTCATTATAACCGCAGCGGCATGAATACCAATCTCATCCCGCAGCAGGGCCGATGGTTCCTCGCCACCATCGGGGTCAAGTTATAGATTTACCTGCTCATTGATCCATTATGCCTTGTCGGCGGTTCATTCTTTCCTCGGCCTGATTGACCTGCCATTGCTTATAGGCCTCCTCGATCTCCTCCTCCTTAGTGTCACGATACTGCTTGCTGAGGTCGGCATACTGTTTGCACAAGGCTTCCATTTTGTCCTTTGCCTCGTCGACCTCTTCCTTCGGCAGACCTGCTGTCTTGTCTGACAACGTCTTCGTATATTCGGCCTTTAACTTGTCCATCTCCACCTTACGTTCGTCGTAAAGTGCCTTGACGGACTGTTTCAGAAGGTCGTAGCGGTTCTTGTCCACCTCGGGCATCGTGCAGATGAGATGCCTCTCCTGGTCATATTCTGGTGTGTCAGGGTAGAAGTAACGATCATCAGCCTCCGGCTTGATCACCTTCTGTTTGAACTCAGGATGTGCCTCTGCGATACCTTCCTGAATGAAAGGCAGCATCTCCATCTCCTTAGGTACGAACTCGAACGAATAATCATCGGGCATCAAGGTGTCGGCCACCTCCTCAATATTGTACGTATTACCCTCAATGTCGGTAATGGTAAACGACAGTAGCGCCGCCGGCTCAGCCTTGACACAGAGGTTCATATAACGGTAGTTCAGCAAGGCTGCATGGCCTGTGAGCTTGCCATCGAGCTCACCTATTATTATTTTTATAGATCTTCTCATAACTTTTTACCTTTTTACTTTTTCTCCTTTTTACCTTTTACTTCTGCTTCGGTGCATCGTTCTCCTTCAGCTTCGCGTTGAGCTGGGCTGAAGAGGGTGCCCCGGGAACGGAGATGCCGTCGCTGATGTTCGAACTCTTGAACGACGACTTGGCCTCCACATTATCAGCCACCAGCTTCGGCGCCTTGACATCGGCCTTGAACTCGGTCTTGCCGTTCACGGTGTTGTCGCCAAAGAATTCTGCCTTCGAGCCCTTCACGGCCATGTTGCCGCCGTCGAGTTGTATTAGGGCCTTGCCGCCGTCCTGCTGAATCTCTGCGGTCTCCTTGGCATAGAGGCCTGCCTTCTCGGCCGAGATCTGCAGCTCCTTGGTGAGCGTCTTGTCGTCGGTGCGTCCCACGAACATCTTCTCTGCCAGAATCACCATGTTGCCGCCTTCTGCCAATGCTTTGTCATTACCTGAAGAACCTTCCACATCCACCGACTTCACGAAGACATCCTTGGCATTGATCATCATCTGTCCGGAAGCCTTGGCGTCTTTGTCGAGGGATGCCAGCTGCATCTTCTCGGCAGAGAGGTTCAGCGTACCCGTGGTATTGCCGTCCTTGTCGAACGAGCCCTGTCCCATATCCTGTGCCGACACGTACCAGGAGCCCGTCGTATTACCCTCGATGTCGTAAGAGAGCATGCTAACGTTCTCTGTGCGCACACTGAAGCTGCTGTCCTTGGTCTGCTCCTTGACCTCGTAGTTGCCATCGCTGATAGAATAGTCGACGGCCGTCACCGATACGTCCTTCGAATTGATCTGTACGCTGCCGTCCGTCACATAGTCACCGTCCGGCTTACCCGCCTCTTTCAGCTGCGGATTCACCGTGCTGATTTCCACATCGTGGGAGGCGATACGCACATAACTGTCGTCGATCAACGAGCCGTCCTTCTTATAGCTGGTGATGTTCAGCCTGCCCGTCTGTACGTTGATCATGGACGCAGAGTTCTCACGGATGTTCTGGTCGCCGTCCTTCGAGGCAAACGTCATCTGCTCGGCAGTCACCTTGAGGTGGGCACCAGTCTCCACCTCCTGGAAATGTTCGGTTGCTTCCTCCACCAGTTTCTTCTCCTCCTCGAGGGCCTTCTGCCTGCGGTTGGCCTCTGCAAGCCTGGTCATCAGAGAAATGGCATTCTCCAAAGCATCGTAAGCCATGGGCATCTGGTTTTTGAACACCTGCGTCAGGTCGTCGAGAATGGTCACGGTGACGCGCATCAGATACTCATCGAAGTTGATGAGGTCCTGAGCCTGCAGCATCGCTTCCATCGCAGCCACGGTGCCCGTCACCTTCGCCATGGTCGTCAGCCCCTCGCTGCTCAGGTCGAATGCCTGTTGCTTCACCTCACTCAGACGGTTCTCAATGTCCGCCTTGCGTTGCTCCACCGACTGCGAGGCATCGATTTCCACTTCCTCGTCGGCATGGATCCTGATTCCAGTAGCACCGGTCGTGGTGGCCGAGCGTGAGAAATAGCCGTCCTCCCCGGCCTCGTTGCTCTGCAGGGTGATGTGCTTGGCTTGAGTGATGACAGCCGACTGCGAGCGCACCACCTCCTCGATGCCGTCGGGTCCGGGATCGACAGCCGTCTGTGAGATGAGTGAGGCACGCGTTTCCACACTGCCTTGCTCACCGACGCCCTCCAGGCCTAACTTCTGTCCACGGATGATGACGGTGCCACCGTCGCCATACGTCATGCCGCTGGCATCCACGTTACCAATCACAATCTCGGGGGCTGAGATCACGATCCGCTCCTCGTCGCGGAAAAACTTGCCCTTGGCCACTTCGTTCAGGATGTCCGCCTTCAGTTGCTGTATCTCGGCTTTCTGTTGGCGTATCTCCGAAAGGTCTTTCGAAACACTCGACTGCAGGTTCTGCAGAGCCGACAGCCAGTTAGAAAATATTGATTCTGCCATAATTTTACCCTTTCATTATTCTACGTTTGTACCAATTGAACCTAACACACGTTTCAGCTGATCACATGCCTTGTCTGACATGATCGCGTTGTCAGTGGTCTTCACATGACCGTTATTGTCGAAGGTCAAGGTCTTTTCTGAATTATCAGATATAAGGATTTTTCCTTCCACGCCTACCTTCCAGCGATACCTGTTCCCTGTCTTGCTCGGAGCCAGTTTGCCATACCTGTCCACTGCCCATTCCATCGCCAACTCGCCATTAGACTTAGTCTTTGGTAATTTAGGATCGCTCACTATTGAGTCAATCATATTCTTCCAATTTAGCTCGTTTTCAAGATGATCCTTGCTAACTGTCACCGCCGGCGCGCTGAGTCTTAGGAACTTGTTGTTTATCTTGTCCCCCACATTGGCTTCTGAAAGAAACAGACTGACGGCAGTCCTCATGTAGTGCGTCTTCAGGTCTTTCCAGTTATTGAAGCTATCCTTATTCGTATTTACACTGATATCAATTTCCGGCGTGTTGAATTCCAGTTTCCCAAGCGCGGCATCGAAAGCAGCCGTGAAAACTGTATCATTCATTAAAGAACTCGATTTAAAGTTCACCTTCGTTGCCTTATAGTAAAGGTGAATGGCCTTGCTCAGTTGCTTCGCAGTGTCTTCAATCGGCTTTTTCTTCTCTGCAATCAGCCTGATCCTTTCTTTCTGGGCTTCATTGTATTGTATTTGGATCTGTTCCTTTTTATTAATCCAGTTTTGCTGGTCCATAAAATAAGCTTTCCTGCCGGCTTCCCGGCCTCCACCGTGTTTTTTATACTTGTCATTTTTTGATTCCGGCTTTTGTTCATAGTGTTTTTTCATTTCATTGGTATAGTTATCTTCCAGCTGTTTCTCGTCAGGTATGTCCTTCAGGTCCAGTTTCTCCCAGTCAAATGCCAGTGCCGCGGTTTTTGCTGCGTACGAGGCGCCCTTGATATCATTGAATTTGATGACAGCCTCGTTCGCGTTGGCGCCGTTCTTGCCGCTCACACCGTTAAACGCCTCAATGGCTTTACACATATTCTTAAACGCTTTTTGAACGGTTTCTACTCTGCTTTTTGCAGTAGAAGCTATTGCATTTATATCGTAGTAGAAGTCCGGCGCCGTCCGTTCCTTATCCCTGTCCTCTCTGGCATCTCTTGGATACTCCGTAGAGCCCTTGCCCGCTTCGATACGCATATACGTGTTCGAACGTATCTTCGTCGTGCCGTCGATGGGGCGTAAAAAGACATCAATCGCCGTACGTATAAGATTCACATCGATCGCGCTGTCCACGATGCGATTCCTGACGCCTCTGAAACAGCTCAGGCCGATATCGGCTATCACGCGGCCGGCAGGCGTGTTCCATTTGGCACTGCCTTCGGTATAGGGCGTGTCGCCGGGCAGGTACCGGTGCTTGACGGCCGTGCCCGACTCGATGGATATCGTATCGCTGGCCTCCAGCTTGATGTTCTTGCCCTCTATCTTAATGTCGCCGTTGGGCGCCGAGATGCTGATGCCTGTAAAGGCGTCTATCTTCACGTTGCCCATCGAACTCTGTATCAGCACCGAGCGCGACGAGCTGTTCAGGTCTATCTTGTACAATCCCATGCGGTCGCTGATGGTCATGCCCCCCGTCATGCCCCTGCACCAGTCCACATCCTGAAGCAGCGGCGGAAAGTTCGACGTGGGCCAATAGCTGCGAATCAGCTTCAGTCCGGGGAGGAGGCCCTGGAAGAAGCTCGACCCGTCGATGCCGTCATTGAACGTGATCGAGTGCCCGTTCGTCGACGTGATGCTCTTGTCGGGCAGCCATCCCCACTTATTGTTGCTACTGGGCGAGAGCAGGAATCCCGTCACGTACGGCCGCTCCACGTTGCCTTCCTCAAAGCTGACCATCACCTCGTCGCCCTTTTCCGGCCTGAACTTCACACCCGAGCCGTCGCTGGCGAAGGGCAGCGTCACGCGGATCCAGGGTGAGGCATCTGAACCTTCTTCTTTCTCGGGCTGCCAGGCAAGCCTCACGCGCACACACCCCAGCTTTTCGGGGTCGAAGT
>JAEEGG010026208.1_pt1 | contig 11151 bp, 8 predicted proteins | sample 9134161 | NCBI WGS metagenome assembly JAEEGG01 (sample SAMN16246543, study PRJNA631951) | gut metagenome | biome: gut microbiome; feature: rumen; material: CR-attached | host: Bos | place: Iran: Karaj | collected 2018-10
CTCCTGGCCTTTCTGGAATCTGCCCCAACTTCACCGGTACAGAAGGAACAAAATGATGATGTCGAGGGTGGCAGCCCCCGCCGCCGCAGCCCCCGCCGCCGCAGCCCCCGCCGCGGCCGAGGAGCCGGAAGAGGAAGCAGTCAGCGAGGAAGAGGCCGCCGCTGGACTCTCCGCTCTGTTCGGATGAACGGGTTGGTCTGAGACTGACAACACAAACCTTTTACCCCTTTTCTATGATTTCGACGGTGTCCCATGGCCGATCATGAACACGTAGAGGCGCCTAGGAAGGACGTCCTGATCGTCGCATGCGGAGGTTCCGGCCGCAGGGTGTTCGCCGAATCCGAGGGCATCCTGGATGCGCCCGTGGTCTTCATCAATTCCAACGACAGCAGCACCATACCCCTCGTCCCGTCCGGGATGGAGGGATGCCACGGGGATCCGGAGCTGGCCTCCGCCATAGCCTTCGAGAACGTCGGCGCCATCAGGGAGGCTTTCCAGGGATACAAGGCGGTCGTGGTGTTCTCCATATTCGGGGGCGGCACCGGGACCGGGATGGTGCCGGTGATCCTCAGATGCGCCAGGGAGTGCGGCTGCAAGACCATATCCGTCATCGGGATACCCCTGTCCTTCGAGTCCGCCCGGCGCAAGCTGGCCCAGGGGGCCCTCGGGAAGGTCTCCGAGGCCTCCGACCGCATGTACGTCCTGGACGAGGACAGCGTCGTCAGGATGTGCCCCGACGCCAGGGTCAACAGCACCTTCCGGATGATATCCCATTCCATCATATTCACCGTGAAGTGCATCGCGGACCTTCTCTCGGGGCCGTTCTTCAGCACGTTCTTCGACAAGGTGTACACTTTCGCCTACGTGTCCGAGATGAATCCGGTCAAGGCGGTCGAGAAGGCCATAACCGCGTCCGGGGACGATCCCGCCGGCGGCATAGTCGTCGCCGTCAGCTCCGACCTGGGCGAGGCCGAATCGGGCGCCATCTACGACAAGGTCGCCGAGATGACCGGCATGGTCCCCGACATCGTCCGCAGGAACGACAGGGAGGACACCAAGATGGTGGTGTTCTTCTCGGTCTGGGGAGCCTGATCGCTTCTTCTCCCAGGGCTTCCCGTACCTGATGATCCTGGAGGCGTCCCCGAAGACCCCCATGATCGTGTTGTACTCGTATTTCGTGGGGATCGCCCTGCCCATCATCCTTCTGAACATGACCTGAGTCATCTCCCTTCTGGTGGGAGGGTACTCTATCGACTCCATCAGGTCGGCGAAGAACCCGAACATGCGCTCCCTCTCCTCCCTGTCCGCCGGCTCCGGCCTTCTGGGGACGTTCTCCGCCTGGAAGAACTCGTACATCACGATGTTGGCCGCATGCGACAGGTTCAGAATGGGATATTCCTCGCCGGTGGGTATCGTGATCAGGACGTCGCACAGGTTGAGCTCCTCCTGGAGGAGGCCTATGTCCTCCCTCCCGAACACGACGGCGATCTTCTCGGGGTATCCCCTGCAGTGCTCCGCGAACTCGCGGACGGGGACGGGGACGCGGGTGTAGTTCCTGTCGCCCCTGGTGGTCACGCCGCTGGTCCCCACCACGAGGAAGCAGTCCTTGACGGCCTCCTCGAAGCTGGAGACTATCTTCGCCTCGTCCAGGATCTGCGATCCGTGCTTGGACCTGCGATACGCGTCGTCCCCTATTTCGCAGGGGTTGACAAGGTACAGCTCCTTCAGGTCGAAGTTGGCCATGGACCGGGCTATGGCGCCCACGTTCCCCTCGAACTTCGCCCCGACGACGACTATGCGTATCTCAGGCATAGGCGCACCAATGCGCATTCACGATATCTTGTTTGCCATCGGGAATTCCATCGGAGTCTGTGAAACAGATAAAATACGAGTGCGTTGGTATAACGCTCCATGGACATCCCCGAGGACCATCCCAGATACAAGTCCTTGATGACGCGGGAGCGTCTCGCAGCGATGGTGGAGAAAGGCCTCGTCACGCCTACAGGCCTGATATCCCACGGCCGCGGCGAAGCGTACGACTACCTCATGGGCGAGAAGAGCACCGAGGCCGCCTTGAACGCCGAGAGGGCCGCCGCGGCCTTCCTGCTCAGGGCGGAGAACCCCGTGGTATGCATAAACGGAAACGCGGCCGCGCTGGACGCCGAGAGGCTGATCGCCCTTGCCGACGCGGTTCCCGCGAAGATAGAGGTCAACCTCTTCCACAGGACCCCTGAGAGGATGGAGGGCATCATCTCGTATCTCGAGTCCAAGGGCGCCAAGAAGGTGCTCGGCAGGGTTCCGGACCGCAGGATCCAGGGCCTCAACCACGACAGGGCCCTATGCACCGACGAGGGGATATTCTCCAGCGACGTCATCGTCGTCCCCATCGAGGACGGGGACAGGGCGGAGGCGCTGGTATCCATGGGCAAGACCGTCATATCCATCGACCTCAACCCGCTGTCCCGCACGTCCCGCACGGCTTCAGTCCCCATATCCGATGAGATGTCGCGCGCCCTGGAGAACATGATCGGGTTCGTATCCGAGCTCCGCGGGGACGACGAGGCCATCGACGGGCTCATAGCGTCCTTCTCCGCCAAGGAGTGCAGGCGCGCCACGGTCGAATGCATATGCGACTCGCTGATGTCCGAGTTCAAGAAAGGAGATGAGTGAATGGACGACCTTCTGAAGAAAGGGTCCCTCAGGCTTCACTGGGCCGACAGCCACATGCCCGTCCTGAAGGACGTGAGGAGACGTTTCGCCGACGAGAAGCCCCTGGCAGGCCTGAAGATAGGCATGGCCCTCCATACCGAGGCCAAGACCGGGATGCTCGCGGTGACCCTGGCCGAGGCCGGGGCGCACATCCGCCTGGCCAGCTGCAACCCCCTGTCGACCGACGATTCCGTGGCCCTGGCGCTCCGCGAGGAGTTCGGCCTCGAGGTGTACGCGAAGAAATGGGAGACGTCCGAGGAATACTACCGCAACCTCAACACGGTGCTGGACATGTCGCCCGACCTCATCATCGACGACGGCGCGGACCTGATCGCGATGGCGCACACGTCCCGCAGGGAGGTCCTCGGGAAGGTGAGGGCGGCCAACGAGGAGACCACCACCGGGGTCGTCCGTCTCAGGGCCATGGCCGCCGACGGGGCGCTCCGCTTCCCGGTGCTGGACATAAACGATGCCAAGATGAAGTTCCTGTTCGACAACCGCTACGGCACCGGCCAGTCCGCCTTCGACGGATGGATGAACGCCACGAACCTCATCGTGGCCGGGAAGAGGCTGGTGGTCGCAGGATACGGATGGTGCGGAAAGGGCGTGGCGATGAGGGCCAAGGGCCTGGGCGCGTCCGTCATAGTCACCGAGGTGGACCCGGTCAAGGCCATAGAGGCGAAGATGGACGGCCTGGAGGTCATGAGGATGATCGACGCCGTGAAGGTCGCCGACATAATCATAACGGTCACCGGCTGCAAGGACATCGTCACCGCCGAGCACATAGCCGTGATGAAGGACGGGTGCGTGATGGGCAACGTCGGCCACTTCGACAACGAGATCAACAAGGACGCCCTCAGGGAGGCGTCGGTCTCCTGCGAGAGGGTCCGCGACTTCATAGACGAGTACAGGACAAGGGACGGGCGCAGCCTCTACCTGATAGCCGAGGGGAGGCTGATGAACCTCGCCGCCGGCCAGGGGCATCCCGCGGAGATCATGGACATGAGCTTCGCCACCCAGGCGCTTGGCATAGTGCACATGTCCCGCCATTACAAGGAGATGGGCAACCAGGTGTACGCCGTCCCGCATGAGATAGACGCGGAGATAGCCACGCTCAAGCTGAAGTCCATGGGGGTGCAGATAGACACGCTCTCCGAGTCCCAGGTCAAATACATCACTGGGTGGGAGGAGGGCACGTGAGCCCCTTCCTGTCAGTCTACGGACACGTCACTGTGGACCAGATAATGACCGTGAGGAAGTTCCCCGAGCTGAACACCACGGAGGACGTGACCTCCGCCGTCACCACGCTCGGAGGGACCGGCACCAACATAGCGGTCACTGCGGCGAGGCTCGGATGCCCCACCGCCATCTGCGCCTTCGTCGGGAACGACTTCCCCGGCGCATATGAGAGGGACATGGCGGCCTCCGGGCTGATAATGGACGAGTTCGTGCACGTCGGGAAGTACGAGTCCTCCAAGGCGATCGTCATCAACGACGCCTCCCTGAGGCAGAAGGTGCTCTTCTACCAGGGGCCGCAGGGATTCGCAGACGACTTGGACGTGAAGCTCATGAAGATGGCCTCGGAGTCCAGGTTCGTGCACTTCTGCACCGGCCAGCCCTCGTATTACATCTCGTTGATGGAGGACCTTCCGGACGCGTACGTCTCGTTGGACCCGTCCCAGGAGTCCCATCGCATCTGGAATTCCGACAACTTCCCCCGCGCGCTGTCCCTTTCGGACGCGCTTTTCTGCAACGAGACCGAGGCGGAATCCCTCAGAAGGTACGTCGGCCTCGACGACATCATGGATGCGCCGGTGGACCTGGTGGTCCGCACGATGGGGGAGAAGGGAAGCACGGCCCGCATGGGGGGCGAGGATCTCAGGATACCCCCGGTGAAGCCGGACAGGTTCGTCGACGCCACCGGCGCCGGGGACTCCTACCGCGCCGGGTTCTACGCCGCCCTGTACCGCGGCTACAAGATTCCCGAGGCCCTGGTGATCGCGGCCTCGGTTGCCTCCTTCGTCGTCGAGGCGACCGGGGCCCTCACGAACACCCCGTCGTGGGATGCCGCCTTGGAAAGGGCGGAGCCTTACCTGAAGGAGATCTCTTGACGCTGGTGGCGATCACGGGCACCCCGGGCACGGGGAAGACGTCGGTGGCGGCCGAGCTCCGCTCCAGGGGATACGAGGTCGTGGACCTGGGGGAGCACATACGCTCCCACGGGCTCCTGGGGGACCTCGACGAGGAGCGGGACACGCACGAGGTCGACCTGGACCTCCTGAACGACTCTCTGGAGGAGTACAGGGGGAGGGACGGCCTGGTGTTCATGGAGGGGCACCTGTCGCATTTCATGGACTGCGGTGCCATAGTGGTGCTCAGATGCGAGCCCCGGATCCTGGCGGAGAGGCTCAGGGCCAGGGGGTATGTCGAATCGAAGGTCCGCGAGAACGTCCAGTCCGAGATACTGGACGTGATACTCTGCGAGGCCGCCGACACGGACATACCCGTGTTCGAGATAGACTGCACGTCCTCTTCCGTCGGAGCGTGCGCCGACGGCGTCCTGGCCGCCGCGGAGGGAAGGGGCGAGGGGCTCCTTCCGGGAAGGACGGACTGGTCTTCGGAGGTGGATGAATGGTTCTTGACGGACAGAGAGCGAGGGCGGACTTCGCGTTGGCGCCGGTGGCCAAGAGGCTTATACGCGTCAACCCCAACACGATATCGTGGATAGGCTTGATCCTGGCCCTCCTCTGCGGAGTGATATTCTACTACAGCGGGTACGACGGCATGCGGTACCTCCTTCTGGTCGGCGCGGCCGCCGTCATACTGTCCGGGTACTTCGACGCCCTGGACGGGAAGATAGCCAAGATGGCCGGGAAGGCGTCTCCCAAGGGGGACTATCTCGACCACGTGTTCGACAGGTACGCCGACGTCTTCATGATCGGAGGGGTGGCGGTCAGCGCCTGGTGCAACCCCTACCTGGGGATGGTCGCCCTGGTGGGGGTCCTGCTGACCTCGTACATGGGCACCCAGGCCCAGGCCATCGGGGCTCCTCGCCTGTATGCGGGCCTGCTCGGCCGCGCGGACAGGGTCGTCCTGTCGACGTTGTTCCCGATAATCCAGTACGTGGCGTCCGCGTTCGGATACGGATCCTTCGAGATAGCCGGGTTCGACATCAACTGGATGGAGGTCATGATGATCTGGTTCGCCGTCGTCGGGAACCTCACCGCCGTCCAGAGGGCGATAATAACCTGGAGGAACCTCAACAAGGAGGGGCGACGTCGGCTCCGGCCCTCGCCGCCGTCCTTGGGGCGCCTGGCCCCCGACTTTATCCTGTAGTAGTTCAGCGGGTGGTTGACGTGCTCGCACAGGGCGTCGGGCTCGTGGCAGAGGCCGTTGGTCTTCATGGTCTTGCACTCAGGCGGGGTGTAGGGGTCGGTCCCGTTGAGCTCGCCGGTGATGTGCTTGATCTGGTATTCCGACTTCGACTCGTCGAAATCCGGGGATTCCGCGAAGATGCGGATGATCGCATCGTAATCCAGCCCCAGGGCGGAGAGGAAGGTCACCAGGGCGAACCTTCCGCTGTGGGGGAGGTTTATGCCCTTCATCGAGAGCTCCAGAAGGTGCTTGACGCAAGGGGGCAGGTACGCGTCCTTCATCCCCTCGCCCCTGGTGGGGCTCATCTTGGCCTTGGCCTCGTCGAGGGCCATCTTCACGGCCGCCGCATCCTTCTCCAGGTATTGCAGGAACTCCTCCGGAGGCTTCAGGGGGAGCTCCGACTCTATCTTGTCCTGGAGGGCGTTCTGCATCAGGCGGTTGAACTTGTCGCCGGGGAGCACCACCATCCCTGCTCTGACGTCGCTGTTGATAAGCTTCCAATCTATGCTCTTCATCCTGCTGGATAGCATGAGGTAGTCCGGGAACCCCATCCTCATGGTCCCGTCGGGGTCGGTCTCGGCGTGGAACCCCATCTCGTCCGACACCTTGATCATGGTGCGATGGTCCTCTCCGGAGAGCACCTTGTTCATCCTCACGGCTTCGCCGAGGGCGTACCTCTTGGTCAGGTAGCGGTCCCAGATGACCGACACGAGCATCCTGGCGTAGGGATACGACATGACCTCCATGAGGCAGTCGTAGTCCCTCATCAGCGGTTTGTATACGACCTCCCCGGCGGCAATGGCGTCAAGCACCCTCTCCCTGCCTCTGGCCCGGGCGGGGGAGAAGTTCTCCGAGGTCAGAAGGGACTCCAGGTCGGCGGAGTTCTCCTCTGCGAACTCCAGCGCCTCCTTGAGGAAGGGGAACTTGGCGGATAGCCTGGCGTCCATGCCTCGGCATCGGTCCAGGGATAGATTATCTTTTTCGGGGGAGTAATCGTGCGTGCACAGGCCGGCTCCCATCATGCATCCGTCAGCGGAACTCCACTATGTCCCTCAGCCCCTCGATGACGGCCGGGTCGTCTATGGCCCTGCGCAGGTCCTCCAGGTCCTTGTAAGGCCTTTCCAGCACGATCTTGGCCGCCCTCTTCTTCCCGATTCCCGGAAGGGCCTCCATGGCGTCCAAGGGCATGGAGTTGACGTCGAAGGGGCATGTGACGCCGGTGATCGAGCGGAACCCCCATCCGGTGACGAAGACGTCATGGAAGCGTTCGGTCTCCAGCCTGTAGGGGACGCCGACCAGGAGCGGATAGGAGCCGATCTGCCTGCCGAAGGTGACGGACCCGTCCGCGAGCTCCATGTAGACGTCCTTGAGGACGGTCCCGTACGGGGCCACGCGCTCCAGCATGGCGCGGTCGATCTCCTCGCGCACGTCCTCCTTGAACTTCTTGAAGGTCCTCTGGTCGACCCTGGTCTTGAACTCGCGCCTCACCGGGAGGACCTGGCGGATGTTTATGCGCCTTATCATGAGGCCTTCGTCGCGGACCTTCCTGAGGAAGTCCAGGTCCATGGCGTAGGTGGCCTTGGTCTCCCCGTCGAGGCCGCAGATGATGTTGATTCCGGGGAGGAGCCTCGGCATGCCCCTGGGGCCCCTTTCCTTTCCGACTTCGTTGATCATCCTGACAGCGTCCAGGACCTGATCCGCGGTGCTGTTCAGGTTGTTCTCCATGAACACCCGGGGGTCGGCGGACTCCATCCCGAGCGCGAGGACGTCGCCGTCGGTGCAATGGCGGGCTATGGACTCCAGCACCTCGCGGGACTCGTCCGGCCACGTGGAAATCACCGCGGCGTCGGCGTTGTCCACGTGGACGGTGTCGAATCCCAGCGATTCCAATCCGGAGAAAAGCCTCTCGGCCACGGAGGGGTCCGGCCTGGGAACGGAAGAGTCGTCGGGGGACCCGTAGGACACTATGCAGGTCTGCCCCCCGATCCTTATGTTCCTGATGCCCAGCTCCCTGAGCTTGGAGGCCTCGGCGAGGACGTCCTCTGGGGACCTGGTAAGCGGCTTGCCTTTCAACGCCTCGATGCAATAGGAGCACCCTCCGGTGGCGTACCTGTGGCATCCGCGGTACGTCTCTATCTCGGCCACCAGGGGCTGGGGAAAGTCCTGATGCTGGGTGACGATGTCCGCGCCGAGGAGCATCCACCTGTTCCATTCGTCGAGGGTGCGGAGCCTCTCGCCCACCTCTTTTCCGGAGATGCCGTCGTACAGGGAGGCGGCAAGGTCCTTCTTTATGGCGAAGTCGAACTTCTCGGCGATTTTGGAGTCTGCGGCGGATCCCCCGATCAGGCGCCAGCCCTTGAGCCTCGGGAAGAGGGAGTCCAGCTCCTTCAGGGACAGCGGCATGGAGCGGAGATACTTCCCGGGGACGGTGTTACCGGAGAGGACGACGGACACGGAGGCGTCGGGGATCCCCTTCCCCTGGCGGACCATGTCTGCGGACATGTACCCCACCCTGTCCGCCCCGGCGTCCAAGGCGGCGCCTGCCACGGCGCGGATCATCGGGGATATGTACGGAGGGACGCCGAGGGCGGCCGGGTCGTCGATGTAGCCGTCGATCAGAAGGACGGAGATCTCCCTGGGCATGGCCGTCCATGGGCGGTATTGTTTATAATGGCAAGGGAGCCCCCGGGGCGTCCCGAGGGCTTATGAACGGGTTTTACAGGCCTCCGTCGGCCAACGGTCCGACGATGAACACGTGGGCCTTGAATTCGGAGGCCAATATTGGGTCGTCCACGATGACGTCGATCGTGATGTAGCCGCGGAGGCCCTCTGCCCCGGTGATAACCAGGTCGCCATCGGTGTTCAGTCCCGCCTCCAGTCCGTCGGGGCCATCAGCTATTCCGATGTGGAGTACGGTGTCGGTATCCAGATGGGGTATGTTCTCGAGGACGTATTCTCCCGTCTCGTTTTGTGAGAAGGCGAAGTAGACGTCTTCGACAACGGTTGCAGGCCTCAGCTTGAGGAAGGGCACGACGACGGTCCCGGAATCCATGGTGATGGTTCTGGTCGCATGTCCATCGACGTACGTCGGGGCGAACTTGCCCTTGTCCACCCACCAATGGTAGATGTCGTCCTGACTTTCGCTGGGTTCGTACGTCAGTGTAACCTCCTTTCCGCTGGATATGCGGTATCCGACGTATTCGGGAAGGTCCATGACCTCGGTCCCGGTGCTGACGGCAATCGTTCCCTTTCCGTCTGCGAGTTTGTATATTGTCAGGATGTACCCCATCTCGCTCTTCAGAGTGACGGCAACGGAGGCGTCTCCAGCCACCACGAGGGTGCCGTTGGTCATTTTGCTGTCCAGCATGGTGCCTGATCCGGATACGGACCACGTGTTGAAGCTGTAGGGTGACCCTTCCTTCGGGACGTAGTGGAACGACACGTGCTCCCCGTACTTGGCGGTGATCGAGACGACGCCGGTAGATTCGTCGACGGTGTGGGTCACGCCTTCGGAATCCTGGAAGGTGATGGTGCCCTCTCTCGGAACCTGCACCTCTATGGTGTATTCTATCGGGGTCCATACGGCCTCGAACTCCAAAGTGCTGTGAACCTTGAAGGATCCCTTCTCGGTATATAGCCAGTATTCGTTGTTGATCTTCTTGACGGTGACGGTCTCTCCCATGGTGTAGCTCTCGACTAGCCGGCCGTCGTTTTCGTATTGCAGGAATCTCCACCCGCTAAGGCAGTATCCCGTGCGCTGTCCCTCGTTGAACTTGAACTCGTACACGGTGTCTCCGTCTTCGTCCGTCCCTATGACCTCGAACTCGGCCGGAGGGCTGATCCTGCCGATATCGGCTGCCATCCTCCCGTCGGGGACGCCGTTGACGGACACGACCTTCCAGCCGGTGAACTTGTATTCGGGGGAGGGCGCCACGCTGGGAAGCTCGAACACGCTCCCGGCGGCCACGCTGTAGGTCGCCGGCTGCGCGGTAATGACCGCTGAGTTCTCGTCGATGCATGCTCCCATGTTGCTGTTCCAGTTGAATCTGAGGGTCGCATCGCTGGAACTGCTGCTTGCGAAGAGCGCGGTGACCGTCTTCGTCGTCGAGGATATGGCGACATGCTCGTCTATCACGCGCATGTCCTCTTCCCATCCTATGAACCTGTAGTTTTCCTTGGAATCCACGTCCGGCAGGCTGACCGTCTGGCCGACGTGGATGTTGCTCACGGTAATCTCGAGTTTCCCTTCGTGCTCAACTACGGTGCAGGTCCGGGGATGCTCGTCCACCATCACTTCGATGGTCGTGATCTCCGTTTCCTCGTTCTTAGACGAGGTTGGGTACGTCCCCTTCTCCTTATCCATTACGAACACCACTTGGGAAGGCGTGTTGCTGTTGGAGTACAGTGGGACGAAATACGCATCCTCGTCGGCGCTGAATGTATAATTGCTCCTGTACAGCGTGCTGTCGATGTACTGTATCGTGGTTCCGTCCAGCTTGACGTGGATCCAAGCCATGAAATTGCTCTGGTTGGTGGGCGTCGGCAGGACCACGGCGCCTCCGTAGCAGGAGGAGACGGTCACGGTGTTCGTTTCGAATCCGTCGTTGCCCACATCGAAGACCGCGTTACGGACTGCGGCCGGCTGGACGGGCTCGAACATGGCTTCGAAGACCACGTTGTCACCGGCGTTCTGCGGAATGTAGTACTCTCCGGGGTACAGCTTGATGTCCACGGTGTTAGTGGACGCGTTCGCGAGGATGTAGAGCGTGTGGGGGTTGGTGCTCTTGTTGACTATCTTGTTGTAGTTCGCCAACATCACCGTGGACGATTCGTATACCTTTATCCCGGTGCCTTTGTAGGCGCCCTCGTATGGAGTCGCGACTTCCCAGTCCAGGTATGTGTTCGGGATGCTTAACGCGGCTTTCGCTTTTTCCGTTGCGATGACGACTCCTCTTCCGTATTTGTCCCCATAAGTCACCGTGAATTCGTATTCGATGTCGGGATCATCGGTAGGGAGGGTCTGGTATCCGGTGCCGGTCTTGATGATGGGGACGACCCTGAGGGCGT
>JAEEGG010026210.1_pt1 | contig 11150 bp, 29 predicted proteins | sample 9134161 | NCBI WGS metagenome assembly JAEEGG01 (sample SAMN16246543, study PRJNA631951) | gut metagenome | biome: gut microbiome; feature: rumen; material: CR-attached | host: Bos | place: Iran: Karaj | collected 2018-10
AGGATTGGCTTTGTTAGCCCGCTCTAACCTCGTCAGCTCATACTTCAGATTCATTCTTGTTCTTTTTTAACCAATTAACCACTTTCATACAACATTTCTCGGCTGTCTTTTGCTCATACAGGACAACACAACGAGTCTTTACACCTCTAAGCACCATCTTTCTATACTTGCAGTCCTTACAGCAAGCATTGAACCAGTCCTTATCCTCAAACTCTTTGTCGAACTTCTCGAAATCCTCGTCTTTCCAAGAGTTTTCTCTTGCTAGTTCCCAATTGAGGTCATCGTAGATTTTTTCGTAATCCTTTGGTGGGATAGTCTTTATCTTATAACCGCCATTGTCATCATATACAGCAGTATCTACTTCGTGAATCTCCCAACAATTAAGAGGGTTCTTTCCTGAATTACCTTTGGCTTTCAAGATACCTTTGACAGCTCGTTTCAAAGTGGGATAGATACCGATAACGGCTCGGCACTCATACTCGGTTGTTTCATAATCCTCTCCGTTCCAATAGCCTTCGGGGTCAAACTCTGTGTAATTCTCTTGTAAAATGTAATACTTCATAACTCTATTTCCTTTTCCATTTTTCTTAGTTTACTAAACTCTCGATACAAGCCGATGATAATCACCAGTGCGGTTAGTAGTGCGATGATAACGCCTAGTTCGTCATAGCCTTTACATACTGCCAACAAACAGGCGTTGGCTAGTAGAATACTTATAATCTGTAGTTTCATAATCAATCGTTATTATCTTTAGGTACAAACTGCGGTTGGTCTCCGTTAACAATCCAACCATCTTCAACATTATTGCCGACAGGCCAGTAGGATATGTTTTTGGCCTTTAAGTGGTTATCGGTTAGTATGCGCTCCATCTGCCTACGCACATAGGTATCGCCAACGCCGATACAGTTGAGATAACCGCTATCTGTTGACTGCCATTCTTCCTTTTTCATAACAATAAATCCAAATTAATTACACCGTTATCTTCCTGTGCAACACCAGCACGGACAGCTGCACAATAGTTTTTATTCCAATCACGCTCAACCTCTTTAAAAAAGGCTTTTCTTTCACGTTGCTTACGTATCATCGGCCTGCTTGCACAGAAACGCTTACAATGCTCGCACAGACTCACTTTCTTTTCTGGCGCTAACCATGTATTATCGTACTTACCCAACTTACAGTAGTCCTCTGTATTGTGTATTGGGTACGGGTCGTCAGTAACAAGAAAATCCTCATATACATGGTGTGCGCAGTCATACGCTTTCTTTCTGATTCTCCATTTCATAACTAATCCTCCATAATCTCTTTTAGTGAACACTGTTCAAACAGCTCGTCTTTGAGTTTTACAAATTTGCAGCAAGAAGCGATATGTCAAATCAACGGCTTTTCGTCTGACACTGCCATAATGTGCTTGCCTTCCTTTGTGACAGCAATAATCTGTACTGATTTAATGTCGTCTGATGTCATTTCTCTTTCCTTTCTTTAAATCGTTTCAATACCTCTTCATAATAGCCAATAGTTTCTGACTTAATATCAGTCTTGCAAAGTTCTATATCCACATCAATCTCCGCAAAGATAATGTGTAGTTCTCTCATATCTTCCCAAGACAGCTCATTGTCTTTCTCTGCTTTAAGATAACCATACTCAAAAGCATCTCTTCTGGCTATAGTGTCATAATTGGCGGCTATACTTCGTGGGGGATATGCTTTTAACGCCTCTTCCTTTGCACGTTTCATTTCTTTTACACCAGACACTTCTTTCACCCATGAAATATCTAAGTCTTTCTCTGCTTGATGGTAGCCTAATAGAAAGGCCTCTTTACTACTACAATTTCTTAACCTACCATCTAGGAAATGTTCTAAATATCTATCTTCTGCCTTGCTCATAATCTTTCGTATATTGTTTTTGTTCTTTTTCCATCTTTTCCTATAATAGCAATAGGAACAATATTAATCGGCTTGCAAAACTTCCATATCAACCTTTTGTTTAATGGATTCTTTAGCCACTTCTTATAGATTCTACGTTTCATCTTTCATTGATTTTCTAAAGTCCTTATAATAATCACACGCTTGCCTACAAATATGCTTTGGTGTCTTATGTGGATAATGCCCACATACTTTGCAATAAGTATCACAAGCCCTTTCAATCATTTCTTCCCTTGCAATCTCCACAGCTCTTCTTGCTTGGTCTGGTGAGAGCCAAGGAGAGTAAATTCTGTCAACACGATTACTTCCACAGACAATCTGTTCATTGCTACACTTCCTTGTGCAATCTTCTATAAATTTCTCTGCCTTACTCATCTTTACCTCCTTTCTTGTAAACTTTTTCCAAAAACAACTTAACGCACTGCTTATTAAGATTCTGACAATTGTTATAACAGTAATCGCCTACACACTCTTCGACCATTTGTTCACAGATATAGTCATTATTCTCTTGTGTTTCAACGATAAAATCAAGAGCCTTGTCTAACAAATCTTCTACCTTACTCATAGTTCTATTTCTTTTTCTTTTTACGATTCTTTTTTCTTGCTTTCTCTCTTTCGGCTTGGGTAATATATCCGTTCTTTCTGCCTACTATTGAGATTGCGTACTCTTTGTATTTCTTGTAGATACTCATAGCTCTATTTCTTTATCACAACCCATAATTCGCATAGCCTGCTGTAGTTCGTGTACATACTCAATAGGCATAGCAATACTTTTCTCGGCAAGCTCAATCGTTAGGTATATGATTGGTGGTATATTCTCCTCTGATATACCTTCATCAAAACTAACATTTATCTCATAGCAATCGTAATAATAGAACTCCGTTTCATCGGAATACTCTCTAACCTTAAACCCATTCTTTACAAGGTGTATCTTTTCAAGTGGGATAGGTTTAAGTAAACTTATATCTAAAAACCAATTGCAGTTATCTTTTTCCATTAATATACAAGTTTGACCTTCTTCTATTGCACAAACTTTGGCATATACCTTCTTTTTGTGGGTAGAATCTACACATTCGACCCAATCGCCAATCATTAATTCTGTTGCTTTCATAATTCAGTCCTTTTTAAACGTTATCTTCTTTATTATCACCCTTTCCTTGCTTTATTAGAAATCTTATAAGCTCAAGTTCTTTATCGTCTAAACAAAAATCATATTGTTTGTCACCGATACATACCGACACAAATAGCTCTCCGTCCTCTGAACTTATAAAAGCCTTTGCTTCTTTATTATTATCATCTAAATAATGTATCATACTCATTCCTCCTTACTATTTTTCAATTTCAAATTTTATTGATGTATTACCAATTTGATAAGTCCCACTTATATTTTGTGCTGTAGGATTTTTATAAAAATACTTATCTATTAAACATTCTATCTTTTTCATTATTTCAGATATTTCCATAATCAGTCCTCTTTAATTACTAAAACCTTTATATTGTTATCACCAAAAGGCAAGACCTCCTTGCTGCTGACTAACTGAGTAAAAACACCATCAATACTTGGGTATGGCATAGCTATTGTAACATCAACGGCATTAGCCATCATCTGCTGTTTCTTCCAGTTGGCAAAATGTTCTGCCGTGTCCCAAATATCTTCGCGCGACCATTCCATTTCATTTTCACTCCATTGTTTAAGCCATGATTTTATTTCGTCTGTCAACTCCTTGCTTACTGGCTCTTTCTCATTATTTCTCACCCAATCAGCACCCCACCTAGCAAACTCTTCCAAGTCATAAGCACCAAACTCCTCATTCAGGGGGCACTCGCCTCCTTCTTCTTCTATGTAAGTCCAATTTTGGGCTTCACGAACTTTTTTCTCTAAGGCGGATTCAAAGTTCTCGTTTGCAGGCTCTTCCTTGTTATATTCGTGGATGATGAATTTGTGGTAATCCTCCATAGTCTTACGGAGTCTTTCTCCACTACCTACATTTGGGCCTAGATTAGCTGCTGCGTAATACATATTGTCAGCTAGTTTCTTTATCTTTTCAAGTTTTTCTTCTGTTGTCATAATCTTATAGCTTTAATAAATCCTTAACGTAAGCCCACTTTGTAAAAGGACATTCCTCAAATTTATATTCCTTGCCACTTATAGGTGCGTATATTTTACCATCTGACAACAATTCCCCTACAGACATAGCTTCTTGCCCGTTAGAATATCTGTTTACCCCAGCTACTGCTATCATATTAAGAGCATCACTTGTTTTATTATAAAGAGGCTTTTCGCTTTTATCGTGCCACACTGAGGTGCTAGGCTCTTCTTGCATGGAGTCGAAAATACAAAGAACATTACGATAGGCATCTACCTTGCCTTCCCAATATTCGTCTTTTACTAGCTTTACACGATTCTGCGCCTCATTGTAAGCCTTTTCAATCTCGTCTCTGAAATTCTCTTTGTCTGTCATACTATTCTTAATATCTAATGCCATAAAATATCCAAAATGCCAAATCAAATACCACATTAATTCCAAATGCTATAGATAATGGAATACCTAGCAAATGCAGAACAAACCAAAGCGTAAACATTAAGATGGTAACAGGTGCAGCCCACCATATATAATCATCTTTCTTTTTCATACATCTTCTCCTTTCTGTGCTTATTTAATTTTTGGTTCGAGTATCCAATATCCCAAACCCATTACTATAGCACTACTAATACCTATCATATCAATAAATAGGATAAAATGGGTAATTTCAAGCATACCATCATTCTTAAATCCGTACCAAGACCAATTACTATGCTTATATCTATACCTTTCAATAAAGAAAAGTATTATATGCAGCATAAGCCACACAATAAAAAATCTAAATAATACCTCTTCCATAACTATTCTGCTTTATTGTTATTGTATTCTTTTTCTAACATCTTGAGTATTTTGTATCTTTCGTTGTTTGGCAACTCGTACAGATTCAGTCTAATCATGAGAGCGTTTAGAACAGGGTCGTTAAGCTCTGTTGCTCGTTCGGCGACCTTGGCAAGAAGCTGCTGGAATATGTTCCAACAGATTGCATACATACCTTTTTCGCTATTCTCACATGCTTCTTTTATGAACTGAGGCGTATTTACGTCGAATGAGAATTTCTTTCCAGACGTGTTGAATACGTTCTCAAGTTTGGTTGGGATAATTTTTTCTGCCATATTTATAGTTTTATGAATATTACGTGATGTCTATCTTTTCTACCCGCTGCGGTGCAGGCAAATCCATGTGTGCAACAAGACATTTTTATGAGTCCAGCCAAATTTCGGAACGTATCCGAAAAGAAACAGCCGTTACACTTTGGCTTATTTCCTTCTGAGCCGCAACACAACAGTGTGACACCGTCATAATTAACTTTTTCTCCTACTTTTACGTACTTCATATATTTATTCTATATTATGTTCTTTTGAGTGGCACTTCTTACATAACACAACCACGTCCTTACAGGAATATTCCCACGCAAGAAAATTTTTTCTATATAAAAGGTGATGTACCTGTAAATCATTTGTAGCTCCACACACTTCGCAACGATGACCACGAATCGTAAGTATAAAATCCCTATACGCTATCCATCGTGGGTCTCTTAATTGCTTTGAATACGGAATATAGTTCTTATTCCATTTGCTATTAGCTGCACATTTTTGTTTCTTTTTCTCCGCGACGACCCTACCTTCCTTTTTTACAGTTTTATCAACGACAACTCCGTTATATGCATTTATAGCGCCCTCTAGTGTCTTTACAGGCAACCCTTTTCCTGTTTTCCAATGCTTTGCCTCCCAATATTCAAAGCAAGATTTAGGGTCACAGAAAAGACCTTTTTCTGACACATATACTTCTATTTGAAGAAGTGTTGCTGTCTCTCCTATATTTTCTCCGTAGAACGTCATTTACATATTTCACTTTTTACAAACTAATTATACCAAGCATTGATGCGGCGACTGCGCTTATACAATACGTATTAGCGTGTACGCGATATAGATTATTCTTTGTACAGAAAGAATATCCTTCTATTGAACGAAAACATACTTTAGGAGCATAGATTTGCTCTACATTGAGTTGTTTTGTCACCCATCCTTTACGGATTGCATACTGAATAGTTGAGAAGGCTGTTTTTACGCAATTTCCCAGTTCAGTCGCAATTTTTTCATAAGACAATCCGTATTCTTTGTACTTTGCATACGCATCACGGATAACACCCTGCTTGACGAGACGTTTCAGAGTTTTTTTTGCAGCCTTACAATTCTGTCCCTTTTGAGGATTGGTTGCAATTTGAATCGTGCGTCTAATAAAGTCTTTCCGAGACTGTATGATAAGTGCCAAGAATGAACGTATAGACATATAAACATCTCGTACTGAATCAAAGCAAAAACAATCGACAGAAATGTTTCTGTTGGCCGTGTGAGATGCAATCTTGTTAAACACCAGATGTTCATTGTTTTTTCCGCAGAAACTAATAAGCCCCATTTCTTTTAGTTCTGAAACGTACTTATTGATTGTTACTGCTGATAATCCTGTGATTTTTCTTAGCTTGTTGGTTGAGTAGTTCTTTACTATAGAGTTACGCCCTACAGACTTCTTTATATACAGAGCCATAGCCAAGGCTTTTTGTTTCCTCGGCTGACCTGTAATGTCGTTCATTATCTTTCGTCGTAACTGCATAATATAAAACCACTAAATAGAAAAATCCTGCAACCGTATTGTAGCGCTGGGTCGCAGGAAATCTCCCTTTAGTGGTATAATTGAGGGCGGAATGGCTACCGCTCAGTCAACTCATAAAATCCTTGCAATCGGCGCTACCACGATTACGCTGCAAAGATAAGAAGTATATTTGAATATTGCAAATATTTCCATAATACTTTATGATACTTTAACATTAAAGCGTATGGGACAGCCGTAACGTCTACAATCAGTATTGTCGCCGTTAGGGTAGCATTTTTGCCCCATTGCGCACCAGCAACCAATCTCGTCTTTTCTGAAGTTCTGGCATATAACTTTACTCATAGCGCCTTGTCGATAGTGAATTTACATTGCCTTCATCTGAACGCCGTCTGGAGTTAAGTCCTCTGGCTTTATAAAGTAGTCCCCAACGCGTTTCTTCGGGGCGACCTGTATCTTCTCCGTGACGATAGGTAATCCCTCGGCACGCAGGTCAAAAATGATAGCTGATAGGCGCAGGCATCCATACTGCCTCAGTGCGTCAAGCTGGGTAATGTGCTTACCCTTCAACAGATGTTCACGAATGAGTTTCTTCTGTGAAGCAAACTCTTCTGGATTGAATTGATAATCGTTTGCCATAATCGTATTGTTTTAAAGTTTGGAAATGTCTACAATCTCTGTCTTGACGTACTTCAGTTGACCTCTGTAGCCAAGGTCGTACAGGCGCTTCATAAGCTCCCGTGGGGTAAAGTCCGCAAGGCGCAGGAGTCTGGCGCTGTCTGCGTTAGCGGCCTGCTCTTTAAGCATCTTGGTCTCCTCACGCTTCTTGCGCTTTTTCTCTTTCACGCACTCGACACATACTGAGCTTACACCCAGAGTATTTGTAAAAAACTCACTTACTGGAAGTTCTCTTCCACAGCACTTACATTTCTTTGTTTCCATAATTGTTTATTGTTAGAAATTAATACTATAGTTAACCGTAAATTGCTTCTCCAAATACGAACAGCTGGAGCAGATTCTCGGCCTCGCACAAGTCCATATCGCCTTCGCCCGCCATCCAGTCCTGCATACACTTCTTGTCGTAGTTGTTTTTAGAGTCGAGAACCTGCTGTGCGCCCTTCTTAATGTCCTCAAGAGTAATGGTGTAGCGCATAGCCTGCTCGTCCTCTTTCCACTTATGAGGCAGGTTGCCGAAGAAATCTGTCTCGTCCTCGGCATAATAATCGTAAACGTAGAGCGTCTTTCCTGCAAGCAGAACTTTCGCCCATTTGTCCTCGGTACAGTCGTTCTCGTTCTCTAGGTCTGTGCCCTTATAGTTTCCCTTCGGGATTCTACATGCGAAATACTCGCTGCCGTATGTGGCAGTGCAAAGGAGGTCAACCAAATCCTCATGGCTGAACTCCTCTATGATAGTCCTTGTCTTCATAACTTATTCTGCTGCGTCGTTAAGATACTCAATCAATTCTTCACAGTCGAGAGCATCAATTAGCTCTTCGATAGAAGATGCTGCGTTGTCAAGGTTATCGACAGCCTGCTCCATAGCCTCGCCACGTTCGCTGTACATTATGCCTTCGGGGAGATTTTCGTAGCAATCAGATTCCTCGTCGCGGATGCTCTCAATGTCACTCTGTAGCTCTTCCAGCTTTTCTTTAGCGTTAGCTACGATTTCTTCTACTTTTGTCACGATGTCGGCAATAGCCTTTCTTCTATTCTTGTTCATAATTCTTACTGATTAAAAGTGTTATTAATTGTTTCGTTTCTTAATATGCTGCGACGTAATGTCGTAATCTGGTTAGCCATCTTGACTTGAGTCTTTGTGCTCATGGCCTCGTCGCCAGAGAGATTCCACTTAGGAAACAGGGTTGGGTCGATTTCCTTGAAGGTATTCATGACCTCGATAATCTTCTCCCTGCTTGACTCCTTAGTGTTGATGAGATTCCACTGCCAGTTTGCAGGCTCTCCGACACAGGCGTCGGGGAATACCTTTGATAACACCTTAAGGAAGGCAACTGTGTCCTTCTTCTGAAGGAAACGGGCGTTCTTGGTGACGCCTTTTTTACGATGCTCCATAACTCTTTCTTCTGATGATTTAAGTTTATAACGTTCTTGATAAATAGGTGACGCAGCCCCCAGCTTTACTCCCTGTGCTTTCTTAACAGCCAGAGCGCTTAATGTTCGTTCGCTGATTAGCTGTTTCTCCAGCTGTGCTGCAAATGAAAAGTTATTAAGTATTAGCTCATCAATCGCAGTCATCTTTGCGCAGTTCAAATCAATGCCCATAGAAACCACTACGAGCCTCAGTTTGCGCGGTTTGAGTTCTGTGTGGATAAGTTTACTCAAGTCAAACATGGAACGTCCGAGACGGCTGATTTCTGATACGATTATCATATCGCCTTCAACCGTCATCGGCAGGAGTTCCTTACCCAGCTTTCTGTCTGTATAGCTTACACCGCCAGATATACCTTCGTCTGAGACCACTTCATCAACTTTCATGTGGTGAGCGTTTAGCCATTCGTAAGCAGTACGCTCTTGCTGTGCCAACGTTTGCTGAGAAGTTGACACGCGTGAATATAAGAATACTTTACACATAATGTTTTGTTTGTTAATACTATTCTATATATCTCCAGATAAATCCTTTTGCTTGCGAGTATTTACCGATGCAGCATCTTTGAATACCGCCTCTCGATATACCAGTCTTTCGCTCTGCATCTGTAGCGGATTCGTATGTTGCCACAAGAGTTCCGTCGGTAGTGTATTGTGCAACAGGTTTTTCGCAAGAGAATGAGCCGTTTCTTTTCTTTGATTCCTTAATCTTTTTGTTTATTTCTTCTTGGTCGTTGTTCTTTCGCCTACTTTCAATCATATTCTTCTTGGCGCTTCCATAGTTTGAATTGTATTCTATGGTACACCACTCAAGGTTCTCTGCTCGATTATCGGTTTTAACCTCGTTTATATGATTTACGCATGGTAGTTTGGTAGGGTTTGGTATAAATGCTTCTGCAACCAATCTGTGAACATTTCTCTGTTTTGTTTTTCCGTCTTTGTGCAGTCCAACAAACAGATAGTTTCCTTTACCATCAAATACCTGCTTTAATGTTCTTCCTTTGTGCCATGCGTCGTGTCCAAGACTTCTTACATTACCAAGATTTGATACTTGATACAAACCTTCGTAGCCAACTACGGCTTTCCATACTTCTTCCATAATGTTACCTATACTTTAAAAACACCTATCAATTGCAAAGTGGAAAGGGCGATAGGTTTACCCTTTGTCAACAGGTAGCTACTCCTGTCTATCCACGATGCAAAGATACAAAGAATATTTGGAATACACAAATCTTTAACTATATTTAATACTCCTCCTCCTCTGCTCCTACAACTTCGTGAGTAACGTAGTGGCTGAACCCATTGGTGTATCCGTATGGGTTGTCACTAATCATTTTATCTGCAATCTTGATGGCGTCCTCTTCGCTACAGGCGAGGACTGATACTGTCTTTGACATTGTGATGTCAACTGATACTAAATAATTTTTCATAATACTTCTTTTTAAATTAATACTTTTGTTAATTAAATTCGCGGCAGTGGCAGATTATAAACGTCTGCCACCACCCTTAAGGAAACCGCCCGAAAGCACCCAACCAATAAGTCCGAGGAAAATAAAAATCTCCATACAAGCCCTTTCTTTTAGAAGTTATACTAATCAATGAATACGTCAAACTCAAGGTTCTTTGCAACCACGCCGTCAAGCACAGGCTTCTTTGAAAAGCGGTAGTGAGAACTCTTTGTCTTCTTGTCGCGTTCAAGATAGATGTGATAACCTGCATCCTGAATAACCTTAAACGCCTCATCCATCTCACAGGAGTGGACTCGGATATAGGTATAATTCTGATTGAGGGTCGAGCGAGTGATAACGAACGGTGCGGCTGTGTCTTTGTCGAATTCATACCGCTTGTGTGTTCCGATATACAACTCAGCACTCTTGACGTAGATTGTGATTGAGGATGACACTCTGTCAAGATAGTCCTCCAAAATAATGTTACACAATGTCTGTACGACATTCTCTCTCACTTCTTTTGGCTGAACGTAGTCGTTCTCGATAATTTTGATGCTCATAATTGTAATGTTTTTTAGTTGTTGTTTATTAGTTTGGTGAACTTGTCTTTTTCTTTACTTGTCATGCTACCGTGCAGCTCCTTAAGCATTGTGACCTTTTCTTCTGAAGAAAGGTCATCCCAATACCATCTGATATTCTCCTGCGGTGTCATATTTCTAATGTTTTAATATTTAAGTTCATACTCGCAAAACCAGAACATAACATTGTCGTTGCAAATAGAAGCCGCAGTGAGCTTGTTCATGTGTACACTAACGACTTCATCTCTCCATTCGTTATGTGGAAGTTTTTCTCTTTTAAAGACAATATATACTTTATTCATTGCCATAGTTAAAGCGAATTAAATTCCTGCTCCATATAGTCGTTGTCCCTATCCATCAAACCATGCGTGAACATGATTGTCATATTGTAGTCGCACACCTTATCAG
>JAEEGG010026212.1_pt1 | contig 11149 bp, 6 predicted proteins | sample 9134161 | NCBI WGS metagenome assembly JAEEGG01 (sample SAMN16246543, study PRJNA631951) | gut metagenome | biome: gut microbiome; feature: rumen; material: CR-attached | host: Bos | place: Iran: Karaj | collected 2018-10
AAGACGATTTGATTCGAAGGAGCAACCAACAACTTTGCGTTGTCTTTTTTTGCCCTATCATAATCACTGCCAAGTATGAAATTGCAGTGGAATCGATAATTGTTAGGCACACCACCGTCAGTAAGATAAACCGAACGAATCAAACCACTTTCAGCGCGAATGGTGAAATCGTGATTCTTCTGTGAACCATTAGAGCCAATCAAACGATTGCATAATTCTATATCAGTGTTTATGCCTCGGCCTAAACAGAGGTAATAGCCATTTGCTGATAAATTGTTTCCTTCACCACCAGCCCTAAAACTAATATTTTCCAGCTTCAGGTCGTTGTTGAGATTGCACCCGGCATTCAAACGAACCGTTGCAGTGCTATTTCCTGACCCGTCAGGATAGCGGGTGGAGATCGTAAGCGGATAACCTATATTGGAAAAATTATTGACATAAGCATTTGACGTTAGGACATGGAAATTGCGCTCATATGAATTGGCATGCGTGGCCATTGCAGTGGTGCCAGTAGTCACATAGGCTTGAGCCCACAAAGCTTCAAATTCCACTTCGTTGTCGGTGGAGTTGGCTGTGGCCACAAACTTGATTATCGTTTCGGCGGGGATGATGCTTCCTACGCCTAAAGTAGCTTCTCCGTCCTTGATACTAATGCCGCTGCTCAAGCGCTTCACACGCCAGGCATAGAAGCCACGCCAGCCAGGGACAGTAGTTGATTGTGCTGTAATGTTACCCGTTGCTGTAACTCCATTTTGATAGTTATTAGCAGCTGTAGTTGCTGTAGCAATTGCAGTACCATTTGCATTGTCATACCTAGCTGAAATAGTACTATATCTATAATTATTATTATTATTACCACTCCTTCCAACTGCAAGCAAAGTAATACTCGTTCCAGTCTTTACGTTTATAGTGGTATTAACATCATTATTGGAATTGTCGGACCAAGTTTGCTCAACATTGTTGGCATCTCTATAGGTAACTTGTATCCTGTAATTGTTATTATTTGCTCCACCACGAGAACGACCTGAAATATACACAGTGCGTGTCGGGGGAGTCACCGTAGCACTTTCTCCCGTAGGTCTCTTCGAGAACGGGTTGGGAATCAATGTATAGGGGTAGTCGCCCGAGCCGTCTTCGTTGGCAGCTTCAAGGGTCTTCAAGTAGACGAACTGGTTGCCGGCTTCGTTGGGTCCCACGGCCACAGCAGTGGAAGCGACGTCACCATCGAAAGTCGTAGGAACATCACTGGTGTCATCAGTGGTCATGGTGTTGTCGCCATAGCCAAAATACGTAATCTTCACATCAGCAGGATTCAAACTGCGGATGGGGCTATTGGGGTCGCTATAATAGCTCCAACCGTGGTCTTCGCGGTCGTCCAAGAGGACCACGGAACCATACACACCGTTTTGGGGCTCGCCAGAAGCATTAGTGGGAACGTACATTTCTGAAACCGTGTTCGAGACGGTATAGCCCGTTTGGTTCACAGCGGCTTTGGCCTTAACGGTTACACCAGCACTCACGGCAAAGATGCCATTATATTGTTGCGTGGCATTGTTGCCACCCACATGGGTCAAGTCAGGCTCGCTGCCATCAGTGGTATAATAGATGGTGGCACCTTGGAAGTCGCAGGTGATGGTGGCTGTGCCGGCACCCGAGGTCTGGTTGGTGGTGGTGAAGGAAATCACCGGGTCGTCAACCAGGATGTTGCCGAAGGTGAGCGGTCCTGCCACCGGTGAAGACAGGTTTTGGCAGGTGAAGCCATAAACCTTGGCACGGAACACTGCACTGGGGTTGGTGCACACAAACTCATACGTGCTGTTGCGGTGCACATTGAGCGTCGTGGCACCATCGGGTTCAAGGTCGATGTCGGCATTCACGAAGATGAGTCTCATCGAGTAGTTCGATGGCGTGGGCTCACCCGTTGCAGTGATGCCGTCGGTATAATACACCACGAAGGTCTCGTTGAGGCCACTGGGCACCCTGGGGCAGGTAATCCTTACCTTGTTGGTGCCTGCCAAGCGCACCAGGCCAGGGGTGTATGACGCGGTATTGATGTTGGGGAGACGGTCGGCATCGGTGAAGGTCACTTCAGCGATTACAGGATCCAAAACACTGGTGCCTTCGCCCACAACGGCGATAGCTTTTACTGTAAGGTCGCCAGCGCCCCAAGTGATGGGCGTGCCATCGTAGACCTGAGTCAAAGTTAGTGGATCAGCAGGGTCGGGATCGCTGCCACTAGTAGTATAATAAATAGTTGCGCCGAGGGTGGCCGGAATGAGCTCGATGGCGTCGCCACAGGTGCTGCGGCGCATAAAGGGAGGTTGGGGGACCACCTCGTTCGCTTTCACAGCCGTCACCTCCGCTTCCCAACCTTCCTCACGGAACAGGTCGTTCGACACGAAGCGGAAGGTCATGGCGCCTTGGGCCATGATGGTGAACTCCTGCTTCGAGTTGCCGGTGTAGGCACCAATCAACTTGGACTCATCCACTGCAGTGCCTTCGTAGACATAGAGCCAGTCGTCGTTCAGGCGAAGCGACCATTTCCCAATGCTTTTGCAGTTATAGGGTTCCAAAGGCGGGAGGGCTTGATAGTCTCCGTCTTCAGACCAGTCGTATGCAGTGAATTGGTTGAAGGTCACTTTCACATAAGGTGAGGTGCTGGGGGCGATGAAGGTGTGGACGTAGTGCTCGGGGGCGAGATACCATTTGTCCCAATAGTTCACTCTCATGCCACTTTCGTCGTCCAAAGCCGCGGATGCCTCTGCGGGGCCATGTGAGTCGCAGAAAGTGTAGGCCTGGTTCTCGATGATTTCGGTGCGGCCTTCTCTCATCCAAACATTGATGTTCTGTTGTTGCGCTTGCGCAGCACCAGCGAAGCACACCATCATCAGCAACAACAAACTGACTTTCAATTTGTTGAGCTTTCTTTTCCTGTTGTAGATCATTTGCATTTTCTGATTAATATTACTAACTATTTGATTATTATCACTTTATAGATTTATAAGAACATTTTTAAAATATCGTATACCTTCTCCCTTAGTCGGAGACCATATATAATAAAGTATAAATGCACCTGCCGATCACTTTCGTTTTCAGCGGGTGTACAATACTTCTAATTTCGGGCGCAAAAATACTCTATCTCCTTATTATATAAGAAGAAATGTAACAAATAAGATACAGATTTGTAACAAGTATGCTACTTGTTTGTAGCAAAATTTTCTTCATCCAACTTAAGGGCGGAGGAATAAAGCGCAAAGAAATCACGACCCAGCAATTCCGAGATGCGGAGCAGCATCTGAGTGTCGATACTGTAGCTTTCGAAGATGCGATAGCAGGTCATGCGGCTGGTGCCGAGCTGCCGGCTCAACCAAGCCACACTGATGCCCTTGCGGTTCATCTCCTCACGAATGGACAGTCCTATGTTGACATTCTTTGCCATTATGGCGCGACATTTTGCTTAATTGATAACCAATGTGCAAAGATAGCATTAATAAAATGAACAGCCAAAAAAAATGGCGAAAAAATCATTTCATATGCACATCCACTTGCGGGAAAGGTATGTTGAGGCCTTCTTGTGCGAAGGTCTTGTAGACCTTTTCGTTCATGCTGAAGAACACGGGCCAGTAGTCGGCCGAGTTGACCCAAACGCGCACGGTGAGGTCGACGGAACTGCTGTTGAGCTTGCCCAATTCGATGAAAGGTGCCGGCTCTTTCAAGATGCGACCATCCTCGTCAATCAGGCGGGCAAGCGCGGCTTTGGCCTTGTCGTAGTCGTCGCCGTATGCGATGGAGAAGGTCCAGTCGACGCGGCGGGTCTGCTGCTTCGAGAAGTTGGTCATCACCCCGGTGGCGAGGGCACCGTTGGGCAAGATGACCTCCTTGTTGTCGAGGGTCAGCAGGTGCGTGTTGAAGATCTGGATCTCTTTCACGAACCCTTCCGCGCCTTGTGCCGCGATGAAGTCGCCCACCTTGAAGGGACGGAACATGATGATGAGCACGCCTCCTGCGAAGTTCTGCAACGTGCCGCCGAGCGACATGCCCACTGCCAGACCTGCTGAGGCCAGTAGTGCCACCAGCGAGCTCGTGTTGATGCCCAGTATGCCGATGACGGCCATGACAAGGAAGAAATACAGCACCACTGAGACCAAGTTGGACAAGAAGCCGTGCAAGGTGGCGTCGCCGTGGCGGCTCATCAGCCCGTTGGCCATCCATTTCTTCACCAGTTTTATGATCCAACGGCCCAAAAGGAACACGATGACGGCGGCCAAGATCTTGAGACCCAAGGGGACAAGATAAGTCCGCACCAGTTCCGGCACCCATTCCGAGACGGGTGTGGTAGTGATATACTTCAGGCTTTCGCTCACTTGGCTGATAGCGGTAGTGTCGGTCACCGTCTCAGCAACATCGGCCACAATACTGTCATTTCCCATTTTTTTCAATTATTTTGAGGTGCAAAGGTAATGATATTTCGATAATTCTTAATTTAGCAGCCCAAAACTTTTTATGGACATTCAAGGCATCAAGGCATATTGCAAAGACCCGAAGAACCGTAGCACGGTCAACGTGGCGTTGTTTATCTTATTGATAATCAGTTTTCATTTTCTCTACCTGGGTTGGCAGGCCATCGGCTATTGGCCCATCGGGAAATGGATACAAAGCCTGATGGTGTGGTCGGTCGACCTGGTCTACGGCCAATGCTGCTGGCTGCTCGACCGCCTCTTGCACATCGACATCACCACCATTGACACCGAGAGACTCATTGCGGCGCCCGACAAAGAAGGCGGCTGGGCACGCGTCATCGTCGCGCCCGAATGTGCCAGCCTGAAGCAATGGCTGCACTGGCTCTTCCTCATGCTCCTCTTCCCCGGTCCTTGGAAGCACAAGATGTGGTACATCCCCGCTGGCCTGGTCGTCATCGAGTGGACCAACGCCGTCAGGATCTGCGGCATCCTGCTGATGCAGATTTGGTGGCCCAACATCCATATCCACCTCTTCGGCAACGACATCAACACGTTCCACTTAGGACACGACTACATCTTCAAGTTCTTCTTCTACCTCGTCATCTTCCTCATGTGGATGCTTTGGGTGGAGAAATTCTACAACAAATCGCTGAAAACAAAGAAAAAAGCATAATCACCATGAACGAACAACCCATCATCTTCATCCTTGACGCGGGCGGCACAGGCTTCAAGTTCTCGGCCGTGCAAGAGTCGCGCGAAATCATTGAGCCCTTTACCATTCCTTCGGCAGCGCCCACTCTAGAAGAGGTGCTGCAAAAGCTCATCACGGGATTCCATGAATGCGAGACGCGCTGCGGCAGCAAGGCCGCTGCCATCAGTTTCTGCTTCCCTGGTCCCGCCGACTACCCCAACGGCATCATCGGCGACTTGCAGAACCTGCCCACCTTCCAAGGCGGAGTGCCGCTGAAAGCCATGCTCGAGAATGAGTTTCAGATCCCCGTCTACATCAACAACGACGGCGACTTGTTTGCCTATGGCGAAGCCTTGAACGGCCTCCTGCCCGAAGTGAACAAGCTCTTGGAGCAACAGCGCAACCCCAAGCGCTACAAGAACCTCTTGGGCGTCACCCTCGGCACAGGCTTTGGCGGAGGCATCGTCATTAATAAGGTACTGCTCAACGGCGACAACTCGGCAGGCGGCGAGATCAACCGCCACCGCAACCCCCTCTACCCCACCACCAGCGCCGAGGACAGCATCAGCATCCGTGCCGTGCGCCGCGTGTATGAACGCGAGGCCGGCATCGCCTTTGAAGAGACGCCCCATCCCTACGACATCTACAAGATTGCCATGGGGCAGTTGCCCGGCAACAAGGAGGCTGCCCAGAAATCGTGGGAAGAGATGGCAACTGCCCTGGCCGACGTGCTGGCCAACGCCATCTCGCTCATCGATGGCATCATCGTCATCGGCGGCGGCCTGTCGGGCGCCTGGCCCGTCTTCATGCCTACGCTCATCAAAAAGATGAACGAGCCTTTCGCCGACCTCAACGACGGCCATCCCTACAGCCGCATGGAGACCGAGGCCTACAACCTGATGGATGCCCAGGACATGATCCGCTTCACCGAGAAGTCGGGAAAGATGGTCAAGGTGCCTTTCAGCGAGCAGATGGTGTGGTACGACCCCACCAAACGCGTCGGAGTGGGCATCACCCGACTCGGCACCTCGTCGGCAGTGGCCATCGGCGCCTATGCCTACGCTATGGAGCAACTGAAGAAATAGCGTTATCAACACCTGATGTTGAAAAAATGAGCCCTGAAAAAATGTTTTTTTCGGGGCTTATATGATTCATCTTTCTTAATTTCGCAATCTGAACAAGCGTCCGAGAAAACGCTATTGCTTTGTATTTAACAAATTAAATATCAGAAAGATGAGATCAAACCATACGCAAATGGAATTGGATGGTGACTTGTTTAGCGGACTAGAAGAAAACCAAGCGCCGCAACCTGAGGAACGCCCTTACGGCAAAATCATTGAGACGCGCCAAAACGCCTCCTTCGCTTCGGAGCAGATTGAACGCCAAGAGGAGGTGCAGGTGGTCGACAAGACCGAGCCTGAGCGTCCCGTCATCGAATACCACTCCTACCCCATCGAAGAGGTGAAGGCAGCCGCCAAGGCATACTTCCATGGCGATGCGCTGGCAGGAGATGTGTGGGCCAACAAATACGCCTTGAAGGACAGCGACGGCAACATCTACGAACTGACGCCCGACGACATGCACCACCGCATCGCCCGCGAAATCGCCCGCATCGAGCGCCGCTACCCCAACCCGATGACGGAAGAAGAGATCTTCGAGGTGCTGAAAGACTTCCGCTATATCGTGCCACAAGGCAGTCCCATGACGGGTATCGGCAACAATTTCCAAATCTCATCGTTGTCGAACTGCTTCGTCATCGGCAACAACGGCGACTCCGATTCCTACGGCGGCATCATGAAGACCGACCAAGAGCAGGTGCAGCTAATGAAACGACGCGGCGGCGTGGGCCACGACTTGTCGCATCTCCGCCCCACCGGCAGTCCTGTCAAGAACTGCGCCCTTACCTCCACCGGCGTGGTGCCGTTCATGGAACGCTTCTCCAACTCCACCAAAGAGGTGGCACAAGACGGTCGTCGCGGCGCCCTGATGATGACCATCAGCATCAAGCATCCCGACTCGGAGGCCTTCATCGACGCCAAGATGGCCCAAGGCCGCATCACCAACGCCAATGTGTCGGTGCGCATCACCGACGAATTCATGCAATGCGTCAAAGAAGGCAGACCCTTCGTCCAACAATACCCCATCGACTCGCCCAACCCGAAATACACCAAGGAAGTCGACGCCCGCGCCTTGTGGAACAAGATCATCCACAACGCGTGGCAATCGGCCGAGCCCGGTGTTATGTTCTGGGACACCATCATCCGCGAGTCCATCCCCGACTGCTATGCCGACCTAGGCTTCAAGACCTTGAGCACCAACCCCTGCGGCGAGATTCCGCTCTGCGCCTACGACAGTTGCCGCCTCTTGGCCATCAACCTCTATAGTTATGTCGACCACCCCTTCACCCCTGAGGCCCGCTTCAACCACCAACTGTTCTCAAAACACGTTGCTATCGCCCAACGCATGATGGACGATATCATCGACCTTGAGATTGAGAAGGTGGACGCCATCCTGGCCAAGATCGCTGCCGACCCCGAAGACGACGAAATCAAGCGCACCGAGGTCAACCTCTGGAAAAACATCAAAGAAAAATGCCTGCTAGGCCGACGCACGGGCATCGGCATCACCGCTGAGGGCGACATGCTGGCCGCCTTGGGCAAACGCTACGCCTCCGACGAGGCCATCGCCTTCTCGACAGAGATACAGAAACTCTTGGCCTACAACGCTTACAGTTCTTCCGTCAATCTGGCCGAAGAACGCGGCAAGTTCCCTATGTACGACGCCAAACGCGAGGAGAACAACCCCTTCATCAAGCGCTTGCGCGCCTTGGACGAGACCCTCTACCAAAAGATGACGCGTGTGGGGCGCCGCAACGTCGCCATGCTGACCATCGCGCCTACAGGCACCGTCAGCATCTGCACCCAGACCACCTCTGGCATCGAACCCGTCTTCATGGTCAGCTACAAGCGCCGCCGCAAGGTGAACCCTAACGACAAGGACGTCCATGTCACCTTCACCGACGTGACGGGCAACTCGTTCGAGGAATACAATGTGCTCCATCCCAAGTTTGTCACCTGGCTTGAGGTGAACGGCTACAACGTGGACGAAGTGCTGCACTACGACGACGAGAAACTGAACGCCATCATCGCACAATCACCTTACTACAAGGCCACTGCCAACGACATCGACTGGGTGAACAAGGTGAAGATGCAAGGCTCGATGCAGAAATGGGTCGACCACTCCATCAGCGTGACGGTCAACATCCCCAAGGAGACCACGGAAGAGCTGGTCAGCCAAATCTACATGACTGCCTGGGAAAGCGGATGCAAAGGCATGACCATTTACCGCGACGGTTCGCGCGACGGCGTACTAGTGGCCAAAGACGAGAAGAAGAAAGAGGCCCCGAAAACCGAAAGCGGCGCCCGTCCCGACGACATCCGCGAGACAGCAGCGCCCCCCCGCCCGAAGGAACTGGAATGCGACATCGTGCGGTTCCAAAACAACTACGAAAAGTGGATTGCCTTCGTCGGCAAGCTGCACGGCAAACCTTACGAAATCTTCTTGGGCAAGGCAGAGGACTTCTTCCTCCCACCCTATGTCGAAAAAGGTGTAATCATCAAGGAGAAAATTAAAGGCGAGACCACCCGTTACGATTTCCGATACAACGACAAGGACGGCTACGAAGTGTTGATGCAAGGCCTGTCGCGTTCATTCGACAAGGAATACTGGAACTATGCCAAACTCATCTCTGGCATTTTGCGTCACGGCATGCCCATACAATACGTGATTGAGCTGGTGCAAAACCTCAACGTGGAGGAAGAGAGCATCAACACTTGGAAGAACGGCATTGCCCGAGCGCTGAAGAAATACGTACCCGACGGGTTGGTCGATGAGAAGGAAAAATGCCCCAACTGCGGCGAGAAACTCGTCTTCGAAGACGGGTGCAAGCACTGCCGCAACTGCGGGTATTCCAAGTGCGGGTAAACTAAAAAACGGAAACAGTTGTTTTTTATCTTCATAATGGCGGGTCGCCGGCGCTTTCGCGTCGGCGGCTTTTTTTTCACGTCATTGCGAGGAGGTACGACGAAGCAATCCAGTAAACCAGCTTTCACTAGACTGCTTCGTTCCTTGCAGTGACGCAATGCGACGTCAGAGTTTAAAAAGAGTTATTACATTTTTCGTTGTAGCCTCCGCCAATTCCTCAACAGGAATTTGCAGAACATCAGCAATCTTCTGCGCCGTATGCACCAAAAACGCCGGTTCATTACGCTTGCCACGGCAAGGCACTGGTGCCAGATAAGGCGCATCGGTTTCCAAAACAATACGATTGATAGGCAAACCAGGAAGATAATCCTTCACGCCACAATTCTTATAAGTGGTCACGCCACCCAAACCGAGATGGAAACCTAATTCCAAATAGGCTTTGGCCTCTTCCTCTGTGCCAGTAAAGCAGTGCATAATGCCATGCAAACCTCCGTCTTGTTTCTTTTCAAGAATCTTCACCATCTTGTCAAAGGCATTGCGGCAGTGGATGGAGAGCGGCAAATGGAGCTGCTTGGCCCATTCCAATTGGGTCTCAAAAGCATCTAATTGTTGCTTCTCGTAGGTCGCATCCCAATAGAAATCGAGGCCGACCTCCCCCACCCCGACGTACTGGACGCGGGACTGCGAGACGCGAGACGCGGGACGAGGTTCGCCCAACTCCTTCTCCATCATGGAAAGCACCTCTTTGTAGTCCTCCTTGACTTCTTCGGGTTGCAGGCCCATCATCACACGGGTACAGTCGGGATATTGCTCATGCAATTCAAGCATCGGTGCGATTGTCGATGCATCCACATTGGGCAGGAGCATCATCTTCACGCCTGCATCCAAAGCACGTTGAACGGCCTCGTTTCGGTCGAGACTGAACTGATGATCGTAGACGTGGGTATGGGTATCGATGAGATACATCTATAGTTTAGAGTTTAGGGTTGAGAGTTGAGGGAATATTTAATAGAGGAAATTATCATACGGATAGCGAATCGCGTGCATGTCTCGGATTTCCTTGTAGAGCAAATCACGGAATTCCTGGTAGTTGTCGCGGTTCTTGGCGGAGATGAAGATGCAGTTCTCGTTCATCTTGGCCATCCAGGTCTTTTTCAAATCCTCGTAGGAGACATTGCGCTTGGTGGGTGGCGTCAAGTCATCGGGGTCTTTCTCCTCCCAAGTGTAGGCGTCGGTCTTGTTGAAAACCACGATGGTCTTCTTGTCGGCACAGCCCAGTTCGGCCAAAGTCTGGTTCACCACCTCCATCTGTGCCTCGAAGTCGGGATGCGAGATGTCGACCACATGCAGCAGGATGTCCGACTCGCGTACCTCGTCCAAAGTCGACTTGAACGACTCCACCAAATGATGCGGCAACTTACGAATGAAACCCACAGTGTCGGAAAGCAGGAAAGGCAGATTCTCCACCACCACCTTGCGCACTGTGGTATCCAAAGTGGCAAAGAGTTTATTTTCAGTATAAACCTCCGACTTGCTCAACAGGTTCATAATGGTCGACTTGCCCACGTTAGTATAACCCACAAGGGCCACACGCACAAGCTTACCGCGGTTTTTGCGCTGCACGGTCTTCTGTTTGTCGATATCCTTCAATTTCTCTTTCAACAAGGCGATGCGTTCCAGAATCAAGCGGCGGTCGGTCTCAATCTGGGTCTCACCAGGACCGCGCATGCCGATACCACCCCGTTGGCGTTCCAAGTGCGTCCACATGCGGGTCAAACGAGGCAAAAGGTATTGGTATTGCGCGAGTTCCACCTGTGCCTTGGCGTGCGCTGTATGGGCATTGGAGGCGAATATATCAAGAATAAGGCTTGTGCGGTCGAGGACACGACACTCCAAAACCTGCTCCATGTTACGGGCCTGTGTGGCGCTCAATTCGTCGTCGATGACGGCAATCTCAATATTCTCCGCCTTGATGTATTGGTGGATCTCCTCCAACTTGCCCGAACCGAGATAG
>JAEEGG010026215.1_pt1 | contig 11149 bp, 9 predicted proteins | sample 9134161 | NCBI WGS metagenome assembly JAEEGG01 (sample SAMN16246543, study PRJNA631951) | gut metagenome | biome: gut microbiome; feature: rumen; material: CR-attached | host: Bos | place: Iran: Karaj | collected 2018-10
CCTTGTAACGAACCCGTATCGAATAAAGACGATACGGGTGACTTGAATGATTTACCGTAATGATAGAAGGACTTTGTCCATTTTTGATGGAGCTAGAGGGAATGGCACAAAGTACCATTCTTCTCGCCCTTAAGGGAGCCCAAAAACAGCGCTTCGCTACCTTGTAACCACGATTTGACACCATTATAAAATGCTTATATCATGAAAAAGACCAAGAAAGACCAGAAACCCACGACCATATCGGCCGATCCGAGCGTTCGGGATGCCCTGAAACAGATAGCGGAAAAGATGGGTATTACCCAGCGGAAATGCCTGTCCCTTATCATGGATGAGAAAGTCCACAGGGACAAGGTGAACAGCAGGAAGAAACGCGAGGAGTTCGAGCAACTAGACTTGCCTGATGCCATCAACCAGATCAACCACCGGCTTGAAAAGATTGAGAAAAGGGAGAACCCGAGGGACACCATCGTATCCTTTTTCAGGACTCAGGAAAAAGAGATACTCAAACCGATGAGTGCCAGGATCGATACACTCCATTCAAAACTTCAGGACATCCTGGATGCGTTGAAGAGTATCCACTAATCATCCTGTCCGATGTATCCCAAACTTCAGAGCAAAGGTATCGCTGGCGGTCCCAATACCGGCAGCTGTGCCGTGTATGCCTATTACCTGGATCATGAGAGTCGATGGAAGAAAGAGCACGGGCAGGATGAAAAACGGATTCCCTTCTTTGACCCAGAGGGGAAGGCGGTATCATTGGAGACAGTCATCTCTGCCATTGACTCGAATAAGTCTGGACTGCATGTCGAAGACGCCAAATTCTTTTCCCTTATTTTGAATCCCTCCGAAAAAGAAGCCGCCAAGCTGGGCGGTACGCGGGAGAATAAGATGAGATCCCTCGGCATCATGGTCGACAGGATGATGGACCGCTACGCCGAAGGGTTCAACAAAGAAGGGGTCAAGACGCATCAAGATCTTCTCTACTTCTATACCATCCATGAATACCGCGAGAATGACGACGGTTCGCTCCGGCCTGGAATCCATGTCCACATCATCGTCAGCAGGAAAGACAATACAGGGAAGTATAAACTCTCACCGATGACCAACCATCGGGGAGAATCGTCCGGTGTCATCAAGTCCGGTTTCAACCGGGATTCCTTCTACCGTGATTGCGAGCGCATCTTTGACACCACCTTCGGATATCAGAGGCGGATCAGCGAGTCTTATGACTACCGCAACACGATGACTCATGGGAGCAACGAGGAAAGGGCCGCCATGATTCAGGCATCCGTCCAGGAAGAGCAGATCCGTCAACAGGTGACGGCGTCCCTGGCCAGGCGTGCTGCCCGGCTGGCCCAAGAGGCGGCTACCGAGGAGGCAAAGCGCCAAAGGCAAGCAGAACTGGCCCGTCAGAACGAGGAGAAAAAGAAGAGAAACGAATTCTGGAACAGCTACCACAGCTATTACCGGCCGACCATTGACGAGTTGAAGAAACAGAGCAATGCCGCATTTTCCCTCTATGACGACATCAAGGCGCAAAGAGCGGACCTCTGGGAAGAGACTTCTGATCAGTACCGCAAACTGAAATTCACCTATGATCTCCTCTTGACCAAACAGAAAGAACTGAGAAGGGCCCGCACGTATAAGGAACTCCTGCGCATCTTTACGAAGATGATGCTCTTCGTCAACCCGCTTCCGGTTCTGATCGCGAGCCTGGCGCTTCAGGTTCTTCTCGAAGGCAAGAAACTGTATGACCGGGAAAAGATTCAGGTCTTGCGCAAACAGGTCGTTTATATCCGTGAGGAGATCGAGTCTCTGAAAGCCAAGCAGGACAAACTGAAGCACGCCCAGCACGATTCTCTCCGTCAGTATATCGAGGTAAAGGATAAGAAAGCGGAACTGACTCAACAGATTCAGGCTCTCAAGAAAGAACTTGAACAGCCTCGCGTGGAAATTGACCTGGACAGTGTAGCTAAAGAACTCTCCAAAAGGAAGACTGCCCAGGAGGAATCCTCAATGAGCCAGGTTTACGCTGCATTCGGGATCTACGGAGCAATGATGTCAGCCGAGACAAAAGTAGATCTGGAACTTGATCTTTTGAGCAGAAACAATTTCATTGAGCCTATCCTTCATCCAAACGGAGGTGTAGCAGACTTTAATCTCATCGTCGATGGGAACACTTTGCTTGCAAGTAGGGCATATTCCGATGAGAAACTTGCCGCCATGCTGGAGAAATGGTGCGGTCTTACTGGGCAGATACCCGCCCATCGACTTGCGAACAAGGTCGAGGATAATGATACCGTTAAGTCATTATCTACAAATCAAGAACAGAAAATAGAAAACTATTCATATGGAAAACAAAGAACTCGTTGATGCATTGATACAGGTGCCAGGGCTTGTTGAGGCTGCGAAAACATTCAAGGAAATATCGGGACACATACTATCTTCAGTGGCGGACGCCATCAAGAAGCGTCCTCAAGCCGAAATACCCGATTCGGAACTACAAAAAATAGCTGCAACTCCCTGTGCTCCTCCGGAAATGGACTCATTCGTTAAGGAATTCGCGTATAAGGTTGCAGTGGCTATCGGACCCATCATTAAGGACAAGGTTAATGAAGCCTTGAAGGATGCCACTGTTACGGTGCAGCACACCCATTCCTATTGTTTCGAAAGAGACCTGAAGGAAGTCGCGGATACTCGTTTAAGAAAAAGGTGTATTGCTTTTGGTTTAACCTCGCTGGTCCTTGCCTCTATTATTACAATCATCGGCATCGCTCATTTCAATAGTGAAACCTACTGGGGGAGACAGTTCAACAAAGTATATGTTTCCCCTTATCTCACTGAAGAGGAAAGGGAGACCATGCAACGGAAATACCACACAGTAGCCATTCTCCCTACGGAGTATCACAAGGATCCCTCAAAGGCCAAAGAACAACTCAAACATACCAAAGCTATTCTCAAGAAGCGTAAGAAAGAATTGAAGAAGAACAACTGATTCACCTTAGACTAGCAACTTATAAACTGACAGTCACTTTGCCTTGGTAAGCATGATTATCGGATTCGAATCCTCTTTTATTCCTGGTATGCCGTGATTCTTGAAAAAGTCAAATGCCTTTCGCGAATCCCCGCGTGTAATGTCTTTATAGTAGGTGTAATTTAGGGTGGCCGGATCAAACACGTCAATCAGAATGTCTCCATATTGCCAGCGAGGGCTAAACTCCGTGTTAAAGTCATCTGAGAGTCGAAAATGCGCGCGATGGATTTCTCCGGAGTGCTTTTTCATCATATATTGTTTGTAATCCCAATCCCTGTCGAAGACGGTAAGATAGAGGTTTTTATCATCCTCGGAATAGTCCATTATGAATTGAGTCTCAATCATGTATCTATTGAAATCATGCAATTCCCTGGTAGTTACAGGGTAGGGGAAATCTATTATATACTTGGGCGTTAATATCCCGGTTGAATAAGAAAAGATCGTGTCGTTGCATGCGGGGTTGAAAAGCAGTCCGTCATTATTCAACTTAAAAGAGGGATGTGCCGGGATGTAGAAGACATTCTCACAATCGAATTTACAATTATTGGCGACAGAGAAAAGAGTATCTTTCTCAGGGGTCATCTCAATCAGAGAATACTTCTCTTTTCCAAGCATGTTGAGATTATTAATGATAATAGAACCTGAGTCGGAAACTAAGAATTGCCTGTTGCTCACTTTCAAAGGTATGGTTGAATCATAGGAACCATCAGCGTTATATTTGATAATACCCTTGACGGCATCGTCGATGTAAAGCATCTTTTCTGAATCACTGTAATAAATGTCAGATAAAACCAGATATTCTCCTTCAGCCTTTCCTTCCCGCGAGATATTGGAAATGAAGTTCCCGTCTCGATCAAATTTGCTGATTTTGTATGGATTAACAGACAGGATGTAAAACGAATCCTCGGTCATACAGACTTTCAAGACATTTGATACGATTGAGGAATTGTTACTCTGAAGGGGAATATATGTGATGGGTTCGAATACTTCTTCAAGCGAAACAGGCGGTAATGAATCAAAGGTGTCGTATGAAAGGCTGTCGCTATTCTTTTTACAGGAGCAAGCAAAGAATAGCAAGAATAGACAAATACCTATATAAGAGCGTTTCATGTTCATTCAATTATTCCTTGTAAATATAAAGATTAATCCCATTTATTGTTATATTCGTTAACATTTTTCAAAATGAGATAGATTCAAGAATTCCATAAAAGTATTTGCTGCTTTATGAAGAAGATAATATTAATTCTTTTTCCGGTTATTGTGTTCATGCTTTCATCATGTGACAAAGATCCTATTAAAGTCATACGTATCCCGGAGGCGGAGAACGTCCAGCTTTCACTTGAAGGAGAGATTGGTGATCTTCTTGCTCCGAGGGCTATGTCAGTCGCAGATGGGCATTTGGTCGTGTACGAAGATAAGGTTGAACATCCATTTCTGATCTTCAATCTTCCTTTCGATGGGAAGTATTATCGTGCAGTTTCACGAGGCCGCGGTCCAGGGGAGGTAATCAACCCTTTATATGGCGTAATCCCGACGAATGATGGCTTCCAAATATTAGATTCGGGTGATGGAACAATGAAGGGATTCGCATTTGATAAAGATACTCTTTCCCTAAAAGTAGTTACTGAAATCCCTTTTAAGATGTTGCCTTCAGGAATAGTCCTGCCCCTTGGCGATGGTTTTATCTATAATTCTTCCCTGTATCGCGAATTCTCAAAAGAATGGGCAGGATTCGATTATCATTACATCGATCCTAAAACAGGAGATATTACTCAAATGTGCCCAACTCCGATGTGGGAAGATAATGTCGAAGACTCAGCCGATTTCTTGATCAGGATCAGTACACCTGCGGTAAGGCCGGATGGCTCTATGTTTGCCGTTTTTTATGCTTTCCATAATAGGGTGATCTTATTCGATACACAAGGCAAGGTATTGAAAGAATTCTCGCTTCCACTTGATGGGATTCAGGAGCAGTTCGATTCACCTGTCTTTTACAGAACCGTTGTTTCATCCAATGAAGAATGGATAGTTGCCCAGTTCGGGAGCAATGAGTATCATTTCTACGATTGGAACGGAAGAATGAAGAAGAGGATCGTGACGGATAGAAAGGTGGTTAATCCAGCCTTCGATTTTGACACAAATACCTTTTACGGGCTTGATTTGGAAGAGGAAGTACCAAAGCTCTATTCAGCCAGTGTAAAGCTTTGATTGTTTATTTATTGCTATCTTTGCATTAGTGGTTTCCATCACTAATATAGGAAGTTCGGAGTTTCACAATTCTATCTTGTTCGCTTTTGATGTCCCCATTGTCATTGCCGGCCAGCGTCCTATGACTCATGAGGAGGCGATAGGCACGGCGAGGTAGCAATCGGTAGCGGCCCTGCAGGCGAAGCACGCCTTCGTCTCGACCTACTGGGCGTACAGGAGCTTCCAGGCGAGCCGGCTTCCCTCGCTCAACCTTTACGGCAACCTGATGAACTTCGACCGTTCCCTGACTCTATTGAAGAGCTATGAGGACAGTCTTGAAGATACTTAACCAGTTCATCTCTGTCGCGCCATATGCGGTGCTGTGATAATGTGGATGGACACCAGCGGCGTCAGCTGAGGAGGAGAACATATGCTTGATGTCCTTAGGGCATCTCTCCCGGCTTCGCCCTTCTAGCGGTAAACGGACTGCCCCAGTTGATGGCTGCCCTGATGCTCTTCATGAAGCATCCGTAAGCATCCGAGGAAGTACGTGTAAGTGACACGGAGTTATATGCAAGTAGCAGCAACTTTCCCGAAGTTACGGTAAGTTGCTGCTACTTTCGCTTAGTTGCATGCTACTCGCTGCAAGTCGCTGCGACTTTGGATTGCGCTGGAATGCTATGTCTGGGGTTTCGTGGTGGATAATCCGCACTAAACTGCCCCTCATTCCATACGTAATTGACCCTAGGTGTCCTTTTCTTTTCATCAAATACTGAAGTAGGCTGAAGGGATGAAAAACCGCTCCGGACATTAATCTAGACAGTTTTCTATTCTCAAGTCCAGAGGTTACTTTGCATTGCGATATCCACCATACACGTAACAGAGACTTGAAAAGGTCACTATAGCGGTTAGAGAGTTTTTATATAATCATATTAACGACATCTGATACATTATTTGAAACTAAAACACTATATTACGTCTCGTAAATAGATGATTTATGAATAGGCAGATCCTGTTTATTATTTTTATGGCAATTCTCCTTCTTCCCGGATGTGGAAACCGTGAAGTCAGGCAGATTATGAGGGAGTTGGAGGCCATTCTCGATGAACGACCCGCAGAGGCATTATGCACACTTGATAAGATTGATTCGACGGTATTGAGATACAAGCCAATGAGGATGCGTTATGATCTTCTCTATGCGATTGCGCTGGATAAGAATCATATTGATGATGGCCGGTATGCCGATGAAATGGCGAATGTGGCAGCCTGGTATGAAAGATTCGGGAACAAGAATAACAAACTCAGGGCAAAATACTATTATGGCGATCAGCTTCGTGGTGCCGGACGACCGGAGGAAGCTGCCGTTCAGTTCATGCGTTCTGAAAAGGAGGCTGTCGATCAAGAGGATTGGTTTCTAGCCGGTATGTCAGCCAGGAGCCTTTATTATCTTTTTTCGAAAACATACAATTATCCAGAAGAACTCTCCAGTATAAGTCGGGCCGTAGATTATTTTGGTCTTGCTAAGAAAGATCTTCATGAATATGATGCCAAGCTGAAATTAGCCATGGCTTATTATGATAATCATGAAATCGCTAAGTCAGACAGCCTTTTTGATGAAGTAATCCAAATTGCTATTAATAATAGAGATACGGCCCGTTGGTCCAGGGCTCTTATTGAGTCCGTAAACAGTATGCTAATAGATGAACCCTATAATCCTGACAGTGCATCAGTTCGAATTATTCGTTCTATTCAACTTGGTCGTAAACCGTCTAGTCGATCGCTATCCAACCTTGCTTTGTCAGAGTCAATAATAGGTAAGACAAGCGAGTCTGAGATGCATTTATCAGAGGCTTACAAGACAGCAACGAATCCTACCCAATTATATGCTGCAAAGTATAGGGATTATCAGATAAGGGTAAATCACAATGACGCTGACTCGGCGTTTCTCTTGTTGCAACAGATTTATAGTTATACGGATTCTGTGGCTATTGCATCTCTGGAACAATCAATTGTTAGTGCTCAGAATCAATTCCTTTCTGCTACAAATGATAGAATTGAGCACGATTATAAAGTGTCTAAATTGCTTCTCTTACTTTCTTTATTATTGGTACTTTCTATATTAGTTTCAATTATTGTCACTATAAAGAGAGTTACTGAACGCCATCGTATTGAAAAAGAGGCTCACTATAGAGAACTTGACAACTATAAGCATGCAAGTCAAGAGTTAATGGCTATGGGATTGCGTGGTATAAGTAGTATTTCTGAGGCTTACTATGTGTCTGGGAATAACAAAGCGGAAGCTACTCTCAGGGCTTATAAATCAATGGTATCTCGAATCTGGTCTGATCCTTATACTCGTTCTGAATTTGTGGAAAAAGTCGATCAGGCAAATGGTAATGTTATTACAAAGCTTAGGGGACAATTACCGACATTACCAGAAACACAGGTTATGTTATTCGCTTATATAGTATGCGGATTCTCATATACAACGACCAGCGTGATCATGGGAGATCATTCTAAACAGTATGTTTATACTCGTAAAAAACGCTTAGTCGATACTATCCAAAAAAAAGACCCTGTAGATAAAAAGCTATTCCTGTCTTATTTGACAAGTAACAGGTCATAAAAATGGGTATCTGTCATATCAGATACAATTAATAATCCCCAAATCAAAGACATTATTCTGAGTGAAAGGTATCATTCCAATAGCGCTATTGATTATCAATTAGTTATGCGCTAATGTGATAGTGCGTTTTTTTTGGTTGTTGGTTAGCTTACAGCTAAATTTGCAAAAAAGGAACGCACTAACATTATAGGGAGAATGGGGATTTTAATTGTTCACAAGCCGCGACAGAAATATGTAAAGGGAAAGATGAGTAGTCACTTTTCGCTTTTTTTACTATTTCTGATCCTACCATGTATTTACATGAGTTGTCATAAGAAAAGTACTATTAACACTTCCGATTTTATTTCCACTAAAATCTGCACTTTAGAGCAAAATAGCTATCAGTTAGGAAGTCCCAATAGTTTTGCAGTTGTAGATGATAATATATTCGCCATTTGCGACAATTCAAGAGTGTTGTTGTACGATTTTTCTGGGGAACAAATTGGTCAAATAGGCAATTCTGGTAGATCGAAATATGAATACCTTCAACCAATGATAGTTAGGTATAATGAAGGTGCCATATATGTATGGAGCAGTTTGATACCTAAAATAATTAAATACTCTGTAACAGGAGTGCCTCTAGAGGAGTATGATTATCAGTCGGGAGTGACTGATTTTATTCCTTCTGACAATTATCTATTTATATACACATCCGGAAAAAGAGGTGAGAATGTCATTGATGTTTATGATACAAAGAATAATACAATTAAGGATGCTATCATACCATCAACAGATCTTCATAGATTATTGACAAAATTTATGTCGATTCAACCTTTTTGCACCGATAAAGATATGCTCTATTGTATGCGAAAAGATGCGCTCAGTATTTACTCTTATGATATTAATCAGCATAAACTCGATAACAGCCAAGCTGTCTTTGAATCTGATTCTTTCGACATTGTCGACAATGAGATTGAAGATGATAAGTTTTGGTCTCACTATTGCTCTAATTCTGAAGTTGTGCTTCTTATCAAAGATGGTAAAGATTTTAAGGTATTGACTAGAGAAGGTGAAATGAGCTATGAGAACAAACAATTGAATAAAGAGAAAGCTTTTTATTCATTATATGATGTTCGTAATAATCGTGTCGCCTCAATTAAGCGATTCTCTGCACTTACAAGTCCGAATATGGCCCTAATCTCTTTCCACGAAGGGAAAGTATATGCTATTGATCACTCTATTGTAAATGATGATGATGTTTATTCTCTTGTCCTTCTAGATATGTAGTATCCCTTTAATATGAATATCTTTTTTATCTGATTTGTAATAGGTCATTAACATGTTTAATGGTAATGACCTATATTATCTAACTTCATTTAAATCATATGAGTATGTCTGGGGTTTGCAAATCTATCAGAAGAAAAGTTTATTTACGACAGGGTCATCAATTAAAGTTTGTATTACCATATAAATTATATTTTAACCTTTGGGGTGTTATTCTATGTCTTGTGTTGTGTTGCTGTGATAATACTAATAATAAAAGATTAAGAATAGAAAAAGAACTAGCGATTTTTGAGAGACAGAAGATATGTATTCCAGATGACATGTTGTGTATCCTTGATGGTAAGGTCAATCATCAGATAATAAGACATAATTTTCCCACATTAATAGTGTATTTGGACTCAGAAGAATGTTTTTCATGTGCTTCAAAGCATCTATACGACTATGACATTTTATTCGACAATATGAGATGGGATTATTCGTTTGAAACATTGATAATTTTTTCTCCTGATATTGAAGGCCAAGGAAAAGTTCTTAAAGAAGTAATTCAGTCCCATTATAAGTTTCCTATATACATAGATATCTCAAAGAGTTTTGCAGAATTAAACAAGTCGATACCCAAGGACCGGATATTTCATACTTTTTTGGTTGATGCATCATGTTATCCAATTCTTGTTGGTGATCCTATAATTAGTGATAAAGTCAAAGAATTATTCGTCAGCTCATTATCTGGCTTATATGAATAGAGGACATTGTTCGTTTAAAAAGGTTATTTGGGTTATAACAACCATTTACCTGTTGTTTCTTGTGAATAACTTGATTTTAGGTCGATTCCAAGTAACGGGAGAATCAATGGAACCTTCTTACTATGATGGTGAACATATACTTGTGGGGAAATGGATTATGGGGACTCGCATATATACACATTATTCAAATACTAAGTCAATAATAACATCTATTCGATTACCTGGAATAAGAAAACTAAAAGCTGGAGATGTCGTTGTCTTTAATTATCCATATTATCAGACTCAGGACTCCATAACTATTGATTCAAGACACTTTAGTTTGAAAAGATGTATCGGAGCCCCTGGAGATTCTGTTCTAATTCAAGAGGGTTTTTATTTGACTCCAGACAATAGCATTATCGGTAACAAGAATAAACAGAAAGAACTTAACATCCTTGATGATTCCCTACTTGTCTTTGCTGGTCGTTCATACTACACAATAAGTAGACAGAGTGAAAAGTGGACTGTGAAGAATTTAGGACCATTCTATATTCCGGGTAAAGGAGATAGGCTTATTCTGGATTCGGATAGTCTACCATTATATCACAAAATAATTAAATTTGAAACGGGTAAGGATCCTTTAAAAGAATCTGATAGAAACAGTTTGTATGAAAGTGGCGAATATCCTAATTATTGTTTTCGAACTAATTGGTTTTTTCTCGCAGGTGATAATGTTTTAAACTCTTTTGATAGCCGTTTTTTTGGCTTAATTCCGGAAGAGTTAATAGTTGGGATTGTAGTTGGATCGCGGTCATGAATAAGGATTTGCTTAATTATTCTATAGTTAGCGTTGTCATGAAAAAGGTTGATATTGTATTAATCTCTCTCCTGACAATTCCATTATCCTTGTCCGCCCAGCGCCCGATGACACTTGAGGAGGCGATCGGCACGGCAAGGTCGCAGTCTGTGGCTGCCCTTCAGGCGAAGCACGCCTTCGTCTCGACCTACTGGGCTTACAGGTCCTACCAGGCCAGCCGGCTTCCCTCGCTTAACCTTTACGGCAACCTGATGAACTTCGACCGCTCCCTGACCCTGTTGCAGAGCTATGAGGACGGAACGTTCCGTTACGCCAACTCCTACAACCTCCAGAACAGCCTCGGCCTGTCCGTCGCCCAGAACGTGACCTTCACCGGCGGCCGTCTTTCGGTGTATTCCGATCTCAGGAGGATTGACCAATACGGGGCCTTAAAGAACCTGACCTGGTACTCTCAACCCATTACGGTCAGTTACTATCAGCCCCTTTTCTCATATAACCAG
>JAEEGG010026216.1_pt1 | contig 11149 bp, 8 predicted proteins | sample 9134161 | NCBI WGS metagenome assembly JAEEGG01 (sample SAMN16246543, study PRJNA631951) | gut metagenome | biome: gut microbiome; feature: rumen; material: CR-attached | host: Bos | place: Iran: Karaj | collected 2018-10
CATCCCCTTCACCTCTGAAGCGGTGATGACGGCACTCTATCTGACCGGACTCGACATTTGGCAACTGGTCATCTGCGCTTCCATCGGCAATGTCCTGGGCGGAATGTTCAACTACGGCATCGGAAGGCTGGGCAACGACTCTTGGTTCTACCGTAGGCTCCATCTGAGCGAAGATAAACTGGAACGCACCAAGAAACAGATACGTCGCCACGGCGCATGGATGGGCCTGCTGGCGTGGATACCATTTCTGGGCAGCGTCATCACAGTAGCCCTGGGTCTGCTGCGTGTCAATCTCTGGTACTCGACGTTTACCGTAGCCCTGGGCAAAACGGTGCGTTACATTCTTCTAGCCCTACTCTTGCAAGGCATTTAAGTTCTTTCGTATGAAACATACCGTCATTTGTATCATTGTCCTGTGTCTGGCAGTCCTCGGTTCGTGCGGCGACCGTCGCCCCGCAACCGGCCTGCCGTGTGTGGTGGTAAGTATCGAACCGCTGCGCTTCTTTACCCAAAGCATCGCCGGCGACCGCATGGACGTGGTGAGCCTCGTGCCAGAAGGCATCAGCCCCGAAATGTACGAGCCGACACCGCAACAGATGATGATGCTCAGCGATGCAAAGGCGTTCTTCAAAGTGGGACAGCTCGGCTTCGAAACCACCTGGCTGCCCAAAGTGAGCGAAAACGTGCCCGATCTGCCCATAGTGGACACTTCGGAAGGACTCTCCTTCCTCGACATGCGCTCCTCCGTTTTCGACCCCCACACATGGACCTCGCCGCGTCTGGCCACAAGCATATGCCAGACCATCTGCGACGCTCTCTGCGCCATCGACACCGCGGGAACGGCCTACTACCGGCTGCGGCTCGACAGCCTTACCCGACGCATCGCCAACGTGGAGACACAGATACACCAACTGCTGAAAGACCAGCCCTGCCGCACGTTTGTCATCGCCCATCCCGCTCTCACGGAGTTTGCAGCCGACTTCGGACTAAAGCAGCTTAGCATCGAGAAAGACGGCAAAGAGCCCGGAGTACAATGGATGAAGACGCTTGTGACACAATGCCGCCAAGACAGCGTGAAAACGATTCTCGTGCAGCCGGAATTCAACCCCGCCATGGCCTGCACCCTGGCCCGCGAAACGGGAGCTGCCATCGTCACTGTCAACCCGCTCAGCTACGACTGGGAAAACGAAATGCTACACATTGCACAAGCCATAAAGAATGGAAAATAGCCCAATCATCACCCTTAGTCACGTGTACGCTGCCTATGACGGCCGAACCGCGCTCGAAGACGCCACATTGCAAGTGATGGCCGACGACTTTCTAGGCATCATCGGTCCCAACGGCGGGGGTAAGACCACACTGGTGAAGGTCATCCTCGGTCTGCTCAAGCCCGTGGCAGGACAGGTGCAGTTCTGGCGCAACGGCGCGCCCTGCGACAGTCTCCGCACGGGTTATTTGCCGCAGTACAGCACCTTTGACGCCAAGTTCCCCATCACCGTGCGCGAAGTGGTGCTGTCGGGACTCCACAGCCGGCACCGCGTATGGCACCGTTTTACGGCCGACGACCGGAGGAAAGCCGACCAGGCACTGCAACAGATGGAGCTTACCCCGTATGCCGACCGTGCCATCGGTGAACTGAGCGGCGGACAACGGCAGCGCGTCCTCGTGGCCCGGGCCCTGGTGTGCGACCCCGAGGTGCTCATCCTTGACGAGCCGGCCACTTATATCGACCAGCAGCATCAGGAGCGTCTCTACCAACTGCTGGCCGACATCAACCGGAGTTGTGCCGTCGTACTGGTGAGCCACGATGTGGGGACCGTGATGCGCAACGTCAAAAACATCGCCTGCGTCAACCGTCATGTCCACTACCACGCTGCAGCCGAAGTGACGGGTGAAATCTTGGGCGAGGCCTTCGGCTGTCCTTTCGAGATGGTGGCCCACGGACACGTGCCCCACCGCATCTTGAGCCAGCACGGCGACGAATAAGCGGCCGTGGCAGGTTCGAAAACGGACTTGATATCAACGGGAAGCGATATAGCCTGGACTATATCGCTTTCTGTTGTTTATGCTTCGCGACTGTGGCTGCGCGGATGGTGCTCCAGTATTTCTTCGCGCAAGCGGCTGCGGTCGATGTGGGTGTAGATTTCGGTGGTGGCAATGCTCTCGTGGCCCAGCATGGCCTGAATGGCGCGCAGGTCGGCCCCGCCCTCCAGCAGGTGGGTGGCAAAGGAATGGCGCAGCGTGTGGGGGCTGATGTTCTTGTGAATGTCGGCCACGACGGCCAAGTCCTTGATGAGCCGGAACACCATGATGCGCCCGATGTTTTTGACCCGGCGTTTCACGGTGATGAAGACGTAGTCCTCGTACGCCCCGGGGATGTCCCACTGGTTACGGTCGAGGAAGTAGTTCTTCAACTCGTGCACGGCCCTTGCCGAAATGGGCACCAGGCGTTCCTTGCTGCCCTTGCCGAGTATACGCAGGAAGCCTTCGTCGAGGTAGAGGTTGCTCATCTTCAGGTCGCACAGTTCGCTGACGCGCAGACCGCAGCTGTAGAGCACCTCGAGGATGGCGCGGTTGCGGTGTCCCTCGCGCTTGCTCAGATCCACGGCACCGATGAGGCGGTCCACCTCGGCCACCGTGAGCACTTCGGGCAGGTGAACACCCAGTTTGGGCGTCTCGAGCAACTTGGCCGGGTCGTGGTCCGTCTGGCCGTGCATGAGCATGAAGTGGTAAAACGCCCGCACCCCGCTCACGATGCGGGCCTGCGACCTCGCCTCCACCCCGATGTCGTGCAGACCCGCGGCAAAGCCTCGGAGCAGTTCGGTGTCGGCCTGCCACGGCGTCACGCCTGCACCTTCCAGATAATGGAGCAACTTCTCCACGTCCCTCAGGTAAGCGTCGAGGGTGTTGCGCGACAAGGAGCGCTCCAGCAGCAGGTAGGAGCGGAATTGCTTCACCAGCGACGCCACTTCCTCGCGCTGCACGTCGGTCCACGCAGATGTCGGTGATTCGGCTGTCATAGGCAACAAAATTACAAAGAAAAAAGTTTTTTCCGCAAAAAGACAGCAAAAAACCGCCCCGCACTTGGCCAAGCCGAAAATTTTGACTACATTCGCAGAACAATAAAACATCAACCCGTTCCGTCCGCGCGACGGGACACAAAAACAAGGAGGTTTTATGGAACTAAGAATTCAAGCCATTCATTTCGATGCAACCGAAAAGTTGCAGGCATTTATCGAAAAGAAAATGCAGCGCTTTGCCAAGCGCAACGAAGACGTGACGAAAGTGGAATTTACGCTCAAAGTAGTAAAGCCCGAAACCAACCTCAACAAGCAGGTCAGCGTGCAGGTGAGCCTGCCTGGCGAAACGCTCTACGCCGAAAAGACATGCGACACCTTCGAGGACGCCGTGCTACAATGCATTGAGTCGCTCGACCGTCCGCTCGAAAAATACAAGGAAAAACGCAGATAAACGTTTTTACGCGGCATGTCGCAGGAGCCGGCCTCTGTGGGGCCGGCTCCTGCCGTTTTACGGGAAGCCTCACGACAGATTTGTCAAAACGGCAACGCCAAAGCCCGCGAAGTTGCTGAATACGCAACTAAAGCGTGTAGAAAAAACGCCCTCATAATCAACACGTCAGAAAAAACCAAACAAAGGCGGCGCCTCAATCTTCCGAAACGCCGCTTCTGCGGCCCGAAGCCCCACTTCGATAAACCGAAATCAGACCACCGCGTTAACAGATTAACATTTCAGCGTTAAAAGCGTTAACGCACGGGGAATACGGCACCGGCCGCAGAGAAATCGGGGGCGAAAGACACCTCTGTCAATTATTTGTTGTATTTTTGCATCAGAAATCAATACATTACAGCGATGAAGATTCAAATCATCAACGGTCCCAACCTCAATCTGCTGGGACAACGCGAACCGGACATCTACGGCCAACGCACGTTCGACACCTATGTGGAAGAACTGCGCCGGACGTTCCCCGACGTGACCATAGACTGCTTCCAGAGCAACTGCGAAGGCGCGCTCATCGACAAAATCCATGAGGCAGGCTTCGCGTGCGACGGCATCGTGCTCAACGCCGGAGCCTACACCCACACCAGCATCGCCCTGCTCGACGCCGTCAAGGCCGTGAAGGCACCCGTGGTGGAAGTGCACATCTCCAACGTCCACTGCCGCGAACCCTTCCGCCGCCAGTCGATGATAGCCCCGGCCTGCCGCGGCGTCATCTGCGGCTTCGGGCTCGACAGCTACCGCCTGGCCATAGAAGCGCTGGCAAAGCCGTAAGCCCCCACACGATGTCTTTCGACTTAGAAGACTACATCCTCTCCCACATCGAAGCGGAACCGGACTACCTGCACCGCCTCTACCGCGAGTCGAACATCCGGCTGGTGCGCGGACACATGGTGTCGGGACACCTGCAGGGACAACTGCTGAAGACGCTCGTCCACATGATACGGCCCCGGCGCGTGCTGGAAATCGGCACGTTCACGGGCTACTCCGCCCTGTGCATGGCCTCCGCCCTGCCCGACGACGGACAAGTGGTGACCTACGAAATCAACGATGAACTGGAAGACTTCACGCGGCCTTGGCTCGAAGGGTCGCCCTGGGCCGGCCGCATCGACTTCCGCATCGGCGACGTGCTCACCAGCTTGCCAAAAGACGAGGCTCCCTTCGACCTCATTTTCATCGACGGAAACAAACGACAGTACACCGAATACTTTGAACTCGCATTGCAACACCTCAACGACGGCGGCTTCATACTCGCCGACAACACCCTGTGGGACGGCCACGTCATCGACCCGGCCTACGACCATGACGCCCAGACACTGGGCATACGCCGTTTCAACGACCTCGTGGCCAATGACCCGCGCGTTGAAACGGTCATCCTCCCATTGCGCGACGGACTCAGCATTCTGAGAAAGCGCTAAACCATTCCCTGCCCTTTTCTTTACTACGGCAACGGCCCCAAAGTTACTCTAAACGATAACGGCTATTGTAACTATAACAAAAAAGCGGTGCGCCCAATGGACGCACCGCCAAACTTATGAAACGATCTTTGTGTATTTCCGTTTCTTAAGGAGATTACTTAACAGCAACCTTCTTCTTACCTACGATGTAGATACCCTTGTTCAGGTTCTTCGTACCGCTCTTGCTAACGAGCTTACCGTCGATGCTATAAACATTGCCGGTTACGTTAACAGCCTTGACAGACTTGATAGCGTCGAGACCAGAAGCGTTGAGTACGATGTCTTCATCAGTCGGGTCGCCGAGCTTTTGAGCCAGCTGCGGGTTGATGTAACCACTCATACCGCTCATGAACATCTTCGTGCGGGTAGAAGTCAGAGTGTTGTCTACAAAGTAACCCATACCCTTGGCAACGTCTGCACCGTTCAACAGACCAACGAGACCGTTGACAGTCTTGGCTTCGGTTACATAGTTGTCGTCGGAGGGAACTTCGATGAAGAACATGGTAGTCTCTTCAGGAGCAGGACTTGCACCTTCAGCATTGAACTGCGAGGGATCGCCTACAACGAGGATGAACGGTTCACCAGCCTTCGGGTCTTCCGTCAGCGGAGTGAGTACCAGTTCGCATTCGCTTTCTTCATCTTGATTTTCCGTAACGGTAGCAGACTTCACGCTATAAGCCTTAACGTTTTCATTAACGCTCAGAGACTTTGCATCGTACGGGAGAGTAACAATCTGATACGTGTTGTTGGGAACACTGAAGGTGAATGCTTCACTTTCAACGGGGAGAACCGTCCAAGTGGCAGTCGTGCTGCCTGCACCACCGGAAGCAGCCGTAGTGGCTACATACGTATCTTCGTAAGCTGTAAGAGCTCTCTTGTCAGAGTTGGTTCCATCGTTGCAAACGAATTCGAATTCACCCGGAGCAACAAAGTTGAGTGCATAGCTTACGGGCTCTGCAGACATACCACCGTAGGTGTTGCTGCCGAATACACCGATATATGTACCGGTACCGCGGTTCTGGAATGCATAGCTACCGTCTTCCTGCTTGATGGCACGCCACATGCTGAACGGGTTATCGAGGTCAAGCTGAGTCTCGCTTTCGGTGTCATAGAGACCATGGAGCAGACGGTCAGCAGCGGTTGCTGCACGTACATCACCATAGGTGTTGCCGGAAGCAACATACATTACGTGACCGTTAACGATAGCGTTACCCGGAACATAGTTGCCGTCAGCATCGGGTTCACCCGTGCGGGTCTGGTCGGTGCACTGGATGTAGAGCCATGTATTTTCTTCGATGGGCTTCTGAGCGGCCTTGAAGGTTTCGAAGGCAGCGTTCAGGTTAGCCATACGTGCTTCGAGGTCGGCCTTCTGAGGTTTCTCATGGTCGAAGCCCTTGGCATTTTCGATGGCAGCTTCCATAGCAGCCAGTTCTTCGTCGGTGGTTTGACCGTAATCAAGACCGGCGGGGAAGCGGTTCACGTAGTTCTCAACCTCAAGTGTGCGAGCATAGAGAGGAATGGTGTCAACAACCATGCCCTTCAAAGCGTCGATAGCGGCCTGGAGGTCGTCGATGTTCTGCTGTGTAGCGGTGTTTTCACCAACGGCAACACGGGCGATACCCAACTGCTTCTTCAGTTCGTCGGCAGCGTCCTTCATGCCATCCACATAGTAGTACTGGCTGGTTTCGGTGTCGAGGGTACCCGGATAAATCTGCATTTCACCGATGGCAAACCAGCAGAATGCCCATGAGCGGGAGTCGTTACCAATCATATAGTTGTATGTCTTCGATACAGAATACTTCAGGTAGCGGTAGGGCTGGCCAAGGTCAACAGAGTGAACGTCGGTCAGCACGGCATTCTCAGTAGTAGGATAGTAAACCTCAATCTTGGTCCATTCCTTGTCACCCAGGATGTCACCTTCGGTGTTGGAACCCCAAAGGATTACTTCAGCGGGACGGTCGCCCTGTCCCGGAGGAGCGTTACGCTTCGACATTTCGATAACGATGTTCTGCTGCGGCTCGATGAAATCAAACACGAGGTATTTGTATTCGGCGTCGTCGCTAGAACCACCGTAGGTGCGGAAGTAGTAGCTGTAGTCCGTACCCATAACTTCGTTGAGGCCGTCAATAAGGCCTTTGTAGGAACCGTCGTTGCCCGTGTTGGTCATCGGGGAGTCGTAGTTTGCGTGGCCTTCTTCGTCAAGCACCTTGAGGAGACCGTTCTCCTTGTCAGGATTGTACTTGAAGCAAACGTTGTAGAGCGTCAGAGCGGGGTCAAGCAGAGCTTCGAGTTCAGAGGTGAGCTTCATCTGGGCTACTTTCGGCTCCAGAATGGCGAGCTGTTCGTCCGTCGGACGGCGCAGCGTCTGGTGCTGGGCGTCGTCGTAGCTGGTGCTCAGCTGGGTGTGCGAATTGTGTGCCTTTGCACCCATACAGTCGGCGTAGATACCGCGGGCTGTACTCTTGTTGCCTTGCATACCACCCGGAGTGTTGCATCTGAACTTCCAGCGGCCGTCGCTTGAGCGAACAATGAGGTCATAATCGCTGACAACATCCTTCGACATGCAGACGAAGCCTTCGTTGTTATCCATGTCGTATGCGATGTAGGTGGAAAGACCGTAGTTCTGTACGGTGTACTTGGGAGTGCCGTCTTCTTCAACACCCACTTTGGTCAGGCGCCATACGAAGGACGGGTCTTCCTCGTCGAGGGAAGCCCACCACAACATCATGTCGCTGCGTGCCTGGAATGCGGGAACGTTGGCGTCGCCCTTGCCTTCACGATAGCCGAGGGTCTGCTGGTTGTCCATGATGATGTAGTAGAGACCGTCGCTCAGGGGAACCTGGCTGGCTACCACGGCGTCGTAAGCGGCCTTCAAATCATCGTACCAGCCTTGCCACTCTTCATCAGAGTAAGGAGCGTCGGGATCCTCATAGTCGAATGCATCCTGAGCGGCCAACAGAGCGTCTTCGTAGGCGATGACTTCGTCAGCACCGAAGTAGCCGGGGTCGGTACCTGCGTTGAACTCTGCACCGGCGATGGAGGTCATGAACATCTCAAGCAACATCTTGGGAGAAAGGCCTTCAACTGGCTTCAGAGCGTTCCAACCAACCATGTCGACAGCGGTGCCATAGTAGGAGTAGGTGTAGTTCCAGAAGTAACCCAGATGCCACCATGTGCCCTCTTGCTCTTCTTCACCGGTCTCGCTGTTTACCTTTGTGGTAACCACGTAGTGGGAGAAGATGACACCATAGTCGGGATCTTCTTCATACTTTTTCAGCGTGGTCTTCTTCACACCGTCGTAAGAGTCAACCGGCTGAGGCACGAACGACGTGGCCTTTGCCAGCTGCGGGGTGGTGTGAGAAACGAAGTCGGTGGCCGTCGGTGTGCTTTCGAAGCACTCGATGTACTCGCCCGTCTTCTTGTTCTTCAGGTAGAATGCCTGATACTCTTCATCGTAGATGTCGGTGATGGTACCGGCGTCCACGAGAATCCACACGTTGGCGTCCGTCAGCTTGTTGCCCGTGGGGTCAGTGTTCTTGGATTCGTTCAGGGTGTCGGTCTTGGCCAGCGTGATACCGGCGACATAACCGTTCTGAGCAACTGTATAACCACAGAGGAACTGACCGGGGCCGCCGTAACCAGCAACGTCGTCGCTGTAGGCGCCACCATTGTTCAACAGAATCTCGTCACCAGCTTTCAGCTCGTTCCACTTGTAGGGATCACCTGCGTAGATCTTCTGTGCTGATGCGACATTCCAACACATGCTGCATACTAATGTCAGCATGAAGAAGCGTAAAATTCTTCTCATAGTTAAATGTTTTAGTTAGACAATAAGTTATTAAATTACACAATGTTTTATCTACTCTCACGTGCCGTGCCACAAGGGCACAAAGACACTTTTACGGAACAAAATTACGTATTTGCTTCATTTGCGCCAAACTTTTCGGGTTAAAAAAATGTCATTTCCCCCGTTTTTTTCATATCGCATGCATTATCCGCCGCTTTTTTGCACTTTTTGTGTTTTCCGGCGCTGTTTCGCGCCTTCTCATTCCTTTATTATATATTAAGGTGCGTCGGGAAAGATGGGAACCGGGGAAACAGCCGGACGGCTCTGCACAAGACGAAGCAGAAGCGGCGCCTCAAACTTTTGAGACGCCGTTTCTGCGGCCCGAAGTCGGACCTTTGCGGTTTTTTTTATTTCATCTCCTTGATGACGGCGACGATGTCGGCGGAGTCGATGGCACCGTCGCGGTTGACGTCGGCTTTCATGTCGCCGTCGGGCATTTCCTTGATGACGGCGACGATGTCGGCGGAGTCGATGGCACCGTCACGGTTGACGTCGGCACGGCTGATGTCGGGCTGTGCGAGGAGTTCGCGCACCAGTTCTGTGGCCTGGCAGAGGGTGAGCGAGTCGACTTCGTTGAATTCGTCGCGCTCCCACTTCTGCAGTGCTTCGCGGCAGAGGGCCTGGAGGATGTCGCAGGCCCGGTCGATGCCGTTGTTGCGGGTGTAGTAGGGCGACTTGTCCTCGTTCACGGCGACGGGGTACATCTGCACTTCGGCCATGTTGAAGAAGGGCCAGCCGGTGGCGGTGGTGGCGCCGCTGACGTTGCTGTTGACGACCATGCGGACATAGCGCGAGGGCTGGAGCAGGTTGATGGACGGGGAGACGTAGATGGCCATCTGGTTCTGCGCGGGGAAACCGGTGTTGAGGCGGCAGACGCGTGTCCATGGGCCTGCTACGGTGTCGTTGGCGGCATAGACGGTGATGTCGTTGGGCAGGTGGTTGTCGGTGTGCTTGCCGCTGACGGCGGCCCGGCGTATCATGCGCAGGGCCACGCGCTGGATGGTGTCGGTGAGGAGGTCGAACTGGAGGTAGTGGGCCTCGTCGAGGGTGCGTGTGGTGGTGTCGGTCTGGAACCAGGTGCCTGTCTTGCGGTCAAGGAGCAGGTCGAGGGTGCCCGTGGCGGCTTCGTAGGCGTTGGTGGAGAGTTGGCCGGGGTCGTTGAGGAGGTAGGTGCTGGATTGTGTCGTGGTGGAGAAGCACTGGTTTACGACGTCAATGGCCTCGTTGATGAGGTCGGGGGCGTAGTCGCGGGGCGAAGAGAAGTCGGTGTCGGCCAGGTGGTCGATGATGCTCTGCTTCCAGAACTCGGCGAGACGCGTGCCTCCCGTGGCGTTGGGATGGAGATAGAACGTGCCGGAGTTGCCTGCCTCGGCGACGAAGAGGTCGGTCTTGTCCTCAAAGTATGAGAAGGCCTCGGGGTTGCCGGCGAAGACACGCTGGTGGTCCTGCATCTTGGCGTAGAAGCTCACGAGGCGGTCTATTTCGGGATGGTAGGTCTGCAGGCGGTCGAGTCCGGCCTGGAGGTAGCGCGCGCCGTTGTGGGTGTTGGGGCTGTACCAGATGGGGTAGTTGACTATGATGATGGTGTGCGGATAGTTGTTGAGCAGATAGTCGATGATGACCTTCATATTCTTATAGTAGTTCTCGGGACTGACAGGCGAGCCGTTGGGACCGGTCTCGGCGCTGTCGTTGGTGCCGAGCATCATGGAGAAGATGATGGGTCCGCCGTTGGCCTGTGCTCTCTTGACGGCGGAGGCCACCGAGGCGAAGTAGCTGCCGGTGGCTGGGAGGAAGTCGAGCGTGGTGGCGCCGCTGACTCCGCAGTTATAGACGGTGACGGGCCGTTCGAGCTCTTCCTGCATCATGCGGCCGACCTTGAAGGGCGGAGCCTGTGAACCGGGGTTCTGAAGCATGGCGCCGTAGGTGATGCTGTTGCCGATGAAGACGAGGTTTATGGGTTCTGCCTGCTTGGGCTCGCCCAGGTAGATGCCGAACTCGGCAAGGCAGAAGTAGTGGCGGTTGTATGTGCCTTCCACAGCGCCCGTGGTGGTCTGGCGCACGACGAAGCGCAGGTCGCTGTAGGGGGCTCCGAGGTGGATGGCTGGCGAGGTGTATTCGGAAGGTATGGGGTCGCCGCTGATCATGTCGGTAAGGGTTTCTATTTCCTTCCACGATGATTCGTCGTCGGGGGTGTTGGTGGCATAGACGGTGACTTCGTCGGGCGAATTGTGGGCGCTGGCCCAGTTCATGCCGGTGAAGGTGAAGAAGAAGTCCTCGACGGGTTCGAGAAGGTGGGCCTGCAGGTAGTGGTCGGCGTCGGGCAGCGGGC
>JAEEGG010026220.1_pt1 | contig 11146 bp, 10 predicted proteins | sample 9134161 | NCBI WGS metagenome assembly JAEEGG01 (sample SAMN16246543, study PRJNA631951) | gut metagenome | biome: gut microbiome; feature: rumen; material: CR-attached | host: Bos | place: Iran: Karaj | collected 2018-10
CAGGTCCTCCGCCCGGGCGGAATTCAGCACCCGGAAGGCGCTCTCCTCCTCCGGAGAAATGACCACGTGGCCGCTGTGGTTCACCGCCACCAGGTATCCGCCCTTCTCCACAGCCTCCGCCGCGGCCTGCTGCATTTCCGTAAGATACAGGTCGGCTCCCGCCACGCCCCGGAGGACCCCGTCGTCGGTATACACCGGAAGCGCGCAGGTGACGCACATCTCCCCCGTGCGCCGGTCGATCTCCACGTCGGAAAAGACGAGCTTCCCCGCCGCCGCGGCCTGGCGGTACCAGTACCGGTTCATGGCGTCATAGTTCTCATAGCTGCCGTCCTCCCGGATCCACTGGCTGGGTACGGTGTCGGCCATCAGCGTCGCCCCTTCCGCCAGGGTGAACCAGATGTTGTCCGCCCCGTAGGCCGCGCAGAGGGAGCACATCATATCCGACATGTTGGCGATCAGGCCCAGCCTGTCCGCAACGTCGGCCTCCTCCACCCCTACCGCCAGGAGCGCCTTCACATACAGCTCCCCATCCTTGGAGGCGTCCGCCCAGTACCAGGGCAGGCGGGGAAAGCTGTCCGGGTCGTCCAGCAGCTTTTTGGCATAGTCGCCCACCATCTGCACCCGGACCGCCAGCTCCCGGAACATCTGATCCATCAGCTGCGCCTCCAGGTCTGTGGACCGGTCCATGCTGGATTCGATGACGGCGTCGATGACGGCTTCGGTCGTTCCGGTCATGGAGGCCAGCTGCCGCCCGGTGGTATCCTCCGTCAGTTGGGTCAGCATGCGGGTCTGGGTCAGCATGACCGCCACGAACACCACCGAAACGAGCAGCACGGCGGCAATGATGAGGGTGACAAGCTTGCTCTCGATCCCGCCGATCACCAGTTTTTTGAATCGCTTCATGAAATCCCCCCAGGTCCATCCGATCCCGCTGCCCGGGACAGCCGGCAGCTCCGGTCTGCGGAGCCTATGGCGCCGCGCTGTCCGCAAGGGCGGGTCCTCCTTCGGAAAACGCTGCCCCGGCGGCGTCCATCGCTTCACTGCCCTTCATTCTACCACAGATCCGTCAGGTTTTCCCCTGTTTTTTCGATTTTCCCGCCGGGCGGTCTCCCGCGCCCCATGCCGCGGCACGGCGGCGATATTTTTGCCTTGAAATCACATTTCCCCTATAGTATAGTAGGGTTTAGAGGTGAGGCATATGCTGATTTCCACAAAGGGGCGGTATGCCCTGCGGATCCTGGTGGACATGGCGGAGCATCCGTCTGACAACTATATCACGCTGCAGGAGGTCGCCCAGCGCCAGGACATTTCGGAGAAGTATCTGGAGAGCATCGTCCGGGCGCTGGTGAAGGGGGGCATCCTCTCCGGGCAGCGGGGCAAGGGGGGCGGCTACCGCCTCTGCGCGCCGCCGGACCAGATCAACGTGGGGCAGGTGCTGCGCTGCATGGAGGGCAGCCTGGCGCCGGTGGCCTGCCTGGCGGAGGGCTCCGCCCCCTGCAGCCGCGCCGCAGGCTGCAGGACCCTGGATTTCTGGCGCGGGCTCAACGACGTGATCGACAGGTATACCGGCAGCTATACCATTGCGGACATGCTGATGACCGGGCAGAGCGGCAACGACTATGTCATCTGACCTCCGGGCATTGCAATCTTTTCCTGCGGATGGTATTCTTGACCTGTCAAACTGATAAGGCGGTGATGGTATGTCTGCCATTAAACTTGTGGAAAACGTGAAGGAAAATATCGCCAGGGTCATCGTGGGCAAGGAGGCCCAGACGGAGGAGCTGCTGCTGGCCCTGGTCTGCGGCGGCCACGTGCTCATCGAGGACGTGCCCGGCCTGGGCAAGACCACCCTGGTGACGGCCCTGGCCCGGTCCCTCAACTGCACCTATTCCCGCATCCAGTTCACCTCCGACCTGCTCCCGTCGGACGTGACGGGCTACACGGCCTTCAACCCCAGGACCGGGGAACGGGAGGTGGTGTTCGGCGGGCTCATGGCCCAGATCGTGCTGGCGGATGAGATCAACCGCACCAGCCCCAAGACCCAGTCCAGCCTGCTGGAGGCCATGCAGGAGGCCCAGCTCACCATAGACGGCGTCACCTATCCCCTGCCCACGCCCTTCATCGTGCTGGCCACCCAGAACCCGGTGGAGCACACGGGCACCTATCCCCTGCCGGAGGCACAGCTCGACCGGTTCTTCATGCAGCTCTCCCTGGGGTACCCCGACCACGGGGAGGAGCTGGATATCCTGAAGCGGAACATGCGCTCCCGCCCCATCGACGAGCTGGAGCCCGTGGCCTCCGCCGAGGAGATCCTGGCCCTGCGGGAGGAGCGGAAGAACATCGTCTGTGCCGACGCGGTGCTGGACTATATCATCCAGATCGCCGAGGCCACCCGGCGGGATGAGCGCATCAGCCTGGGCGTCAGCCCCCGGGGCTGCATCGCGCTGATGGAGGCGGCCATGGCCAACGCCCTGTTCGCCGGCCGCAGCTACACCCTGCCGGACGACGTGCAGAAGCTGGCGGTGCACGTGCTGGCCCACCGGCTCGTTCTGGACCGGCGCACCGGTCTCCGGGGGGAGACCGGCAGGAGCATCCTTGCCTCCCTCATCCGGGAGATCAAGGTCCCGGCCGTGTCATGAAGCTCCTGCGGTCCGTCTTTTATCTCCTGATGCCGGTGTTTCTCTTCGCCGGGCTGTACACCGGCATGCGGATCTGGTATATCCTTCTGATCTCCCAGATCCTGCTGGTGCTGGTGATCCTGGCCCTGAACCAGTGGACGGTGCGCACCTTCAGCTATACCCAGACCCTGGACCAGACTTCCGGGGTGAAGGGCGGGGAGACCGCGCTGCATCTCTCCATCCGGAACGAAAAGCCCTTCCCCCTTTCCATGATGCGGGTGGATGTGGAGATGGCCGCCCCCAGTGAAAACACTCAGGTGTCCTTCAGCCTGCTGCCCTTCACCGGCAGGGAGTTCGATTTTCGGGTGTCCATGCCCTACCGGGGGGTCTACCCGGTGGGGATCACCACCATGCGGATCACGGACGTGTTCGGTCTGCTCCCCATGCGCTTCGATATGCGGAAGCTGCATTTCTACCGCCAGCCGGAGCTCACCGTATACCCCCGGGCGGAAGCCCCCTCGGCCCTGTACGCGGAGGTGGCGGACGAAAAGCTCTTCGGGGAGCAGTATCTCCTCAGCGCGGAGAGCGGCAGCAGCATCACCGGCGCCCGGGCCTACCGTCCCGGCGACCCCCTGAAGCAGATCCACTGGAAAAAGAGCGCCGCCCACGGGGAGCTGTACGTCAAGCAATATGAACAGCCCATCCGGGAGGATCTCACGATCCTCCTGGATAACTGCGCCCACGGCGCCGCGGGGGAGGCTGCCCTGGCGGCGGCGGATACGGTGTGCGAGGCCGCAGCCTGCATCACCCTCCACTGCCTCGGCCGGAACCGCAGCGCCTATCTCCGGGCTCTGTGCGACAGCCGGGGCGTGCATATGGGGGAGGACGCCGTGAACACGGCGGATTTTGACAAGATCCGCAGATGGCTCGCCCTTCTCCCCTTTGCCGAAAGCCCCTCTCCCGACCCCCTGCCCCCGGCCGGGGGCACGGGCAGGAGCTCCCTGATCGTGATCACCGCCGGGTACACGGAGGAGCTGGCGGAAAAGATCGCCGCGGCGGAGTCCGGCTACAGCACCGTCACCCTGGTGCTGGTGGGGGACGGTCACGCGGACACGGGGCTCATCCCCGCCATTCGCCTGCCTGTGGGCTGCGACGCGGCGGCGGAGCTCATTGCGCTGGAATGAAGGGGGTGCCGCTGTGAAAAAGGGAAACGCAAAGCCGGACGCCTCCCTCCTGGTGGACCTGATCTGCTGTCTGCTGGGGAGCCTTGCCTTCTGCAGCGTCCTCCTGCCCGCCCTGGGCCAGGAGGTGCGCATGGGGGAATGCCTGCTCTTCATCGCCGTGGACCTGTCCCTCATCTTTCTGCTCTCCCGGCGCTGGTGGATCGCGCCGCTGCTCATCGGGGCCGCCGCCTTCTTCGGCTTCTGGGCGGTATATCTGTTCCAGCTCCTGAAGCCCATCACGGAGTATGTCCGTGGCTTTATCGACTGGTACAACGCCGCCTACCCCTATACCCTGCCCTACTCGGAAAACGGCAGTGAATTCCTGGTGCATCTGGCCTTTTCCTTCCCCGTGACCCTGCTCCTGTATATCTATATCCGCAGGCTCCCCTTCCTGCCGGTATGGGTGCTGCTCAGCGGCGCGCTGCTGTTCTGGATGTACTTCAGCGGCACGGAGGGGATGCTCACCATCGCGGCAATGCTGCTCATCGTGCTGTTCGTCCTCATCGCCCGCACCAACGCCCGCAGCATCGCCCGGAAGTTGGGAGGGACGGGGAAAAAGCCCTCCTCCGCCATGCAGGTCACGGCCCTGGCTCTGGCCCCCCTGATCGTGGTCTTTGCCTTTGCCCTGGGCCCGAAGGTGGAGGGCGCCTGGCAATCCAAAAGCCTGGTGCATTTTGTGGAGGACCTGCGGGACGTGTTCTCCTTCTATGGCGAGGGCAGCTCCGGCTCCGGCAGCTTCGACCTCTCCTATTCCGGCCTTGCCCCCAACGGCTTCTATCTGGGGGGCGACATCGAGCCCAACAACCGCCCCGTGCTGCGGGTCAAGACCTCCGATCCCATCCTGCTGGCCGGCGCGGTCTACGACGCCTATGACGGCCGGGGCTGGTACGATTCCGGCGCCCTCGGGCGCTTCCGCTTCAACAGCCCCCTGTGGCGCGGCAGGCGGCGGGAGATATTCACCATCGACAAGCCCTCCTCCAACAAGGCGGGGATCCCCTATGCCAGGATCAGCAAGAGCGCCACGCTGGAGATCGGCACGGTGGTCACCTTCCGCTCCCTGTTCGCCGGGGGCAAGCTGGAAAAGCTCACCCTGCAGCACGGGGACGATTCCGTCGTCTACTTCAACAACCAGGGGGAGCTGTATCTGCCGGAGAATCCCGGCACGGGGATCAGCTACACCATCCGCACCCGGGTCTTTGACCGGGAGCTGCCGGACTTTGACGAAAACATGCGCCTGCTGCTGGAATACGCGGCGGAGTCCCGGGACCGGGAGTATGCGGATATCCTGGAGCGCTGCTCCTATGTTTCCGAAACGGTGGAGCCCTTCGTCCGGGACCTGGTTGAGGAGATCACCGCCGGCTGCGGCAGCGACTATGACAAGGCCCTGGCCATCGAGACCTGGATCCGGGACAACTGCACCTATACAAAGACCCCCGGCGTGCCGCCGGAGGGCAGGGACTTCGTCTCCGCCTTTCTGGAGAGCCGGGAGGGATACTGCACCTATTACGCCAGCGCCATGACCATTCTGGCCCGCATTGCCGGGCTCCCGGCCCGGTACGTCACGGGCTACGGGCTGAAGCAGGCGGACAAGCGCCCGGACACCACCTCCTATACCGCCACCAACGCCACGGCGCACGCCTGGACCCAGATCTATTTCTACGGCGTGGGCTGGGTGGACTTCGACCCCACCAGCTGGAATTCCCATGAGCTGGTGGAGCGGGACGCCCCCGTGGAGAAGGAAAAGGAGCCGGTGAAGCCCATCACGCCGCCGCAGCTGCCGGAACCGGAGCTGCCGGAGCCGGAGCTGCCGGAGGAGCCCCAGGGCGCCGGAGCCTCCGCCGCCCCCAAGAAGGACAGGACCGGCCGGATCCTGCTGATCGTCCTGTGCTGCGACGTGGGCCTGTTCCTGCTGTTCCTGCTGGTGCGCTTTATCCTGCTGTTCTTCCGCACGGAGAGCTTCTACTACCGCCTGACCCACAAATACCCGGACAACGCCTCCCGGGCGGACGTGTGCTACCGGCAGATCCTGAGACAGCTCGGCTTCCTGGGGCTGGAGATGACGCCCTCGGACACCATCGGCAGCTTCTGCCGGCGGGCGGATGAGACGCTGAGCGGAGAACGGGTGCATGAGCGCATGCAGACCGTGTGCGAGCCGGTGCTCCTCTCCCGCTTTGCCATGCGCCTGCCCACGGACAGGGAGATCCGCCGGATGTGCGACTTTTATATCTACCTGGAGCGGGTGCTCCGGCAGAAGCTGGGGATGAAAAAATACGTCCTGCACCGGATGATCCTTGGCCGGTAAGACGCAGAAGGGGCGGCTGCAAAACGATTTGCAGCCGCCCCGGATCCATTCTTTCCGCGGTGACGGAGCGCTTATTCCTCGCTCTCGTCCGTGCTGACGATCAGGCCGTAATCCCCATCCTGCCGCTTGTACACCACGGAGAAGGCGCTGCCCTCATCCTGGTTGCGGAACGCATAGAAGCTGTGCTCCAGCAGGTTCATCTGCAGGATGGCCTCATCCACGCTCATGGGCTTGATGGCAAAGCGCTTGGTCCGCCGGACCTTGAATTCCCCGGCAGGCTCCTCCGCAGGGGAGGCGGGGAGGAAGTCCTCCAGCACGGTCTCATGGATGCGCTTGTCCAGCCTGGTCTTGTACTTGCGGACCTGGCGGGTCAGGGCGTCCACGGCATTGTCGATGGAGACGTACATGCTGTTGGTGCTCTCGGTAACGCGGTAATACATGCCGCCGCTGTGCACGGTGACCTCGGCGATGTTCCTGTTGCGCTCCACGGTGAAGGTGACGTAGGCGGTGGATTCGCTGCGGAACAGCTTATCCAGTTTGCCGATCTTCTTCTGGGCATAGGCGCGCAGATCGTCCGACGGGGCCATCTTCTTCTCGGTAAACACAAAGTTCATCGGGCTCTCTCCTTCCGTTGTAGGATCTGTATGCAGTATAGCACATCGGCGGGAAAAATGGAAGGGGAAAGCCGCAGATGAAAAGGACGATCCCGGCGGCGCCGCCGCGGGATCGTCCTGCTGTTCGCTTTTGCGCTGCCGGATCAATCGTAGTCGTCGTCAAAATCCGCCTTCCGGCCCCGGCGGCTGTTTTTCTTTTCGCTGTACTGCCGGACGCCGGACATCCGGCTGTCCGAATCCTGCATGAACTGCTTCAGCTTATCCTCAAAGCTGGGAGGGGCGCTGTTCCTGGCCGCAGGCCGGGGCGCCGCGGGGGGAGGCGCGCTGCGGCGGACGGCGGGAGGATCCGTCGCCTTCTTGATGGAGAGGTTGATGCGCCCGGCATCGTCGATGCCGATGACCTTCACCTTGACCTCCTGCCCCACCTGGAGATAATCGCTCACCTGATTCACGTATGTATAAGCGATCTCCGAAATATGCACGAGGCCCGATTTGCCCCCCGGAAGGGAGACAAAGGCGCCGAATTTCATGATGCCCGTGACCTTGCCGTCCAATACAGCTCCGACCGTTAAATCCATGTGGTTACGTTTCCTCCTGCTCCTGGCTGCTGTTCATGCGCTGCTTTGGGGCAGCTCAATCGCTCATGTCGTAAAAGACGATCTCGCCGGGCAGGACCAGATTCAGCTTTTCCCGCGCCACTTTTTCGATCGTTTCCGGATCCTTGCTGTTCTCGATCTCATACTTCAGGGAAGCGTTGTTGACCCGCAGGGTGCGGACCTGCGCCTCCAGACCGGCCTTTGTGCTTTCCGCTTCGCCGATGCGCACGTGCAGACGGCAGTAGCTGAACAGCAGATAGGCCAAGACTCCCAGGATGGCCAGCAGGATCAGCGGATGGATCCTTTTGAATTCCAGAGTAGCGCTGCGCTTTTGCTTCATACCGGACCTCCGAAATGCAGACAGTCTTCAGCGGTTGAAATACCTGATAGCTTATTGTAAACCAAAACCGCAGATAAGGAAAGATATTTTTTGCAAAAATCAGGTTTTTTTTCACCATTTTTCCTGCCGGCAGCAGGGGAAGCAGCAGGAGAGACAGAAGGCGGGCCGCAAGGTCCGTCAGGAAGTCCGCAAAACGTCTGCCCAGGGGGTGCAGGAGCAGGAGGTACCCCAGTCCCCCCGCCCCCAGGAGCAGGGGCATGAAGAGCCTGACCCGGCCCTCCCCCAGGGTCGCGCCCAGCAGGAAAACGGCGCAGCCCGCCAGCAGGGAGAGAAGGAGGTCCGGCAGGAAGCGGAGACGGCGGCAGCCCAGCCTGCGCCGGGCTGCCGCCATAAGATCGTAGCAGAGCCCCAGCAGGGGGCCGCAGGCCAGTGAGCAGAGGGCCTGCAGGCCCTGTCCGGCGCCGTCCTCTCCCATCAGCCCAGCAGCTTTCCCAGCCAGCCCCGGCGGGCGGGCGCGTTGTCCGAATAGTCCAGGCTGTCGATCCGCCCCTCCACCACCAGCTCGCCCCCGTCCAGGCTCAGCTTTTCCAGCTTCAGCCCGCTGCCCCGCACCGTCAGGGTGCCGCCGCCGGTGACCAGAGCGGCGGCGTCCTCATCAAAGCTCTCCACGTCCTCCACGCCGCTCACCGTCAGCCTGCGCCGGTCGCTGAGGCTGAGGCTGTGGGACTGGGGCAGCCTTGCGTTCTTTCCGTCCTCATAGGTCATTGCCATATCATCACCTCGACACAGCATATGCGCGCCGGTCTCCCCGCATGCCCGAAGCGCCCCGCCGGGAAAAGTGTCGGATCCCCTGACCGATAGCTATTGACAAGCCGGAGGGAATCGTGTAGAATGCGTTCTGTAACCGAATTGTTACGCACTATCGGATTTGTTATTTCTTTGCAGTATTCATTGCAAATGATTACAGGAGCTTTCATGATGCAGGCAAACGGGACCGAAAAACGGAGCGGCGCGGCACAGCGCGCAGCAAAGCGCAGATTCGCCCGGCAGGCGTTTCTCGTGCTGCTGCGGCGGCATCGCCGCGTGTTTGCCTTGGCTGCGGTCCTGGCCCTGGCGGTGTTCTGCGCCAGCCGCATCACCCCTTCCCTGGCGGTGCGCATGGACGGCGACCTGATCGGCTATGTGGACAGCCAAGAGACTCTGGACGCCATCGTCACCCGGGTCTCCTCCTCTGCCAGCGAAGCCCTCGGCTCCCGCTGGATCGCCCCGACCCTCTCCTGCCGTCTCGCCTTCGCGGACGCCACCCGGGAGGGGGAAGCGCAGATCGCCTCCCGCCTGTATGAGACCGTGGAGGGCGCCTGCAATCTGCAGCTCGTGTATGTGGACGGCAAGGCCGTGTGCGCCTTCCCGGGTCAGGCGGAGGCCGTGACCGCGCTGGAGCAGCTCCGGAGCCGGTATATCACGAATGAGACCGTATCCGCCGCCTTCTGCCAGGAGGTCAGCATCGCCCAGGGCTATGTCAGCACGGCGCTGCTGACGGACAATGCCGAGGTCCTCTCCCGCGCGGTGCAGGTGGAGACGGAGGAGCGCTATTCCCTCCTGGAGCCCTACCCTTACCGGACGGTCCGGGAATATGACGATACGAAGTATGAGGATGAGACCGAAGTCCTGGTGAAGGGCGTGGACGGCCAGATCCAGGTCTTCTGCTCCAGGAGTCTGGTGAACGGCGAAGTGCAGAGCTCCCGGGTCCTGTCCCAGGCCGTGCTCTCGGAGCCCGTGGACGAGGTCGTCCTGCAGGGCACCAAGGTGCGCCACAGCACCGGCACTTACATCTGGCCCTTCCGGGAGACCACCTGGCTCAGCTCCCTGTTCGGCTACCGGGATTATTACCTGGGCTCCAGCTTCCACCGGGGCATCGACCTTGCGGGGAGCTACGGCGACCCGATCCTGGCCGCCGACGGCGGCGTGGTCATCTTCTCCGGCGTGTTCAGCGGGTACGGCTACCTGGTGGAGATCGAGCATGACAACGGGGACGTCACCTATTACGCCCACAACAGCAAGAACCTGGTGGAGGTGGGCGACGTGGTGGCCCAGGGGGACGTGATCGCGGAAATGGGCGCCACCGGCGTGGCCAGCGGCGTGCACGTGCATTTCGAGTTCCACCCCGAGGGCGGCGCGGCGGTGGATCCCATCCCCTACCTCCCGGAGGAGGGCACCCCTCCCCGGCTGTAACTCCGCAGCTGATCCGGCAGACGCTTCGGCGTCTGCCGGTTTTCTTTTTCCTTGACAGACGGGCTCATGTTTGGTATATTTTATGAATCAATCATTTACTGAGACAATGAGAAAAAGCAGAGGGCGAAGCTGCTTAAATCATCACGCAGGAGGAACGACATGGAAAAGAAAAAGTTGTTTACGGGCGCAGCCACCGCGCTGATCACGCCGCTCACCCCGGAGGGCGTGGACTATCCGCGCCTGGCTAAGCTTATCGATTGGCAGATCGAGCAGGGGATCAGCGCGCTGGTGATCTGCGGCTCCACCGGCGAGCCCTCCACCCTGACGGACGATGAACACCGGGACGTACTCCGCTTCGCGGCGAAGCAGATCGCGGGCCGGGTCCCCATGATCGCGGGGGCCGGCAGCAACGATACCGCCTATGCCATCGACCTGGCCCGGGTGGCCAGGGAGGCGGGGGCGGACGGAGCCCTGGTGGTGACCCCCTATTACAACAAGGCCACCCAGAAGGGCCTGATCAAGCATTTCACCATGGTGGCGGAGGAGGGCGGCCTGCCCATCATCCTCTACAACGTGCCCAGCCGCACCGGCGTCACCATCGAGCCTGCCACCTATGAGGCCCTGGCGGACCATCCGGGCATCGTGGGCATCAAGGAGGCCAGCGGGGCCATCGCCAAGACCGTGGACACCATGTCCCGGGTGGCGGGGAAGCTCACCCTGTACTCCGGCAACGATGAGGAGGTGGTGCCCCTCATGAGCATCGGGGCCCAGGGGGTCATTTCCGTCCTGTCCAACCTGCTCCCCGCCAAGACCAGCGAGATGTGCGCCCGCTTTCTCAGCGGAGACGTGAAGGGCGCCGCCGCCATGCAGCTCCATTTCCGGCCCCTCATCGACGCCCTGTTCTGCGAGGTGAACCCCATCCCCGTGAAGGCCGCTATGGCGGCCCTGGGCTTCTGCGACGACTATCTCCGCATGCCCCTCACCCCCATGGAGCCGGAGCATAAGGAGAAGCTCCTGGCCCTCATGCGGAAGGAGGGACTGCCGGTATGATGCGCCTCATCCTCAACGGCGCCGGCGGGCGCATGGGCGCCGTGGTCCGGGACCTCCTGACTGAGCGGGGGGAGGAGCTGGACGCGGTGATCTCCGGCAGCGCCGACCCCGCCGCCCAGGGGGGCTTTGCCCCCATCCAGAACAGCATCGTTTCCGGGGACTTGGTCCTGG
>JAEEGG010026222.1_pt1 | contig 11146 bp, 8 predicted proteins | sample 9134161 | NCBI WGS metagenome assembly JAEEGG01 (sample SAMN16246543, study PRJNA631951) | gut metagenome | biome: gut microbiome; feature: rumen; material: CR-attached | host: Bos | place: Iran: Karaj | collected 2018-10
GTTCCCAGCCGCAGCCGTGGAAGAAATCTGTGATTTCCTGTTTTGACATTCTTGCAAAGATCGTGGGATTTGCAATCTTATAGCCGTTGAGATGAAGTATCGGAAGAACGGCACCGTCACTTACGGGATTGAGGAATTTGTTGGAGTGCCATGAAGTCGCAAGAGGACCGGTCTCGGCCTCGCCGTCACCGACTGTTACGCAGGCTATAAGGTCAGGATTGTCAAATACAGCGCCGAAAGCATGGGCAATGCCATAGCCGAGCTCGCCGCCTTCGTTTATCGAACCGGGAGTTTCGGGAGCGCAGTGGCTCGGAACACCGCCGGGGAAGGAGAACTGTTTGAACAGCTTTTGCATGCCCGCTTCATCCTGGGAGATGTTGGGATAGACCTCGCTGTAGGTGCCGTCCATATAATCGTTGGCGATATAGAAGTTGCCGCCGTGACCGGGACCGGAGAGAAGAATCAGATCCAGATCGTAGCGCTTGATGACGCGGTTGAGATGGACGAAAACAAAGTTCTGTCCGGGAACCGTGCCCCAGTGACCGACGATCTTTTTCTTGATCATGTCCAGCGTCAGCGGCTTTTTGAGCAGCGGGTTCTCCAGCAGGTAGAGCTGTCCTGCCGAGAGATAGTTTGCCGCGCGGAACCAGGCATCCATTCTGCTGAGCAGCTCCTCGGTGATGGGGCCCTTTTCCGCAGCGGCGGGCGTCGTTTTTTGTTTCATAGACGGTACTCCTTTTCCGTATGATTTGTCTGACTTGCGAGTATTATAGCGGGACCGCAGCGATCCGTCAAGGCAGGGTGCACAGCAAAGCCCGCAGCCCTCTGCTTCTCAAAGGACGGGAAGAAGCTATGGCGCTTTCCCCGCAGTTGTGGTATGATAGTTTCCGGAGATTTCCGATCCGCGGGGGATTGGGAAAGACAGGACAGGCTGACGAAACCGGAGAAAGCGGATGCCGAGACCCGGACCGGGGGAGTGGTGAGATGACTTACGTGATGTCGGATATCCATGGCAGGATCAGGCCCTATCACAGAATGCTGAAACAGATCGGCTTCTGCGAAGATGACACCCTGTATATCCTGGGCGATGTCATCGACCGGAACCCGAGCGGAATTCCCATCCTGAAAGAAATCATGGACACGCCCAACATCCGCCTGCTCCTCGGCAATCACGAGTATATGATGCGGGATTTTCTGGATACGGATCAGCAGGACGACCTGGACGCATGGGCTCAGAAAATGGACCGCTGGTGCAACCGCAACGGCGGATGGGTAACTTACCACGCCTTCCTCAGAGAGTCTCAGAGAGCACAGGACCGCATCCTGGCCTTCCTTCACCGGCTGCCTGTGAATCTCGAGATCAGCGTCGGCGGCCGGAGGATCCTGCTGGTGCATGCCTCGCCGACATTCCTGTACAGCGAGAGCCGGCCCGGCATGAAAGACGAGACGGAGTTTGCCGTGTGGAACAGACTTGCACCCGGCAGCGGCCTGGACTTCCCGCAGGACCTGATGATCTGCGGCCATACGCCGACGATCCTCCTCTCCGGGATCTTCCCGATGGAGATCCTGCAGGACGGCAGAATCATCTGGATCGACTGCGGCTGCGCCTACGGAACCGGCCAGGGGGGCCGCCTGTCGTGCCTGCGGCTGGAGACGGAAGAGAGGTTTTACGAGAGCGCCGGCTGAACTTCCTGCACGCGGTTCTGCCGCAGAAGCACATCCGCCGCGGTGACGGCAGCAATGATAACTGACAGTTGAAAAACAGTCGGATGGGAGGACGATAACGATATGCAAGCCTATATCAGAAAAGAGTGCCGGAAAAGGAGACAGACAGATGGATCGGTACAGTAGGGAACTGCTGCGTTTCATTCAGGAGCATCCCAGCGTTTACCATGTCATTGACGGGCAGCGCAGCCGGCTTCTTGAAGCCGGCTACGTTCCGCTTCCCGAGAGCAGCCTGTGGCATCTGCAGAGAGGCGGCCGCTATTTCGTCACGCGCAACGATTCCGCGATCATTGCGTTCCGGATTCCCCGGAATGATTTTCGCGGTTTTATGATCATGGCGTCTCACAGCGACTCGCCGGTGCTGAAAATCAAAGAGAATCCGGAGATCCGGACAGAAGGAAAGTACACCAGGCTGAACGTCGAGCTGTACGGCGGCGCGCTCCTGGCACCCTGGTTTGACAGACCGCTTTCCGTGGCCGGGCGTGTTATGCTTCGATCGGGCAGCCGCATCTCGACAAAGCTTGTCAATGTTGCTAGAGACCTGCTGATGATCCCGAGCCTTGCCATCCATATGGACCGAAGCGTCAACGAAGGCCGGGCGATCAAGGTCCAGAAGGAGCTGCTGCCGCTGTATGGCCTCGACGGGGACATCAGCCTGAAGGAGCTGGTCTCGGCCGAGGCGGATGTTCCGCCGGAGGCCGTCGTCGGATACGATCTCTTCGTTTACAACCGCCAGGCCCCGAGCGTCTGGGGCGCCTCCGGCGAATTCATGTCCAGCCCGAAACTGGATGATCTGCAATGTGCTTTCTCATCCCTGTGCGGCTTCCTGGAGAGCAGAGAGTCTGACAGCATCCCCGTTCATGCGGTGTTTGACAACGAAGAAACCGGCTCCATGACAAAGCAGGGCGCCGCATCGCCGTTTCTCAGGGACACGCTGGAAAGAATCGCAGACAGTCTGGGGCTTTCGCATCAGGAGTATCTGAGCAGGCTGCCGCAGAGCTTTATGCTTTCGGCCGACAACGCCCATGCGTTTCACCCGAATTATCCGGAAAAATGCGACCCGGTCAACCAGCCGGTCATGGGCGGCGGCGTGGTGCTGAAGCACAGCGGCAATCAGAAATACGCGACCGACGCGGCCTCCGCCGCGATCGTGCGGCTTCTGGCTGAAAAGGCGGGGGCGCGCCTCCAGACCTTTACCAACCATGCCGATATCCCGGGCGGTTCGACGCTGGGCAATATCTCTTCCCAGCAGCTTGCCCTCAGGACGGCCGATGTCGGCATTGCCCAGCTTGCGATGCACTCTCCTTACGAGACCTGCGGTTCATCCGACACGGAAGAACTTGTCAAACTGGCCGGAAGTCTGTTTTCAGCCTCTGTCTGCGAGCAGGCTGACGGCAGCGTCGAGCTCCTGTTCCCGTCAGCCTGAAGGGGGGCTTTCGTTTTCTTCCGCAGCTTCGAGCCGGGCGATGTCCGCCCCGGCAGCTTCGACGCCGCCTTCCTGTGCGCGGCGATACCATTCCAGTGCCTCATCCCCGACGCCATATTGGTTTTCAAGGCACCAGCCGGTCATGTACATGCCGTCGGGGTATCCCGCTTCGGCGGCTCTGCGGTACCAGAGATAGGCCTGGCGCGGGTCCTCCGCGGTCCCCTTGCCGAACTGGTACAGCATGCCGAGGTAGTACATCCCCTCCGGGTTCCCGGCTTCCGCCAGCTTTTTAAGCCAGTGAAAGGCCTCTTCGAGATTGACGTCGGTGCCGATGCCCATCAGATAACAGTTTGCCGTGTGTGCATATCCCTGCTCATATCCGAGGTCTGCGGCCTTCCGGTACCAGCGAAAGGCCTCCGCAGGGTTCTTTTCCGTACCGATCCCGCCCTCGTACGCAAGGCCGGTGAGGTACATGCCGCCGGGGTCGCCTGCCTCCGCCGCGCGCAGCTGCCATTCAAAGCATTTGGCCAGGTCTTTTTCGGCTCCGACCCCCTCCATATAACAGTTGGCAAGCGAGGTCATGGATACCGTGTCGCCGGCCTCCGCGGCGACGGAAAACCAGCGGAACGCCTCTTCCGGGTTGGCTTCCGTGCCCCAGCCGTTTTTATAGCAGCTTGCCAGGTAGAAGGCCGCATCCCGGTTGCCGGCCTCGGCCGACGCCTTCAGACGGCTGATGTCCTCGGGGGTGAAATTGTTCTGCTGACCGGCGGCGACCAGGGCCGCAAGGTAATTGTCGTAGATCATCTCCTGATTCTGCTTGCGGATGACGGCATTGCGCCAGAGCAGGGAAGCGAGCACCGCGATGATGACCGTCGCGGCGGCCGATGAGAGCAGGACCGTCCTGCGCTTTCTCTGCTTTTCGCGGTCGACGAGACGGTTGAAACGGACGTCCAGGATGACCGCCATCAGCTTCAGAAAGGCCTTGTTCTTCCCGAGCTCGACGGCGCTGGCGCCCAGGGGGTGCTCGCCCTCGACGCTGCGCAGGGCAGGCGGGAAGCATTCCAGCTCGGGCTTGTCGCTCTCCGGTTCGCCGTCGACGATGAAGGGGATGATGAACTTCGACCGGCCTCTGGTCTGGAACGAGCGGATCTCGTCGTTCACCCAGGGCGAGGCCGCGCTGAAGGGCGAGCAGATCACGATCAGAAAGCGCGAGGCCTCGAGCTCCCGCTGCAGGGCGTTCTGCAGCTCAACGCCGCTCAGGTCGGTCTGATCGCGAAAGACCTTCAGATGGCCGCGGGGAGCATTGCCCCCGCACAGATCCTTCGGGATGCGGAAGGTCTCGAGACGGCGCTGAAGCCACCGTGCCCATTTCATGTCACGGTGACTGTAGCTGATGAATGCATCGTATACAAATTCGTCCATAACAGCCTCCTGCGCAGGGACCCTCCGCCCGGCCGGGAGAGGCATCCTGACGGGTTCAGTATACCATTTGTCCCGCGGCTTCACAAGAAAAATGCGAGAAATTGTTTACGGAACAAAGCTTTACTTTCCTCCCCGTCCTGTGATATGATAAAACCGTCCGAAATGCAGAAAAGTGGACAGCGTCCATGGATATTTGACGAGACGAAGAAAGGAGCCTGCAATGAAAAAACTGCTGACTGCCCTGAGCATGGTTCTGGTATTTGCCATGCTGCTGTCGGCCGCGGCCTCTGCGGCCGGGGCCAATTCCGATACCCTGGTCAACTGGGATATCAAAATCACCACGCCCGAGGACACGACGGCCGTCCTGAAAGGGAACAACTATTATATCTATCCGCAGACCGAGGGCTATATTCCCTATGTGATGGTGACGGTTTACAACCTCGTGCGGGATACCGACAAGGCCTTCTTTGACGAGTTCACCGACTACATGCGCGGCGAGTATGCCGATCTCAGGGTGACAGCCGGCCCCGAACAGAAAACGATCGGCAGCAAGGCCTGCAGCGAGTGCGACTACAGCTATACCATCAGCGGCGGCAATGTGGTCACGGACCGGCGCATCATCACCGTCCACGGCGGCAGGACCTATATGTTCGCCTCCAAAGAGGTGGCGGCAAGGGATCTGACGGTCGGCGATCTGCTCGAGCAGGTTGTCAGGGACGCGGTTTTCCTCTCCGATAAGGAAGAGGATCTTCTCCCCGTCGAGACCGGCACGGATGACAAAACGGACAGTACCGGCACCCCCTCCACCACCACGGAAGCAGGGGACAGTGCCGCCGCCCTGATGTATCTCTACTGCCAGGACAACGGCATGCCGAAATACTGGCTGGACCTGACCGGTGTCATGAGCCACAACCCCGTGCTTCACTGCTACTTCCGCTCCGGCGATCCGACCTTCTATGAAAGCTGGTTCATTCTTGACCTCGAAACCGCCGACAGGACGGGGGATACCATCAGCTTCCGCAATGTCTATGACTCCCACGGCTTCGACCACTCCAACTGGTTCCGGATGCTGACCATCCGGCAGGAGGGGGACAGCCTTGTGATGTCCGTGAGCCGCGATGAGAGAACGCTGGCCGGCGGCGGCGAGGACAACATCCTCACCGGTGAATATGTCATGAAGCCGATGGGCACCGGCGTCGTCTATGAATACCGCGACAATGCCGCCCAGGTGACCTATCGCCTGAATCTGGATACCCAGGACATCCTGCTGTATAAGATCACGTCCTCCGGCGAGCAGCAGGTCTACACGCTGGATCTGAACACGGCGGAACAGGAGGATGACTATCTCCTGAGCATCCACACGGTGTATGACGAGGCAGGCTGCGATGTTTCCGACAGCTTCCGCTCTCTCATGCTCAGCGATGTCGAGGGCGCGATCCTCATGGTGGCCGAGAGCGATGCCCGCAGCGGCAATGTCATCATCCCCTCCAATGTCTATCTCTTTGAACCGAAGACCTTCTTTGTCCCGCTGAAGAGCGGCCCCTATACCGCCGACGAGCTCGGTGTGATGGCGCAGCAGTATTATATGAAGAATCACGGCTTCTTCCCGCCAAAGGCGGATGTGGAGCAGAACAAGGACGGAAGCTTCACCATCCATCTCTATGAGGTCGTCGACCTGGACGGCGTCAAGCATACGGCCACCTCGGCCTGGTACACGGTGAATGCCTACGGCGTCGGCGCGGACGACATCTACGAAACGCCGGTCATCCTGACCCGGTAAAGGACGGATGAAGACCGTCTGCGTGGCGGCCGCGGTGATCCGTGACGGCGACAGGGTGTTTGCCGCGCAGCGTTCCGGGGGCGGCTGGGAGTTCCCCGGCGGAAAGATCGAACCGGGCGAGAGCCCGCAGCAGGCGCTGATCCGCGAGATCCGGGAAGAGCTGGACCTCGGGATCGCCGTCGGCGGTCCCCTCGCTGTGCTGGAATACGACTACCCGGCCTTTCATCTCTCCATGCAGTGCTTCTGGTGCCGGATCACGGAAGGGACGCCCGTCCTGAAGGAACACGCGGACGCCCGATGGCTCGGCGCCGAAGACCTGGACAGCGTGGACTGGCTTCCGGCTGACCGGGCGCTCATCGGACAGGTCCGGGCGGCCCTGTCCGGCCTTGGATAAACAGGAGTGGGATATGAGAACAGGCAACGACTTTGACGAACTGCTGAGAAAAAGGATCAGCGAGGCCCTGGGCGAACCGATCGAGGAAGGCATCGACGCGGATGATCTGATGTTCGATCTCGGCATGCGTTATCTGCGGCAGATCACCACGGAAAAGAGAATGACGGAGAGCAGGAAGGAGCGCCAGCTCTCGCTCTGGGTGAAGGATGCGGCGTCAAAACAGGCCCTGATCGACTATGTGGACGCCGTGACGGATCAGGACAGCCCGGATTATATCCCCCCGGTGGATCGGATCGCGGTTTTCGATCTTGACGGCACCCTGTTCTGCGAGTCGGACCCGACATGGTTCGATTTCATGCTGTACAAGCATCGGATTCAGGAGGACCCCACCTACAAAGACAGGGCGAGTGCGCACGAAAGGGAAATCGCCGAGGGCGTCCAGTCCGTCATCGACACCGGCGTCGTGCCGGCCGGCTTTGAGGTCGAGATCGGCCACTGCATCGCCGCTGCCTTTGCCGGCATGAAGGTCTCGGACTTTACGCAGTATGTCCGGGCGTTTGCGGACAGACCGTCCCCCGGCTTCAACGGCATGAACGCCGGCGAGGCTTTCTACATGCCCATGGTCCAGGTCATCGACTACCTGAAGGACAACGGCTTCTCCGTCTACGTCTGCAGCGGCAGCGACCGTCTGGTGGTCCGCGCGATCGTCGAGGGCGGCCTGATTCTGGCCGCGAGATATGTCATCGGCACGGAAGAGATGATCTCGGCTGAAAACCAGGGCGACAAAGCCGGGACGGACTATGTTTTCAGCGACCGGGACGAGCTGGTCTTAAGCGGCAGGATCGCGGAAAAGAACCTGAAGATGACCAAGGTGTCCATGGTTGCCGAACAGATCGGCCAATGCCCCGTCCTGTCCTTCGGCAACAGCGCCGGGGATATCAGCATCACCAATTATGTCATGGGCAACAAAGCGTACAGAACCGCGGCGTTCTTCGTGTGCTGCGATGACGATGTCCGTGAAAACGGCAGTCAGCAGAAAGCGCAGCCGATCTACGATTTCTGCGCCGAAAACGGATGGACCCCCATCTCGATGAAGAACGACTGGCTGACCGTCTTCGGAGAGGGCGTTACCAAAAAAAGCTGACACAAAAACAGAAAACAGGATTGCTGCCCTGCCTGCGGGGCAGCAATCCTGTTTTTGACGGCCCGGAAGGCGAGCGGCCGCGCTCGGAGGCACTGTTTGTCAACCGATTGTATTTATCGAGGTTGACAATTGGCGGCGGCCTGTGCTATGATGCGGCCATCACATTGTTTCTGGAGGTGGCCATGAACCGTTCTCTGACAACGCGGGACATCGCCCTGATCGCCATGGGAGTGGCGCTGCTTGCCGTATGCGCCTGGATCTCCATCCCCATGACCATTCCCTTCACCATGCAGACCTTTGCCGTATGCCTTGTCGCGGCGCTGTTCGGCTGCCGGCGCGGCATGTGGACGGTGCTGTGCTATATCCTGCTGGGCGCGGTGGGCGTACCGGTGTTCTCCGGCTTCATGGGCGGCATCGCCAGCCTGCTGGGGGTCACGGGCGGATATATTATCGGCTTTCTGTTTACGGCGTTTGTGGTCGGCTTTGCGGCCGAGAAGTATGGGCGCAGCCTGCCGGTCCTGATCGTTTCCATGGCCCTCGGGGTGCTGGTGTGCTATGCCTTCGGGACGGCCTGGTTCCTTTTCGTCTACGCCCGGAAGACCGGCCCCATCGGGCTCGGCACGGCGCTGAGCTGGTGCGTGGTTCCCTATCTGCTGCCGGACGCGGCAAAGATCGTGCTGGCAGCGGTGCTGACACGACGGCTGTATCCGCTTTTGCATCGCGAGGTGAAAACGGTATGACCCGGGAGGATCTTCTCGCCATTCTCTGGCAGAGTGCAGATGCGTATATCTCCGGCGAGGAGCTGGCAAAGCGCCTGGCCGTCAGCCGCACGGCGGTCTGGAAGGCTGTCGGCCAGCTGCGCCGGGACGGCTACCGGATCGAATCCGTACCCAACCGGGGCTACCGCCTGCTGTCTGACAGCGATGTGCTGAGCGAGGAGGGGATCCGGCGCCATCTGCAGCATCAGGAGCTGCAGCTTCAGGTTTACAGGACCATCACGTCCACCAACACGGTGCTCAAGACCCTTGCCGCGCAGAACGCGCCTGCGGGGCTTGCCCTCGTCGCGGGCGAGCAGACGGCAGGGCGCGGCCGTCTGGGGCGAAGCTTTTATTCGCCCGCCGATTCCGGGCTGTATCTGAGCCTGCTGCTGCGCCCGCATATGAGCGCCGTGCAGGCCACGCATCTGACGGCCTGTGCCGCCGTGGCCGCAGCCGAGACAATTGAAGAGCTTTCCGGCCGCCCGGCACAGATCAAGTGGGTCAATGACATCCTGGTGAACGGGCGCAAGGTCTGCGGCATCCTGACCGAGGCGAGCATCGACTGTGAATCCGGGATGATGCAGTATGTCATCATCGGCCTCGGGGTCAACACCCACGTCCCGAAGGGCGACTTTCCGGAAGAACTCAAAAGCATTGCCGGCGCCGCCTTCGGCACCGAGCGGATCCCGGAGCTGCGCTGCCGCCTGGCGGCGGGCATCCTGGACAGGCTTGCGGAATATGCGGAAAAGCCGGAAGCGCCGGCTGTATTTGAGGCATACAGACGGCGCTCCTTCGTGCCGGGCAGGGCGATCCTGATTCTCGCCCCCGGCAAAGACCCGGTTCCCGCCGAGGCGCTCTCCCTGCTCGAGGACTATTCTCTGCTGGTCCGGCTCCCCGACGGCAGCACGACGAGGCTGAACTCCGGCGAGGTGAGCGTCCGCCCGGAAAGATAAAACAGGAAAGCAGCCGGCAAAGATTTCCCACCGGGGACTTTTATGGGTCTCCGGTGGATTTCTTTTGCTTTCCGCAGGGATCGGCCGCGCAGGCTTACCGGTCCGGTTCCTCGACGGCCACGATGCGCCCCTGGCCGTAGGGCGATTCATAGCTGTCCCCGACGACGCCCTTGAGCTCATCCCGGATGTAGGCGGCCACGGTGTCAACGTCCGTGTCCCCGGACTGCACGAGTACCTTGCCGCCCTCGAACATGGTGAAGCCGTTTCCGTGATCCAGCAGCAGGTAGCCCACGGCGGCGATGGTGTAGGTCTTATCCAACACCAGGGGCTCGTTGCCGACCATGACGTTCCTGACCCGGTATTCGCCCCCCACGCCGGCAAACCGGCCGCTTTCGTCTGTCCGGCAGCTGCTTTCGATATCGGTACGGATCTCAAAGCTCAGGCCCGAGACCTGCAGGAACGCGGCAAACTCATGCGGTACGGCATTCGCGCCCCACTCCAGCGCGTCCAGCAGCTGCTGGCCGGTGATTTCCATGACGGCGATGTGGTTGTTGAAAGGATAGACCGAAAGCAGGTCGTTCAGCGTGATGTCGCCCTGGGGGAGGCTGGCGCGAATGCCCGAGCCGCAGGCAATGGCCACATCCGTGCCGGCCTGAACGCGGAAGGCATCCGTGACCAGGTCGCCCAGGTTGGTTTCCGCTGTCCGGACGATGCGCACGGGCTTTCCGGATGCGTCCACAGCCGTGGGATCGAAGATGGTCTGCGTCACCGTACAGACGCCCACCTTTGTTTTCAGCCATTCGCCCAGCGAGGTCAGTGTGCCGTCCACGACCTCGGACATTTCGTTCTGAATGCCCAGCAGCTCCGGCGCGGGCACCGGGTTGTCCCAGGTGTAGAGGCCGGTGTCGATGCTCCCGTCCGCCGCCGAGATCCGCATCCAGCCGATGCCGTCCAGCTTGGTACCGCAGGCCTGGCGGACGACCGTTTTGCCGTCCCGGTTTTTCATGACCACCTTGTCTGCGTCGTGACTGTGGCCGTCCAGCATGGCGTCGATGCCGGCGGTGTGTTCGAGCACCTCCGCATAGGTGAAGGGGATGACATAATCCTTGTTGCCCAGATGCCCCAGCAGAATGACGTAATCCGCGCCCTCGGCACGGGCGTCATCCACCGCGCTCTGAACGGCGGCATACAGGTCGGCGCCGTCGTTGTCCTGCATGAATCCGTAGATCAGGCTGCCGTTTTCATCCAGGAAGGTACTCGGCGTGGCGGTGAACAGCACCTTTGGCGTGGTGACGCCCACAAAGGCCAGCTTTATGCCGTCAAATTCCCTGATGATATAGGGCGGAAACAGCAGCTTTCCCTCCCGGTTGAAGTTGCAGCAGACGTAGGGGAAGTCTGCCGTCTCCGTCAGGTCCAGGAAGCGCTGGACGCCGTAGTCGAACTCGTGATTGCCGGGGACGGCGATATCATAGCCCAGCCTGTTCATCATATGGATGATCGCCTCGCCCTGGGTCAGAAGGCCCACGGATTCGCCCTGTATGGCG
>JAEEGG010026223.1_pt1 | contig 11145 bp, 6 predicted proteins | sample 9134161 | NCBI WGS metagenome assembly JAEEGG01 (sample SAMN16246543, study PRJNA631951) | gut metagenome | biome: gut microbiome; feature: rumen; material: CR-attached | host: Bos | place: Iran: Karaj | collected 2018-10
CCGAACACCATCCGCGGAGCCGCGGTGGCGATCGCGGTGGCTTTCCAGTGGATATTCAACTTCATCGTGAGTTCAACCTTCGTACCTATGTTCAACATGCACCTGGTGCCGGGGGACGATTTCGGTCACTGGTTCACGTACGGCCTGTACGGGCTGCTCTGCGTGGTTGCTGCGGTCTTCGTATGGAAACTTGTACCTGAGACGAAGGGAAAGACCCTTGAAGATATGTCAAGGCTCTGGAAATCCGGTGAATAGGCTGGGACTTGAAAAGGCTATAGCTCTTCTGACGGTGGCGTTTCGCCGCCGTCAGTTGCTTTTATGAGCCTCCTGATAGGCTTGAAGTCACCGAAGAACCTGGCGGCTATGACCCTTATCACGGTGTAGGCCGGTATTGCTACGAGCATGCCGACTATGCCGCCGATATGTCCGGCCATCAGCAGGACGATGAATATCTCGAGCGGGCTGGACTTGATGCTGGTGGAGTAGATGAACGGCTGGAAGAAGAAGTTGTCAATCAGCTGGGTGCAGGCGAAAATGGCGACCAGCGTGACCAGGATCAGCCAGAAATTCGGATACACGCCCAATGCTGCGGCGTTACTGTATTTCAGGACCAGGCCGAGCACGACTCCGATGCCGCCTCCGATCCACGGGCCGACGTATGGGATGACGTTGAGGAGGCCGGCCATGAAGGCTATGCCGATGGCCGGATAGAATCCCAACTTGGCTATCAGCCAGAGGCCCAGGAAGTCCAGGAGGGCGACGCCTATGACTTCTGTCAGGAGTCCCACGAAGTATCTGGTGAGCAGGTGCTCGATATCTCCGATTGCGCTTACGGCTTCGCCTTCGAGCTTGTCAGGAACGACTGAACCGACTATCCTGCGGAAGAGGTTTTCGTCTTTGATGAAGAAGAATCCTATGAACATCACCGAGAACAGACCGATGCCGAAAGATCCGAGGGCGGATGCGACCGAACCGACCACTGATGTGATCGAAGTGAGGTCGAAGGCGTTCCTGATCCAGTTCACGGTAGCTTCCTGGACCTTGAAATCGCGCCCGAGCGACGGAATACGGTCGATCAACCAGATATTCACCTTGTCCAGGAGACGGGATATCTCCGATGCGTTGAATGAGGCGCTCTGCAGGTTGGAGGATACGCTTGAGATGATGCTGGAGACCACCGGGATGACCTGGGTGATGATTGCCAGGAGGATGCTGAGGATAAGGAGCAAGGTTATGATCGCCAGCAGCCAGTCCGGGGCGGACTTCCCTTTGATCCGGCATTTCCTGAGGAACTTCATTATAGGTCGGCCGAGGAGGGATACCACCGCGGCCAGCACCATGTAGATCAGGACGTTCCTGAAATACCAGCACAGAGCGATAATGATTGCTGCGACAGCGGCCCAGATTATGTACCGTGCCAGCTTGTCAGTATTCCTTTCTTCAGCCATAGTCTTCGGTATCGTTTCCACAAAGGTAATCATTTTCCGATTATCCCCCGGAAGTTGTCAATTCCATGTTTTTTTGCTAATATTGTAGAATATGGAAATAAAGATATCTGATGAACTGAACAGCATCATCCGTTATGCCCGGGAAGAAGCCATGCGCACCGGCAGTTACGGAATCGGTCCGGACCACCTTTTCCTTGGAATGATGCGACACTCTGACAATGATGCTTGCAGGCTCCTGGCAGGGCTGGGGGTGGATATAGACGAATTCAAGCGATTCATTGACAGCCATATATTCACGAACGAATCAATCCCTTATTCCGAGGCTGACAAGGTATCCTTCTCCAGATATGCCCAGAACGTGCTGAGTATCACGGTAATGGAGGCTTCCAAGATGAATGCTTCGGAAGCTACCTCCCTGCACCTGATGCTGGCGCTTTGCCGCACTACCGAGAATTACGGTCAGGCATATCTCCGCCAGCACGGGGTGGATTACGGCAGGCTCCTTGCCCGGATGAGGGATGAGGGTATGCTGAACTACGGCAAACAGGGCGGCGAAGAGGATGCCGGCGGTGATGATGAAGACCAGGACGACGAGGAAGGGATTCCGGCCGAAGGCGGCAAGTCTTCCGCCAAGACGAAGATCGAGGATTTCGGATTCGACCTTACCAAGGCGGCTGCTGAAGGCAAGCTTGATCCGGTGGTGGGCCGTGACACCGAGATCGCCCGCGTGATCGAGATCCTGGGGCGCAGGAAGAAGAACAATCCGATGCTTATCGGTGAGCCGGGTGTCGGAAAATCAGCCATCGTGGAAGGAATCGCCCAGCGCATCGCAGGCGGCAGTATTTCTCCGGTACTCGCAAAGAAGAGGCTGATATCCCTGGACATAGCATCCGTCGTTGCGGGTACGAAATACCGCGGCGACTTCGAGAAGCGCCTAAAGGCGATCATAAAGGAAGCCAGCACTAATCCGGACATCATCCTGTTCATCGATGAGTTCCATACCATTGTGGGAGCGGGAGGGGCTGCTGGCAGCCTGGATGCTGCCAACATGCTCAAGCCGGCGCTCGCCCGCGGGGAACTCCAGTGCATCGGAGCCACCACGATGGATGAATTCGCCAAGATAGTGGAGAAGGACGGAGCCCTTGACAGGCGCTTCCAGAAGATCGTGGTCGAACCGACCGACATCCAGCAGTCCGTTTCCATCCTTAACAATATCAAGAGCAATTACGAGGAATTCCACAAGGTGACATTCAGCGACGAGGCCATCGAGGCCTGTGTCCGCCTCACAGACCGGTACGTTACGGACAAGTTCCTGCCGGACAAGGCGATAGATGCTATGGATGAAGCCGGATCGATGGTCCGCCTCAGCCTGACTAAGGACAAGAAGACCGGTAACGTCGTGGATGCCGAAGACATCGCCACGGTGGTCTCCAAGATGACCGGGATTCCTGTGAACAAGGTGGCCGAGAGCGAGGGGAACAGGATAATGAAGATGAAGACCCGCCTCCAGGACAGGATAATCGGGCAGGATGAAGCCATTGACAAGGTCGTCCGTGCCATCCAGAGGAACAGGGCGGGACTGAAGGATCCGAACCGTCCTATCGGCACATTCCTCTTCTTCGGCCCTACCGGTGTCGGCAAGACCCGGCTGGCCAAGTGCCTTGCTGAGTATCTATTCGATTCTGAGGAGAATATGGTCAGGATCGATATGAGCGAATACATGGAGAAATTCACCGTTTCCCGCCTCATTGGAGCGCCTCCGGGCTATGTAGGATACGAGGAGGGCGGCCAGCTCAGCGAACGGGTGCGGAGGAAGCCGTATTGCGTGGTCCTGCTGGACGAGATAGAGAAGGCTCATCCGGACATATTCAACATCCTGCTCCAGGTTCTGGACGACGGGCACCTTACCGACAGCAACGGCAGGGTGGTCAATTTCAAGAACACGATAGTGATCATGACTTCGAACGTAGGCAGCCGCGAGCTGGATGAATATGGCACCGGCGTGGGCTTTGCCACCGCGGGCAAGAATGTCACTCAGAACCGCCAGACCGTGCTGGAGAAGGCCATCAAGAAGTCGTTCCCTCCGGAATTCATAAACCGTGTGGACGATCAGATATTCTTCAACACCCTTACCAAGGAGGATATCGAGCAGATTATCGACATCGAGCTCAAGGAACTTCGGGAAAGGGCTGAGGAAACCGGTTACAAACTGACCATCACTCCTGCCGCGAAGCGGTTCATCGCCGATGCCGGATATGACCCGGCGTTCGGTGCGCGGCCGCTCAAGAGGGCAGTGATGAGATATGTCGAAGATCCGGTGTCTGAATTCATCATTTCCGACAGGATCCTTCAAGGGAAGAAAAAGAAAGGGGCGACCGGACTGCGTGTCCTCAAGGTCGGTCTCTCTCCCGACAAGGAAAGCACCCAGGTCACCCTCAAGGAAGACTAGTCGCCCATTACGGCGCTATCCATTTCAAGGCCCATGTCGCCCATCATCTCGAGGAGGGCTTTGAGCGAAGATTCGGTTGAAATCATCGAAGCGAGTTTCGTGAGGTCGTATTCTGTGTTTTTCATCGCGAAAAAGTGTTTGTTCCTTGTTTACGATGCAAAATTAGTCCTAGCTTGTGCCAATTCGAGGCACAAGCTATTTTTTTAATAAAAAACCGGAGACACTTCACGTGTGCGCGCGTGCGCGCGTTTGTATATGTCAGTTTTATTAGTTAACTTTGTACGATTAACCATAAGGAAATTCTTATTATATGGATAGTGAGGAAAAGATTGTAGAAGGCAAGACCGGCGGAATCATCGAACCGGTTGAGATCGATCACGAAATGCGTACTGCGTACATCGACTATTCGATGTCCGTAATCGTTTCCCGTGCCCTCCCAGATGTAAGGGATGGTCTCAAGCCGGTTCAGAGAAGGGTCCTTTACGGAATGGACGGACTGGGGCTTTCCTATTCCGGCCCGACCAGGAAATGCGCCAAGATAGTTGGAGAGGTGCTGGGAAAGTACCATCCGCATGGCGATTCCAGCGTCTATGACGCTCTTGCAAGGCTTGCCCAGAGTTGGAACCAGCGTTATCCGACCGTGTTCGGGCAGGGTAACTTCGGTTCGATGGACGGCGATCCGGTCGCTGCGATGCGATATACGGAGGCGAAGCTCCAGAAGATCACTGAGGACATACTCGGAGATATCGACAAGAATACCGTCGACATGGTCAACAACTTCGACGACACCGAGCTCGAGCCGACCGTCCTGCCTACCAAGGCTCCTCTCCTGCTGCTGAACGGATCTGCGGGTATCGCCGTGGGTATGGCGACCAACATGGCTCCGCACAACCTGGCCGAGACTTGCGACGCGATCTGTGCATACATCGACAATCCTGACATCGACACTGACGGTCTGATGCAGCACATCAAGGGACCTGATTTCCCGACCGGAGGTATCATAATGGGATATTCAGGCATCAAGGATGCCTATGAGACCGGAAGGGGCAGGGTGGTCGTGCGCGCCAGGACCGAGATCGAGGTGGCCGAAAACGGCCGTGAGACCATCGTCGTGACCGAGATCCCGTATATGGTCAACAAGAAGGAGATGATCGAGAAGATCGGCCAGATGGTCGAGGACAAGAGGATCGAGGGCATCACCTATATCAACGACGAGACTTCCCGCGAAGGTGTCCGCGTGGTCATCCGCGTGAAGCAGGGATGCAACTCCAATGTCGTGCTCAACACCCTCTTCAAATATACCCAGCTCCAGTCCAGTTTCGCCTTCAACAATGTGGCGCTGGTCAAGGGGCGTCCAAGGACCCTGTCTCTCAAGGATATGATCGCCAACTTCGTGGATTTCCGCCATGAGGTGATTGTAAGGAGGACCAAATTCGAACTGGATAAGGCTCAGAAGAGGGCCCATATCCTCGAAGGACTCCTTAAGGCCATCGATGTGATCGACGAGATCATACGTATCATCCGCCATTCTTCGAGCGTCGAGGAGGCCAAGGCCGAACTCATCAAGCAGTTCGATTTCTCCGAAGTTCAGGCGACGGCCATCGTGGAGATGCGCCTGCGTCAGCTGACAGGACTCGAACGGGAGAAACTCCAGGCCGAATACGACGAGCTTGAGAAGTTTATCGCCCGCTGCAACGAAATCCTCGGCAGCGAAGTGGAGCAGCTCAAGATCGTCAAGCAGGAAACCATGGAGCTCAAGGCGAAGTACGGCGATCCTCGCCGTACCGAGATCCGTCCTTCCGAAGAAGAATTCAATCCGGAGGACTTCTATGCCGACGAGGATGTGGTCATCACGATCTCCCATCTGGGCTATATCAAGCGGACTGCCTTGACCGAATACCGCACCCAGGCCAGGGGTGGAGTCGGAATGAAGGGCAGTGCGACTCGTGACGAGGACTTCATCGAGCATATCTACATAGCCAACATGCACTCTACGATGCTGCTGTTCACGAGGAGCGGCCGTTGCTACTGGCTCAAGGTATATGAGATTCCTGAAGGCTCCAGGGCCTCGAAGGGAAGGGCGATCCAGAACGTTCTCAGCATCCCTGACGACAAAATCCTCACCTACATCAATGTCAAGACGCTGAAGGATGAGGAATATGTTGAATCCCACAGCATCGCGCTCGTCACCAAGAGGGGCGTGATCAAGAAGACCGCCCTGACGGCATATTCACATCCTAGGGCAGCAGGAGTCAACGCCATCAACCTCCGCGAAGGCGATGAACTCGCAGAGGCTCTCCTTACCGGAGGCCACGACGAAATCCTTATCGCAGCCCGCGACGGACGTTGCTGCCGCTTCAACGAAGAGGATGCCCGCGAGATGGGCAGAACCTCCACCGGAGTTCGTGGCATCAATATTGAAGAAGGCGATGAAGTGATCGGCGCGATCAACTATGACCCGTCAGCCGCAGACGCTGCAGACCACACCGTACTGGTGGTGAGCGAGCACGGATTCGGAAAGAGGACCGATTTTGATGAGTACAGGATTACCAGGAGGGGAGGAAAGGGAGTGAAGACCATCAACATCACCGACAAGACGGGCAAACTGATAGCCATCAAGAACGTAACCGAGAACAATGACCTTATGATCATCGAAAAGTCGGGTCTTACCATCAGGATGGCCGTAACCGACATCAGAGTGGCTGGAAGGGCTACACAAGGTGTCAAATTGATAAACATCAAGGATGGAGACTCGATTGCTGCGGTTTCCACCGTTGAAAAGAACAACGAAGAAGAAACGGTGAACAATACCGAAGAAGACAATAACAACTAAAACATTCAGTATAATGAAAAAGTTTTTGATCGTGTTGGCATTGCTTGCTTCCGTACAGGTTGCTAATGCCCAGGTTAACGCCGGAGCGGCCAAGAAGGCTGTCGAGGCTGCTCTCTCTGCTTCCCAGAACCCTAAGAAAGCTGCCAAGGTGGCTACCTGGTTGAAGCTCGCCCAGACTTATGTGGACGCTTACAACGCTCCTACCGCCAATGTATGGCAGGGTGCGGCTCTCAACGAGCTCAAGCTCGCCATGGGTGGTGAGAAGGCTACCTCCGAGGAGAATGTCGTCATCAACGGCGCTCAGTATCTCAAGCAGGTATTTGACAACAAGAACCTCTATTTCAACGGCAACGGCCAGCTCGAAATCATCGAGGTCACCAAGCCTGTGATCGAGGATGCCCTTCCGAAGGCTCTCGAGGCTTACAAGAAGGCTTTCGAGGTTGACACCAAGGCTACCAAGGTCAAGGATATCGCCAACGGTATCAAGACCATCAGCGAGAAACTCACCCAGGAGGCTTACAACGCTTATTCCCTCGGTGACATCAAGAAGGCTGAGTCTTTCTTCGAGGCTGCATTCGATGCTTCCGCACAGAAGCCTTACGAGAAGATCGACACCAGCTCCCTTTACAATGCCGGCTTCACATCCTGGAACCTCGGCGATTACACCAAGGCCAAGACCCTGTTCGACAGGTGCCTCAATTATGGCTACTATGCTGAGAACGGTGAGGTTTTCGCTAAGCTCGCAGACTGCGCTGCAAAACTCGACACCACGAAGGCAGGCCAGGCCCTTTCAAAGGAATATCTCGAGAAGGGATTCACCAAGTTCCCTGGCAGCCAGAGCCTCCTGATCGGTCTGATCAACTACTATGTCTCCAGCGGAGAGAACACAGGCAGGCTCTTCGAGCTTCTCAACGAGGCCAAGAAGAACGAGCCTAACAACGCCTCCCTGTATTATGTCGAGGGTAACATCCATGCAAAGCTCGGCGAAATCGAAGAGGCCGTCAAGTCTTATCGCCAGTGCGCAGAGATCGATCCTAACTATGAATATGGTTATATCGGTGAAGGTATCCTCTGCTACAACCAGGCTATCGAGATCCAGGACAAGGCCCAGAACGAGTTCGACGATGCCAAGTACACCGCACTCGTGCAGGAGTTCGAAAAGGTGCTGAAGGGCGGTATCGAGCCTTTCGAGAAGGCATATGAGCTTTCCAAGGACGAAGTTGTCAAGAGCAGCATCGCCGAGTACCTCAAGAATATCTACTACCGCTTCCGTGACCAGGATGCCAAGTATCAGGCAGGTTACGACAAGTATCAGGCTATCCTGAGCAAGTAATCGGCAGGATCATGAATGACAGAGGACGACCCATAGGCCGTCCTCTTTTTTACTTGCTTTCTGCACACCCTGAGTCAAAATCTCCAACTAATCAGTATAGGACATAAAACAAGGTGATACACCGTCATCTGATGTATCACCTTAAGAGTTTGTATTAAAAAGGTATCTATTATTAAAACTGAATACTTGTAACGACATCGTTTTCCAAATAAACATATCCCCAGTCATATACCCACTGTTCATGTCTTACGGACGATGTGATGGTTACATTTTTATCTTTTGGCTCTCCTTTTGAGCAAATCACTTCATATGGTTTCATTCCAAGCGATACGGTTCCTGCAAGTACATCCGATTTAAACTCAGGACGAATATTTGGGTCTGATGAGTTCAATAAGTAGTTGTCTTCAACTGAATACCTATTAATGTAGTAATACTTGCCTTTCCTTATAATTTTATACATCTTATAACCAACTGTGTCAATGGCAGCAACCTCGAATTGTTTTCCACAAGGTACAGTCCCAACTTTGGTTTGCGCAACAGTTAGATTCTTGGTATGGTAATCCGCGAACGAATAATCTGCACTAAAGAGGTTGTGCCTAGCAATACTACCAGGAATATAAACTCTCTTTGTAGTAATATATTGCTGCGCAAAAACAACTTCTGATAAGCAGGAACACAACAGAAGGACGGAAAGAATAAACAATCTTTTCATAAATAAACTGTTATTAATGAGAGTAAACTGCTTCATATCAGCAACTGTTCAGTTGGACAAAGATAGGGATTTATTTGAATAATCTACTTGAGGTGACAATAATACCTCGACGAATTATGCAATTATCATTCCGATAGGGCTTGCCCCCGAAAATGCTAGTGTAAATGAAAAACCGAGGGGATAGAGTAGGCTGCCTTGCGGCACGGGTTCAAACCGAACCTACTTCAGACACCTCTAATATCTGCGATAGTGGCTCCGAACCTTTACAACCTTGCCATTGTTCCAGCGTGTGTGCGCCTTCACTCGGACAAGTCTCACAACCTCCACTCTAATGGAGAATAGAATCAGCGTCAGATAAGTTCTCATAAACGTTATGTTAATATTGTTGAAGGTGAGAGAACTATCGAGGCTTGCATTCATTACCTCCCCTCGGTTAAGGGCCTTTCAAAAATAAAACAGACATCCATTTAGAGGATAGATGTCTGTTGTCTGTCTCAACAATATTATGAGAACATAACGTTGATGCAAAGGTAATCATTTTTACCAAACCTGCAACATCTATCTGATCTTTTTGATCTGGTAGAGTCCTTCATCTCTCCGATAGTTTCTTTCGGAGCGAAGCGACTTCAGGGGAGTTTGAGGGGGAACGCCCCTCAATGAATGAGAGGTGTCCCCACGAGCACGCAAAAAGTCCGCCTTGAGGCGGATTTTTCGGGTCCTTGGTGCAAGGAGGACTTGAACCGCCTGATGCCTTGGATAGACAAGATTTGGGCGTTGCATCCGTACTTCCCCGAACTGATGGGCAAGGAGCGGACCTTGCAGGGTGCAGAACTGCTGAAATGACTATTCTTTCACTTGCGAGATATACTCTTCAACCTTCCGCAAGAAGGGTTGAGTCAGTTTATCGTTGGATGTCTTTTTTAGGATACTGCTTTTGAGCGTTTCCATCGACAACCCCTTGAAAGCAGGATTATCTCGGTCAAGGTACAATTCAAACCCTATAGAACTGACATAGCATTCTTCAAGTGACTTCTCCCTACGAAGGAACGACAAGATGTACTCGGGGTCCTCACAAACCACTTTGAACGCATAGGGACCAAGCATTTCTGATAGAGCACCGTCAGAGGACATCAGGATTTTGTTGAAGAGAAAAAAGTGAAGTGCCCTCACCCCGTTGTTTTCTTGTTTCGTGGTCAATACATCTAACAGACGCTCGGTCAAGTCATCGTCTGTAGCCGTAATTCGCTCAAAGTAATAGTCGGATACGAGGGGACTCACTTGTTTGAGTGAAAGAACCGTTTCACGCTCTTCAGCGGTGAGCTCATCCCAATAAACGGGATTATTGGGTTGAATGTTCCATAGCAAGAGCGTATGAATGAGCAGTAAGACAATCTTCATAATCTTGAATTGCCATTTCTATCTTCAATGCTTCAAATTCTTTGCCGAACGAGTGTTTATCTCGAAACCTCGAACCGCAACAATCTCGCCACTCTTCTCCATAATCATAAAGAAGTCAGGAGTTTGTAATTTCCAAAAAAGAAAGCAACCCTCGGATTCCTCCGAGAGTTGCAGCAGGGGTCCTTGGTGCAAGGAGGACTTGAACCGCCTGATGCCTTGGATAGACAAGATTTGGGCGTTGCATCCGTACTTCCCCGAACTGATGGGCAAGGAGCGGACCTTGCAGGGTGTAGAGTTGAAGAAATAAATCTTCATAAGAGTTTGTATATAGGAAACAAAGGCTATATACCAATATCCCATGGAAGTAATAATCCCAATAAAACCACAACGAAGAAATACACGATACAGAGAATAAGAGGAATCCACTCGTACTCCTTGTATGTAAGTCCCTTGCCCTTTCTAAAAAAGCGCAACCCTGTCAATAATAAGCCAACCAAACATAAAACTAATTGAGGAACATAGAAGAAATAGTCCATCGAGATATGAGAAGCATAACAGCAAAAAATGCCCCAAACAAGACAAAGTATCCCGCAAATAATAGCTAGTACATCAGATTTAGTGATAGATTTCTTATTCATCGCATTATGTTATAGTCATTATGGCTATAAAGGTAGTAATTATAACAGTGATAGTCTTTTGGAAAGTGATAATAATGTATCTCAAGTTGAACGAAGCCCCTCGAACCGCGACACTTTCTCCGCTCGTTTCTCTAATCGTCGGAGAACCAAGTGTTTACAAGACCCATAAAACAAAGCAACCCTCGGATTCCTCCGAGAGTTGCAGCAGGGGTGCGATGTGGGGCTCGAACCCACGACACCCAGAACCACAATCTGGTGCTCTACCAACTGAACTAATCGCACCGTGTTGGAGATTGCAAAGATACAAAAAATTCTTTCTTTGCAAGAATTTCTG
>JAEEGG010026231.1_pt1 | contig 11142 bp, 10 predicted proteins | sample 9134161 | NCBI WGS metagenome assembly JAEEGG01 (sample SAMN16246543, study PRJNA631951) | gut metagenome | biome: gut microbiome; feature: rumen; material: CR-attached | host: Bos | place: Iran: Karaj | collected 2018-10
TTGCGGCATCCTGACCGAAGCCTCCATCAACTTTGAGACAGGTGTCCCGGACTGGGTGATTCTGGGCATCGGATTTAATGTGTATCTTCCGGAAGGAGGCTTCCCCCCGGAGCTTAAGGACATCGCCGGTGCGATTACCGAAACCCGGTCTCAGAACCTTCGAAGCCGCATCACGGCGGAGTTTCTGAGAAGCTTTCACCGGATCTGCAGCGACCTCAATAATTCCGAATACTCCGAAGAATACAAGCGCCGTAGCTTTCTTTTAGGGCAGCGGATTGATGTTTTGAAAAGCGACGGCCCCGTTCCGGCCACCGCCATCGACATTGACGAAGAATGCCGTCTGATTGTCCGCTACGACGACCAATCCACGGAAGTGCTTTCCTCCGGGGAAGTAAGCGTGCGTCCATCCCGCGGCTGAACTCAGCCGCATCATATACAGAAAGGATCTTTTTATGGAAACCGTTATGAAAAATGACACAAAACCGGTTATGAGAACCGTAGACCTTGCCCTCATCGCACTTTGTGCTTCGCTGATCGCCGTCTGCTCGTGGATCAGCATTCCCACCGTTGTTCCGTTCACGCTCCAGACCTTTGCGGTCTTTTGCGTGCTCGAGCTCCTCGGCGGAAAGAAAGGAACTGTTTCGATTCTGGTTTACATTCTTCTGGCAGCAGTCGGCGTTCCGGTGCTTTCCGGATTTTCCGGAGGCTTAAGCGCGCTCCTCGGGACCACCGGCGGATACGTGCTCGGATTTCTTCTTATCGGCCTTCTCTACTGGCTCAGCGAAACGCTTTTCGGGAAGAAGCTTCCCGTGCGCATCTCCGTCCTGGTTCTCGGCCTTGCCGTCTGCTACGCGTTCGGAACCGCTTGGTTTATGATTGTCTATGCCAACAAGACCGGCCCTGTCGGTCTCGGAACCGCTCTCGGCTGGTGTGTCATTCCCTTCATCATTCCCGACCTGATCAAGCTTGCGCTTGCCGTGGGTGTTGCCTCAAGACTGCGCAAGCATACGATTCAGTGAGCCGCCCTGCGGGGTTTGGCATTTTCGTCACCAAATCATGAAGATCATTGTCGCCAACCCGAAATGGACGCTTGCCAGATTCGCCACGATGGCATACCCGATACTTCGTCCGGTACATTTTTCTTCGTTTTTTCTGCGCAGGAAAATGGCATAATATATGGCCTCCGCAACTGTGACGCCGATTTCTGCAAGGAACAGCACAACAAACAATCCGAGCCCCCCTCCGTGATACCATTCTTCCGTAACCAGAATCCAGTTGAGCACAAACTGTGTGATTGTGTTGATGATCAGAAAATGCAACCAATTCTTCTTCCGGTCGTGCAACCGGAACAGGCACAGCACCAACCCTTCTGTGATTAACGTAATCAGATAACACCACAGGACATTACCGGCGTAACGCTTTATGCTTTCCGCCTTTTTCTCTGCGATTTTACCTGTCGCGACGTCATATTCAAAGACTGCGTTGTACTTGCTCTTCCCGACAGAATCGCTGAGGTGTATCGTTCCGTCCTCTTCGATAATGACGACTCGGAAATACTCCGGGACCCTATATCCAAAACGGTATTCATCACCACTCTTGCTGTCAAGGAACGGAAACTCCAGCAGCGGATTCGTATGAAGGCGCCATCCGTCGATGCCGTGTTCCAACAGTTCTTCCATCGCGGTTCTCATCGCATTGGGATATGACTTTGCATCGTCCCGTTTCTCATCCCCATTCCAAGATCTGTCGGTCCTTAGCAGTGCAATAACATACGCACCCTTTGGTGCATTTTTCAATTGGATTGTGACGCTTTGCTTCGGCCCGAAGTCTGCCATCGCGATACCGGTAACAATCGGCAGAATCAGGCACAGCAAAAGCAACACACGGCCGCATAAACCCCAAACTTTCTTTCTCTTATCCTGTTTCATAACCCCTTTCCCTTACTTTCCGTAGTAAAATGCCTTCAGTCTGCCGTCTTCATCAAGGAAGTAAATGTTCTTCGACGCGCGGTCCATTGCGACATAAGTGCCGTCCCAGAGCCCCTCGAAGCGGTTGTCGTTGGCCTCGAAGGAATACTTCTTCCGGCTGTTCTCGGCGCCGGCGACGTCAAATTCGGACGCTCGGAAACCGTCTCGCGATTCCCGCAGTTCGTCGGTGAATAGGAAATACTCTAACTTCGGCTCGCGGGAATCCGTCGCGCCCCAGGTAGGGTCAACGAGGTATCCTTTTCCATCGATTGTGACGTAAACCCATGCGTGTGAATCCATGCCTTCGGTCACACTCGGCCCGCCGGACTCTTCCGCATCCACGCCGCACTGCAGCAACAGATACTGATACAGGCAGGCATACTCATTGCAAATGCCCTTCTTCTCAATCAGCGCGCGGTAGCCGCCCTGCCGGTCCGACCAATCCGACATATGCTCAAGCATTTCATAGTCGTACGTGCAGTACTCGGTCAGGAATTCGTACAGCGCGAGCGTCTTCTCAATGTCGTTGTAATCGTCGCCCACGGCATCATTAACGATGTCAGTTATCATGCGCTCAAACTCCGCCTTCTTCTCGTCAAACTGCTCCTGCGTGGTGCCGTCGTACCGGATAATCTGGCCTTTGCCGTTTTTATAGACACCGCAAAATGTATACCACTCCTCGACCGGATAGAAGAAATGACCGAGCCTGCCGCGGCACCACCACATCGTGTCCTCGTCCGGGCAGTCGAACCATTCCTCGCCGGCCCGAAGCGCATCGACAAAGTTGAAAAATGCCTGTCTGCGCGCCTCGCCGTGCTCCAACGTGTAAAACTTCGAGAATACATGCGGGTTGAATTCATAGTGCCCGGTCCCGTTGTTTCGCATGTTCTCGGGGTGTACCGTCCCCGTGGGAAGCAGCTCGGGCCGCGTCGCACGGGCGAGCGCGAACTGGTTAGCGAAGTTAATCTCATACATGACTTCGGCAAATGCGACCTCTTCCCCGGTCTGCTCCAATATATCCGGCGTGATCAGAACGTCCGAATTCTCCTTAAGGTTCTTCACCATTTCGGCAAGACAGTCAATCGGCTCATTCTTTGTAAAATCACAAAAGCCCGCAATCTTAACCAGCTCCTCCTCGGGAACCCACATCATGACTTCGGAACTTCCGTCCTTCTTCGACGCATTCATGATCACGGCCTTGTTCTGCAGAATCCGCTCAGCCCGTAAGGTATATCGTTCGGCGAGATCAAGCTCCGAAAGCTTACCGACAATCGTTCCGTTTGAAAGATTGTACATCCGAAATTCGTTGGCGGTTTCTCCGACCTCGGTCTTATATTCACCGCGGCCGCACATGAGTGTGCCGCTGATGCATTCGTACCATTCTTTTTCCCTGCTCTTTGTGAAAGCTATGCCATTTTCCTCATTTGCGGTCTCATGCAGAAACCACGTCGCCGAAAGCGAGGAATCCGACATGGATCTCCAGCCGTGCGGATACTTAACCGGTGCCGTCGAAGCATCAATCTCAACCGGCTCCGCAACAACCACCGAATCGCCGCCCTCCTTCGGCAAGCCAACATACATCGGGTTCCGAGCTTCATTCATCGCGAAGAAATACCAGTAACCGTCGGCCTCGCCGAGATACTCCCCGAGGAACAGGGACGGGTCGTAGCCGTACGCACGCACCTCATCCATCTTGTTATCATAGAGGCACACGCGCCCGTTCTCCCAGTCTTCCAAAAGGAACGACCCATCCTCAAACAGGGCCGTAACGCCGACGGAAAATCCCGGATCGAAATACTTAATCTGCTTGGTCACAAGCGGTCTGCAGAGCGCGAAAAGGCAATGTGAGCGAGTCTCCTCCGTCTCCTCTTCGGTCTGCTGAATCTCCGTAATCGAGAAGATTGCATACTCGCCTGCGGTCTGAATGCAGAACGCGCTCGTGTTAACGTCCGGCGTGATAATCGGCAGGCGGTACAAGTCCGCGCGGCCGGCCGTCTCATATGCCTTTTTGTAAAATGCCACCTCAGGCGTCGGTGACGGCGTGCCTGTAGCAGACGTTTCGCCGGCAGGTGACGGCGTGGTCACCTCGTCCGAAGCCTTCTTTCCGCACGCGGAAAAGCCGAAAAGGCACAACAACAAGGCCAGCAAAAGGAGGCTGGCCTTTCTCCCTGAAAGATATCCGTTTTTCTGTCTCATGATACTGTTTCGCGCCACACACGCGAATCTCCCTTACAAAAAATAATAGTCGGGTCCCCCCGGGCCCGACTAAATTATAACATTTTTTTACGCCGCTGTCCACGGGGGACGGGGAATCAGGCGGGGCAGTGTTTTTTTCTGTTGCTCTACTGCGGTAGAATCATTGTTTTATGGCATTTCCGCCGTGGCATTCTATGGCGTTCTACTCCGGAATTACTTCCTTCAGAATCCGTTGGCCGACCTCAAGAATGCTCTGATCAAGTATGGCAAATGCGATCGCCAATTCATACTTCTGATTCTCCCTAAGGAAATCCCGGCACGCTTCAAGCGCTCTGCGCCACGCACCCTCGAGCGGATACCCGTAGATCCCCGCCGAGATCAGCGGAAAAGCGATGGAATGAAGACCGTTCTCCTTTGCCACCTGTAAAGAGCTCTTATACGCGCTATACAGTTGCTCCGGTTCGCCGTGCCTACCACCCTGCCAGATCGGCCCGACCGCGTGAATCACATGCTTCGCCGGCAGCCGGAATCCCGGCGTAATCACGGCCTTCCCCGTATCGCAATGCCCGTACTTCCGGCACGCTTCGGTCATTTCCTCATACCCGGCCGCATTGAAAATCGCGCCGCACACTCCGTGCCCGCCCCACAGCCCGTCATTGGCCGCATTGACAATCGCATCGGTGTGCAGGAGAGTGATGTCAGTTTTGAGAAGGGTGATGGACATGGGGTACCTCCTTTATTAGTAAGGTTTCTCCTTTGAAGTTTTCTCTGGTTACTCGCTGCTTCATAGCCTCTTCTTCGTCTTGCTTTTGTTTTTCTCTCTGGAGAGGGATTTTCTTCTCAAAGAAGTAGTCTCTTAAACGCTTTGCTTCAGCCAAATCTTCCATCATTTGATTTATGTCTCTTTTGTACTTTAGCCCTTTTGTTTTGCTATCAAAAGCCATATCAACATAACAAGCATGCACCCAGATATTTCTGTGAGGACAAATTGCTTCAATCTGCCTACGCTCTTTTTTCGTAAGGAACGTCTTCTTACTCTCCTCTTGTAGAGAAACGATTTGATTCAGTAATCTACTAACAGTGTCTTTTCCTACACTATCTATCCCTTCGAGAAATGATTGCTCTCCTTGAAGAGCAGAATAAATGCACCTTAAATGGTATTCAATAAACTGATAGTGCTCTATCAATTCGCTATGCATAATACGAAACTCATTCAAATCCATGACTGCTCATTCCTTTCACTTCAGATATCGCTTGTCCGGATAATTCCTATCACTATTCTATGATATTCGCGCGACAATCGCAACACTTTGTCGGAGCGAGTTTTCCCAACAAAAAACGGCACCCCGGTTTCATCAACCGGGGTGCCTAAACCATTAAACCATTGGGAGTAAAATCGTCTCTTTCGCGCGGGGCGGGAAGGGGATGCCTGAGTGGAGCAGCGGAACTACTCTTTCACCTCAGGGCATTTGCTCTTTCCCATTTCTTTCAGTGACAAACAGAGAATTGCGATTAACCAAACCATGTATCAGTGTCGCCTTTCTTTGTGTTTTTTTATGGGTTTAGATTATCAGGCGGAAATTCAAAAGTCAATCAATTCGGTTTGGTGTATTTTTGTGGTGAGACGATTTATTCGCAATAAATTGCCAAATTTGTCAGATTATCTTGCATTATTGCAGCTTGGTGCAGTGCCGCATCGGTCCTCAGAGCCTCAGCACCATCTCAACGTGCGGGATGGTGTCCTCGAGGAACGTGTCGGAAGTGACTTCGAAGCCCTGCTTCGCGTAGTATCCGATGGCGTATTCCTGCGAGTGCAGGAGGATGCTCGCGGCGCCCATTTGTCGGGCGACGTCTATGCCCTTTGTCAGAAGCGGGCCGCCGATGCCGATCCCGTGGAAGAGTGTCACGACGCGGCCAATCTGTGCAACTCCGGCCGCACGGTCATTCCAGAACACGCGCAGGTACCCGGTCACGCGGCCGTCCTCGTTTCTGCAGAACACGTGGAGCGCGGTTTTGTCGACGTCGTCCAGGTCGCGGCACATGATGTTCTGTTCGAGAACGAAGATGTCGAACCGTGTCTTAATGATTTCATAGAGTTCATCAGGCTTGAGCTCGTCAAATCGCTTTACAAAGAATTCCAAAGTTACTTTCTCCCCTTCTTCACCTTCTCAAATCTGTCGAGGATCTCCAGGAACTCGTCCGGCAGCCGTTTCCTGCACTCTGCGATAAGCTCCGCAGGTACGTCGAAGTACGCCTCGGCGATTCCGCCGGCGATGCAGGTAAGCGTATCGCAGTCGCCGCCAAGCGACACGGCGGTGCGGATGACATCCTCGAAATCGACACCCTCAAGGAACGCGGCAAATGCTTCCGGAACAGTCTCCTGGCAGCTCTCCACATGATGATAAGTCGGGCGGATTTCATCGCATGTGCGGCTCAGATTATACCCGAAGTTCTCGGTCACGTATGCCTTAATCTCTTCTTTGGTCGCACCCGTTCTGGCAAGAAACATTGCTGCTGCCACGGATTCGGCACCCTTCACGCCCTCCGGATGATTGTGCGTCACCTCGGCCGTCCAACGCGCAACCTCGCGCGTCCGCTCCATCGTATCATAGAGCCAGCCGACCGCGGACACACGCATCGCGGACCCGTTTCCGAAGCTGCCGTACGGCTGCGGATTGTCCGATTGCAGCCACTGCGCAAAGCGCCCGCCGTACTCGCCGACCGCGTGCCGATGCCCGATATCCTGCATGCAGTTGACAAATGCCACTTTCATTGTCTTCTCGTCTGCCTCCGGCCCGACTTCCATAATCGCCTTCGCAATCGCAAGCGTCATCGCCGAATCGTCCGTGTAACGTACCCATTTTCTACGGTCAAACAGTTCAAAATTCTTCGTCTTGTCGCCCTGGTCAAACTCATAGGGCGCACCGATCATATCCCCTAAAATTGCTCCGTACATAAAGCCTCCTCGTTATCATATCCATTGCGTGATACTTCATTATACCACACCGGAAGTCTTTACGTATAGTATATATCAGACTTGAGTGTCTTTCTTGAGATTAAGAATCCCCGGCGGCCGTTTGGCCGCCGGGGAAAGCTTCAGTGGAAATCAGTTGTTAGTGCTTTGTTGCACCAATCTTCAGCCAATCAGCCTCTTCAAGTCCGGTAGGTAGCGGCTTTCTCAATGCAGCCCCCTACTCACTCTCCATACGGTAAGCTTCTCAACACGCCCGTGTTGTCGAGGTAGATGACCTTTTTCGCGGTGCGATCCATGCCGACATAACGGCCGTCCCAGAGGGGCGCAAAGCGAGTGTCAGTGGCCTGCACGGGACAGGTGCGAAGGCTCAGGTCTTCGTAGCCGACAATCTTCTGCTGGTTGAGCGGGAAGCCGTCACGGCTGTCCCTGACATCATCGGAAAAGCAGAAGTACGCAAGCTTCGGCATTGTGTCCGACGCAAGCCCCCAGGTGACGTCGACATAGTAGCCCTGCCCGTCCAGCACGATGCAGGACCAGGCGTGCGACTCGTCAAGTTCCGGGGAAAAGCCCTCCACTTCCTCAACGTTCACGCCGCACTGCATCAGCAGGTAATCGTACATGCCGGAGAGCGCCCAACAGATGCCAGTCCGCTCGGTAAAGCAGCGGTAGATGTGCCCTTTTCCGGTAACTTCCGGCTCGTTAATGTGCGCGTATGTGTAATAATCGTAAGTGCAATACTGCGTCATGAATTCATAAAGCGCAAGCGCTTTTTCAAAGTCGGTGTAATCATCGGCGATGCAGTCGTCCAGAATGTCGCACACCATCTGATCAAATTCACCAATCAGCTTCTGCGCTTCCTCGATGGAAACGGTGTACGGCACGCGCCCCCTGCCGTCAACATAAACATCCTTGTCGCGGTAGTCGTAAGAGGTCTTGATGCACCCCGAAGCGACCGGATAGAACCACGTCGCAAAGAGTCCGACACTCCAGTTGTAAGCCATCCGGTCAGCCGCGTCGTACCACGTCTCGCCTGCACGCATCGCGTCGACAAGATTGTAAAATGCCTGCACCTTATCCTCGCCGTATTCCTTCGCGTTAAGCACAGTCATCACATGCGGATTGAACTTTGAATGCCCGCGCTCGTGCCCACGGATGTTCTCAATGTGAAGCGCAACGCCGTCCTCGCCCTTTTGGAACTCGTCCGGGTTGGCCTTCAGCCCGCTCATAATCACATTGGCGAAATCAATCTGCTGTAGCACGGCAATTCGGTCCTCGGCAGCCAGCATCTTCATCTCGCTCGGATTGTACTCAACCCCGTACTCCTTGAAATCCTCCCACATCTGTGCGAGGCATTTCTCGGGGGAATCCTCCGTCAGGTCGCAGAAGCCGGCAAGCGTCTCATTTTCCTCTTGTGACAAATCCCACAGCAACAGTTCGAAGCCTTCCTCCGTCGATCCGGCCGCGATATACGCCAGGTCGCGCTCCGGCAGCCCGATCACTGTAAAATACGACGCGCCCCCGATTTCGAGCGAGGAAATCCTGCCCAAAACCTTCTTCTGCCGCAAGTCTATGATACGGCATCCGCGCGGTTCCGAGTTCCCGTCATCGTCCGTCAGGCCACGAACAAATCCCTGTGCGGCAAGCCTGTCACCCGCGCACAAATCGATGCCCTCGTACGAATAGCCCTTCGGAAAAGCAATCCAGTGCCCGTCCGCGCCCAAGCGGCGGAGGAACCACGTTTCATTCGAAATATGCCGAAGCAGGCCGGCCTCTACGGAATAGATTTGATTGACTTCGCCGGTCATGACATTGATTGTATGTTCGTCCAGAATCGAGACCTCACCGGTCTTCTCATTGATTCCGAAAATCGTGTCGGTCGACTCCTCGTCGTTGTTGAAACCGCGCAGATATCTCGTCCCGTTGCTGCTGCCAAGGTCGGTGTAAACCCTCCGGCCTGCGCCGAGCTCGATTATCCTTGTGTTCTCCCCGTTTCGGTCGCAGATGCCGATCCGCCCCTTCTCGTTGTCACCGATCCAGAGCATTCCGTCCTTCGTGCAGCCAAGCACGACTGCCTCTGTAAAATCAAACGGCGTGAAGCTTTTCTGCTCGGTAAGCGAAGCGTCGTAAACGCGGACTTTGCCACTCAGCGTTTCCACCGTGAGCACCGTCCCGTCCGCAAAAGCATAAACCGCATTTACCGGATAATCGGGCAGAACCGAGACGCTCTCTCCCGATTTGGCAGGCTGCAACAGCACCAGCTGCGCCCATTCCGGTCCTTTGATCTCTCCGTCATTGACCCAGACCTGCATGGCCAGATAATCCCCCGCAACGGAAGGATTAAAAATCTCCCCACGCTCCAAAAGCTCTTTCACCGGCACACGGTACAGCTCGCGCTGCCCGATCTTCTCATACGCGGTCCAAGGCTCCGGAGTCGGCGTTGCGGTCGGAACCGCCTCTGTCGGCGTAGCCGTAATCTCGTTCTTCGGGCCGTCGGGCGCCTTCTTCCCGCATCCTGTCAGCCCTCCGAGACACAACAAAAGGGCCAGCCAAAATGCGCTGACCCGTCTGCCAAACGAACTCTTATACATCATTCTCATACAAATCCGCCTTCGCGCCCCACTGCGCGAATCTCCCTTTTCCAAACTCTTCAGGTTCCCCCCGAAACCCAATTTGCATTATACAGCAAAAATACATTCTGCACAAGTTATACAAACGAGCCCGATATTCTCAATCGTGCTCACCCGCCGGAAAGCCGGATTTGGCGCTTTTCGAGAAGTCAGGGCTTTTCCACCTCAAAGGAAAGCTTTCCGTCTTTGCATTTGCCGTCGGTCTCGACGATGATGTAGCATTTTCCTTTGCTGAGGTTGTCGAGCGTGCCTTCCACGGACTCACCCGCCTGCAGCGTGAACCATTCTTCCTTGGTGCCGTCAGTGTCATAATAAACCGTGATGCTGCCCGTCTCCAGCTCTCCGGAATACCGGATGACGCTGTCCTCGTCCTTCACCTTCACTTTGAAGACTTTCGTGCCCTTGAACGAGCCGAAATGCATCTTCGCGGAGTCCGAGTCGTTGCTGCTCACCAACAGTGTCGCTGAAAAATGTGACGCATACTTCACTCCGCACGCCGTCGTCATCACTACCGTTGCCACAACAAGTACCATCGCAACAAGGCTTTTCCACATCTTCTTCATCTCACCGGTCCTCCCCGTTCTTTATGGCTTCATCATACAGCAATCCGCCCGCAGAAAACAGTGACTCCGGTCATAAAATGATATGACCGGAGTCATGGAGTTCAAAACTCAAGCTTTTCCTGATATTAATCAGCCTCGTAAATCATCTGCGTATAGTCTACTTTTCCTCCTACTAGTGGAATTCGAACAGCATACTGAACTCTGTTAGTAGTATCTTTGACTATGAAGTTGAGTGAGGTATAATTCCCCATCGGTTTTGGTAATCCCCAAAAGCCAACCGTTTTACCTTCATTATTTAGTGATATCGGATATAATTGACAACTACAATCATCGCTTCCACGCTTATCGTAATATGCTTTGGCATCAGTCACCATTAACTCGACTTTGCTTTCCGACCAGAACCTAATTGCTATCCCGCCCTCTTCTTGACGGCCTTCTTTCTGGATTCCAAACTTTCTCTCCATATTGATCTCCTGTGGCTCATGTATTTAAAGGTTTTTGTGATCCTTTAAACACTTATTCTTACTAATCGTAGTGTAACAGGTGGCTCGCAGTCTTGTCAACGCCGTAGGCTTTTCATTTTCCAAGCGCAATTCAAAATTAGAATTATTCGCGAAACAAATGAAAGAAACAATTGCATTAATACAGTTTACTCTCATCCTGCTACCAGTGTACGAACGTATTGCTTTCCGGACCGGTTCCCCAATCCCAAACGTAGATGGTTCGGTCGTCATTGATGGTCTGGTACGGGTTGTACTCGATGCTGTATTCAGGCGTGAAACAGATATGCATTCGGCTGAAGTACTGGCCCACGG
>JAEEGG010026232.1_pt1 | contig 11142 bp, 8 predicted proteins | sample 9134161 | NCBI WGS metagenome assembly JAEEGG01 (sample SAMN16246543, study PRJNA631951) | gut metagenome | biome: gut microbiome; feature: rumen; material: CR-attached | host: Bos | place: Iran: Karaj | collected 2018-10
GTCTTCCCTACCCTTTCTCCATACATCCTCAATCACAAAGTCCCGCTTCTGATAGAGGCGGCCGGCATCGACAAGCATATCACCTTCCACTGCTTCAGGCATACTTTCGCTATGCAGTTGCTGGACAAGGGTGTCGATATACCGACCATCGCTTTCTTTCTAGGACATAAGTTCCTGGGCAGTTCCCTGACCTACCTTCATTGCACTAAGGAGCACCTGGAGGATGCTATAGCGAAATTGGAGAGATAAGTACTGATTAACAAAGGGATCGTGCCAAATAAGCACGATCCCTTCAAATCCTATGAACATAATTGGGCTATCGTATCTGGAACACGAAAGGAGTAGTGATAACCTGAGCAGCAGGCTTTCCTTTATGCATCGCAGAGCCCCATTGGGGAGATTTGAAAGCAAAGTCGAACATCATGGCATCCTATTCTTCGCATTTGCACTCAGCAACCTGACTATCACAGACAGTACCGTATTCGCCTACTATGAATCTTATCTTAATGGTACCTAAATGCCTACTATTTTGGGGAACACTCGAGCGATACTTGACATTCATCCACTGATTAAAGATGTTCTTGATCGTCTTTGTATTCTGATGTACAATCATTAAAACAAGAAACAATCAAAGGTATCAAAATACCAGACAATACTACCCCTAAACCTATTCTTGCCACATATTGTTGGGTATCATTTAGAGACTCAATCCATGCTAAGAAGCTCCCCATTAGTGTCTTAGACGATGCAGACGAGCAGAAAAACCAGATAACAAAAGCTATTGTTATTACTATCCCTATGACCTTCCATAAAATGCGACGACCTTTTTTTACATTAAACTCGTTACGACCTTTTTCAATAAGCAAGTCTCTTTTAAGTCGTTTTATGTCCTCCTCTTTTCTATTATCTGTTTCTGAAGCTTGGCTTCTGGTCTTTTCCAAATCATCACTCAACTCTTGCACATCGCTCTTAAGTTGATCAATCTGTGCATTAGCCTCTGAAAGCTGATTTTCTTTCGATATCAATTGCTTCTCAGTTTTCATTTTATGCTCGTCAAACTGACGCTTCATATCGTTGAAAGACTCTTCCAAGCCCTGATGGGCAGCCTTCATTTCATCTACTTGACTCTGGAGTAAACGTTCTGACTCCTTCCTTGCTATTGCTTTTAATTGGTCGTTAGTTTTTCCATGAGTACCATCTTTAAACTCACGTTCAATGATGGTTTCTAAAAAGTATCGCTGCTGCTCAACGCTATCGGTCATCTCTGCGATACCAGTTAAAATGGCATTAATTTGGTCAGATGAAAGTATACCCTCTTTATCCTGAATATTTAGGAAGCATACGAAACTACGGAAATCATCGTTGCTACGGGAGACATAGCGCAGTAATAAACTAAGCCACTGACTTGGCATCACAACAATGGGTGTAGCTTTGGAATGATACTTTGCATCCCATACATAAAGCCCGTAATCAGAAGAAACAAGAAAAGTCTTGGTAGAAAAAAGGGTTTTTTCACCAGAATTCCTGCTGTGTTCAACCCAGGCAATGTTGCAAGCATCATTCATGGCCGTATCAAATAGTTTCCCTTTACCGAACCCCTTAATCTGGGCAGCCATTTCATGGAGTTGATTCTTTAGTGTCTCCGGGTTATATGGTGAGAAGTTAACTACCTCAATATTAAAATCCTCTATGAGTGCTTTCATGGATGCGTTCATCCAATCTACAAAGAGGTCAATTGTAGCGTTCTTATGTTTGTTTGCCCACAGATGGTAATAGCGAAAAATATCATCGTAGGTAATATACTCGGTATACACTTGTGAGTTAATAGCTGGAGTCTCGGATTTACGGAGACGCTTTATATAGTTCCGCAGTGAGCCATCAAACTCTTCCCATGTCACTTTACTAATGCATATTATATCGTCTGACTCTTTCAATTTACGTAGAAAAGAGAGGGTACGAAGCCGACGATCCTCACCATTAATACCAATAGCTCTGTAAAGTATATTTGTGTCAAGATAGAAAGTCTTATGCCTCAAATACTCTAACTTGAGATTGGAATCTTTCTTGCTTGTCAGTAAACAGAACTCTAGTGCATAGCTAGCGAGATTAAAAATAGCTATGTTTTTTTGCTCGTTGTCCCAGTCTAAGAATCCATTGATAAGATCCACATCCTGTTCATTCGGTGTGTGATATTCAGTAAGCGACTTGATACTATTCACATCGAGCATGCGCTTGAACGTATCGACATTCGTTGTGAAAACACCATATAAATACTGATAGATTGACTCGGCCTTATCTGCCGGAAGCTCCTGCGTAACCAGATACTCATTTATATAATCTTGGAGCGTTTTTGTTGTGTTTTTCTCAAGTTGCTCACGCCGTTCCTTTTTCAAATAATACCTATCGTCTGAACCAGCGGAAGAGCGCCATTCAAAAGCGCTATTGAACTTGGAATTATGTAGAACTCTTTTAAGCTCACTCTCATCGAAATCAAAGAAGTATTCTTTCTCAATATAATCGGCAAGTGCACCGAGGGTTACACCTTCGTCTTTATTAATGAAGAAAAGGGCATCTTCAACCACTTTCTTGTGCAACTGCACTGGAGATATCTGGTAGTTATTGTTAGCGAACAGTGTCGCTGACATTCGGAAAACGTTGGCTTGTTGTTGTGATTCCATGGTGAATTCTATTTGGGAGTCCAACGACTCCTGATATCAAAGTTATACAATAATGAATATTTTTCCAAAAGTTCCCTGAAACAGAGAGATTTACGAGTCCTTTAATTAGTAACCTACTTCAATAATGCATCCGTTCTTAGGCGTGCTAATTTGTTGATTATATGATGGGAGAATCTGGAAAGAGAGAAAAAATGCTATTACATGTGTATCACCTTTCACTTCTTCAGGCAAACCTTCGCCATGCAACTGCTTCACAAGGGTTTCTATATCCCTTCAATCGCTTTCTTCCTTCGACACGTATTCCCGGGTAGTTCCCTGACCCACCTCAATTGCACGAAGGAGCATTTAGAGGACATCTTTGCAAAACAAAAAGGTAACCTCTATTCTATCGCAGCCTGAGGCTCAATAGCCTCAGGATATGACATTTTGCACCAAAATCATCAGATTACTTTATCTATTCTACCATCATATCCACAAAGGACCCTGCCATTTGAGCCACAAATTTCCATTGGCGCTTCATATACTCATGAAGTTCAGAAACGTTTTCTTTATACTTTTTGTATACATCCTCCACATTGTCAAAACCATAAACAATAGCCTCAGCAACACAATGCCCGCTTTCAAGACCAGCTGAAATTCCCTCTCCCATAGGATTCAAGAATCCGGCAATCTCTCCTGCGAACAGAACGCTTCCAACCCCATAATCAATAGGACAGCCAGGTTGAATATGTGGCATTATCCACTTGTCGGTCTTAACGAGCTCTTCAATTTGTAATCCGTGGTTTTCGCGTAGGTAACTAATAAACCGATTATAATAAACCTCGGCTTTGTCGATATCTTTAACGGATACTCCGAGCACCAATTGATTGTCCTTGACATTAAACCAGGCATCATACTCCGAGAAATCTGGTTGAAGATATGCATGGAAGAACTGGTAATCTAGATCTATTTTTCCAATATTGAAAGTCTGATATGTGTAGACCAATTGGGCCTCCTTTCTTGTCAACTTCTTTTTAAGAGCGCCCGTCGCACCTTCACAATCGATGACATATCTTGCCCGCTCATAATAGATTGATTCACCCTTCAGTTTGACAGAGACAAATCCATCAGTTTCTTCGCAGGATACTGCAGACGTTCCGTCTTTTACCTCCACTCCAGAATTCATGGCTTTATTTGCAAGCCATTTATCAAAAGAACTACGCCATACATTAAATCCTTCTTGTTCAAAACGATAGGATTTCCCTTTATCATTAGTGAAGATTATCCCTTTATTGATTTTCGGGATACATTTCGTAAAGTCTGGCACAGAATCTCCATAATACTTCTGGACCAGTTTAATCGACTTGTTTATCAATTGGCCAGAGCAGGATTTATATCGTGGCATCTTATTTTTTCCACCAGCAATACATTTAATCCGTTTTCTGCAAGATATTTCGAAGCCGTACATCCTGCAGGCCCTGCTCCGATAACAATTACATCATATATTTGCTTGTTGTATTCCAAATCTATTACTTCTTTTGAATACTTATTAAGAGATTGGCAAGTTCAATAGAGCAAACCGGCAAGCCATAGAGGAAGCTTCTTCCCAACAGGGAATTCCATTTCGTCTGCAAAAACATATGAGTCTGGAATATCCGCAATTTGGTCGAATGACTTGTCCTTGCCACCAACCTCAATCGTAATGTGGCCGTCAATAAGGAAATCTCCTCCCACCTTTCCATATTCAACCGTATGGCCTTTTGAGAGTTGATTTACAAAGAAGCATTCACGAACAGTACCTATGTTCTCCCTCGAACCTAATGCATAAAGAATATTCGGATTGTGGACATATATCTTGTCGGGCTTTTGCATTTTAGTCACCGAGACATTGCTTGAATATAGAAGATGAAGCAGCTCCGCTTTCTTCATGCCTGACAGGTAACTAAGTACGGTGGCCTTGTTCAATTCAAGATATGAAGCGAGTTTGGCGATATTCACTTCGTATGGAACATTATCGCAGAGGAACATCAACATAGCTTTCAGTTTCCGTGTATTAGCAGGATCCACTCCGCAGAACTCCGGCATTTCTTGGTCAATGATAAAATTGACCACATTTTCAATTCTACTATAGTAATCATCCACATCTCCGTCATAAAAGGGATAATATCCAGCCCGGAGGTAAGCTTCGAAGTGTGGCTGTGGATGGCAGATCTCGCAAACCTGCGTGCATATGGAATCAGGATTAAAGAGAATCTCCTCAAGTTTGAAAACAGGCATTTTTATGCCATGATAAAATCTTAAGTATTCCCTAAAGGACAGCCCTGCAAGGTCATAGCTTCGCACGCGCCGAGACAAATCCGCATCGGCATTCAGAATCTGAAGAAGGGACGAACCCGAGAAAACAATCTTAAAATCAGGATACAAGTCAATTATTTCCTTCACTTCCTTGCTCCAGGTAGGATACTTATGAACCTCGTCAAGAAATAAATGCTTCCCACCCATCAAATGAAATCTCTCAGCTAGGTCGAGCAATGAATGGCTGGAGAAGTACATACTGTCCATTAGGCAATATAAGGCTTCACCCGCTTGGATCCCGTAATTTAGTCTGATGTATTGGCGCATCAACGTTGTCTTGCCGACACCGCGGGAGCCACGAATGCCGACCAGCTGCTTATCCCACTTAATGGTATACATGGCTTCCCGGATGATGCTCGTGCTCACTTGGGAGATTAATAGGCGATGCTTCTTGAATAAGGTTTCCATGGACTTATTTGATTAGTGCTACAAAAATAGGAAAGCATATTCTAATAACCAAATTTTAAATAAAAAAGGTTACTATATTAACCACTAGTCTTTTTCTGCGTCATAACTACTAGCCTATAAAAAAAGTCAGATAAATAGGGTCAAAAAGAATTGCAAAATTCAATGCGGATTGGGATTGGACACAATTTCTATCGAATTGTATAAAAAAGACCGACATATGGTAGATTCACCATGTCGGTCAGATTAGAATACAAATAGGGAAACTATTTATTGGATTTCGGTTTTGTTCCAGAAGACTTCGTTATTGTCGAGAAACGTACAACTTTGAGTTGTTTAGCTATCTCATGATTTACTGAGGACGCAATTCTCGCTGACATTTCTCTCACTTCTCGATGATTAAAAGTCTCTCCATAATAAGTAAGTGTTGTTGTCGTATTATTCTTCATCTCGATAGTCATTATAATAATTTGCAAAGAATTGATTATTCAGCTCTGGCTGGAAGTAATGCTTCCTTTTCATCCAGATCAAGCCATCACCTTTCGAAACGAAAACGACATCAACAGGACCTCCAACGGTTTCCTCTCCTGGGGACATTCGTCTAACTAACGAAGTTAAAGACACAAAACTCTCTGCCATGTTTGACATATCCTCTTTATCTAAGAGAATAATTGTCTCCAGTAAAGCGTCAGTATAATTCTCCTTAAACTGCCCCTGTGCCGATTTAATGTAATTCTCAGTGATGGCGTCAAGGTTGAGTTTTAAGATTGCATTTGACGCCGCATCATTAATAGGTTTAATTATCTTGGCAACTTGATTGGCAAATCCAGATAGGCTGTCTTTAAATGTTGCAGCAAGCACCTTATAAAAAGAGGGGTTGATTCCTCGAATTATGGTTTGAGAAACATCAGTTTGAGCAAACGGGATCACAGATGCAACCGTGCCGTTCTCTTGGATAATTGTCGGTGGACTTAAATAATAGTGAAGACGATTCTCAATTCCAAATGATACCGTCAATGGATACAAAGATGGATAAATCTCTGTATCCCCATATCCAAAGAAAACCAATCCAGTAGAGTCAATCGTTTCAAGTACAATCCGAAGGTAAAAGAAATAAGACTCAATGAACAGGTCTTTATGCTTATTCTCAGTTAGATACGGTTTAGAGCTAAGAACATCATTAAGTTCCTTAGAAGCGAAAGCCTTGAATATAGTCAGCTTATAATCAACAAACTCAGGACAGAGTATAGCTGTTGCGGATTTGTTTGAAGACAAACACTCGTTTAGCTTATTCAACACAAACAAAGTTGCATCTTCTTCTTTGTAATCAGGACATTCTTTCGCTTGTCTCTCAACCTTATTATAGAAGTCCTGTATATTATCTCTCAGAAACTTATGTTGAGTTGTTACCTCCGCAAAGAAGTTCTGATCGTGTAGATAGTTAATAAAGCCATCAACGTACTCCCGTAATGTGGGAAATGATTGTCTGCCCAATTTCTGGCGATATAATTTGATAATTATATCCCAAGGAGTGCCCATAAATGCACTTCGTCCATATGTGGCAACTGCGACAGGATGATATTTCGACAAAGCAAACACTTTATTGCCCGTGTTAACAACTTTGTGAGTGTTACCGAACGTTACCGCACTATCTGCCGCTAATGCAACGCCATGTTTATTTAATACACCAACAATTGCCGTCATCGTATGTTTATTTTTACAAAGATATATATTTTCGCAAACATACTACCCCTCATTATTCTATTTCTCTTTTGACTAGAAAGACGGTACTAACCGCTGGCCAAATACAGAGATTATGCATAACTTTGAAGTTGGGCCCAGGAATGTCCTGGGCAATGGTAGATTTCGCTCTGTCTATGTCTTCAATTAGTTGTGCAAGAGCAAGTTCCCGAAGACGTCACAGATGCGTTTCTATATGCGGATATACACAGTTTGCATGCAATTATTCACGGTTTTTTGTGCACCGCTTTTCTACCACGCCTTGCGTAACTCATTGATTATCAGCACGTTTAACATTCTGCATCGGCAAGTAAAATCCGCATATAAACAGTATACATCCATCACAAATCCGCTATATCTTTTTGATAGTCAGCAGAAAACCGCAAAATCTATTGTTGGATAGTGATGGTGGTTTTGGGTTATTTTGGGGGGATTTCTACCATTTTTCTACCACATTTCTACCACGCGTGGTAGAAGATTTTGAGCTTCGATGCCAAAGTTTGTAATTTTACAGTTTTTTACATAGTTTTACAAACATAACCCCATTAGACGGGGTAAATGGCATCACGGAGGTTCTGAGAATCGTTCTTGACTGAAAATGTAAAAAGTGTAAACTCTTTCTCCCTTACGAAGTGCTTGTAGTCAGTCACCAGGTCCGTGTCTACTTCTCGCCAGCAGTACAGAACTCGGGTCGTTTCTTTCACAATCGTCGGTTTTTATTACCCACAATTTCCGGAAAAATTTTCCCATAATCTCCGGTTTTTTATATCTTTGCATCTAAAGGCGTAGGATATGGATACATACAAACCAAGAATAGCCGACTCTGTCCTTGCGAGAAAACTCGCCGGTAAAGGCGCTGTGCTCATTGAAGGCCCCAAGTGGTGCGGAAAGACGACTACTGCTGAGCAGCAGGCAAAAAGTGTCATCTATATGGATGATCCTAAGAAAGTGAAAGAAAACCTTCTCAAAGCGGATCTGGCTCCTCAGGAACTGCTGGAAGGAGATCATCCGCGTCTGCTTGATGAATGGCAAATAGCCCCACAACTATGGGATACCATCCGCTTTGACGTGGACCATCGTACCGGAAACGGCCATTACATCCTGACTGGTTCCTCTGTTCCCGTTGAAGAGGAGGAAGACGAAGAGAAGCAGGAAGAGAACAAGAAGATGCGCCACTCCGGTACTGGCAGGTACGGCTGGGTAAAGATGCGCCCGATGGCGCTTTATGAATCCGGAGAGTCCAACGGTTCCATCAGTCTGAAGGAACTCTTCAATGCTCCGGAGAAGATATATGCCAAGAGCAATCTCTCCCGTGAAGAGCTTGCCTTCGTCCTTTGTCGCGGAGGATGGCCGGCAGCGATAGACTTGGAAAGAGACATCGCCCTGGACCAGGCTTTCGACTATGTGGATTCCGTGGCCAAGAAGGATATGAACCGCGTGGTAGACAAGGTCCGCCGCAATCCGGAACGTGTGCGCCAGCTGATGCGCTCGTATGCCAGGAACGTGGCTTCCCAGGCCCCATATGAGACAATCGCGGCAGATATGCAGGCAAACGAGCCCAAAGGGATGGATGCTGAAACCGTCTCTGCCTACATTGAGGCGCTTCGGAAACTCTTTGTGATTGAGGAATCCAAGGCCTGGAATCCCAACCTCCGGTCCAAGAGCGCTATCCGTACCACCAATACAAGGTACTACTCAGATCCGTCTATCGGTACCGCGGCGCTAGGCATTGGCCCCGGAGACCTGCTGTCGGATTTCAGCACGTTCGGTCTTCACTTTGAGGGACTGGCCGTGCGCGACCTCCGGACCTATGCATCCGGTATGCTTGGAGAAGTTTATCACTATCGCGATTCTGAAGGGCTTGAATGCGATGCCATCGTTCATCTGCGTGACGGGAGTTACGGCCTCATCGAGATCAAGATTGGTGGTGAGAGCCTTATCAATGACGGCGCGGAAACGCTCATAAAGCTACGTGGCAAGATTGATCCTACGAAGATGAAGAATCCATCCTTCTTGATGGTTCTCGTGGGTATCGGAGAAATTGCATACCGCCGCGATGATGGAGTATACGTGGTTCCGATAGGGTGTCTGAAAGACTAGTTTTTCAGTTTGAAGCATACATCGGGTGATATGAAAGTCAGCACATTAAAGCAGGTATGGCACCTTAGACATTGGCACTGGGTGCTTTCATATAGCCTAATCCGTGGCGGTATGAGAAGCCCCTTCCGCTTCGCCATCATACTGTCCGTACTGCTGCTTGTATCCTGTTCTGTGGTGGAACGCCAGCACCTGTACCGCGAAGCCGTGAGCGAGCAGGCTCTGGCTGAGGAGGCTATGAAAGCCGGTGATACCGAGAAGGCCATCAAGCATTTCCGCAAGGCATACGTAGCTTATGTTGACAGCGGGCATGAGGAGGCCTGGCCAGAAGTACTGAGCGGCATATATTTGACTGACGGGTGGGACAAACTCACCGAACGTGCACAGCAGGATATCTTCGAGTCCACCAGGGCCAACCTGATGACGCAGGCGAGGCTTCAGCGGCAGAGGTTGCGCCATACGAGGATGCTGGCACTTGCAGGGCTTCTCCTGGCAGCCGCTGCCGCCGTCATCCTCGTGCTATCGCAGCGCAAGCGCCGCCTGGAGACCGAGCGTGAGCTACTCCAGGCCAGGCTGGAACTTCAGGCTGAACGCGAGCGGCCGGTGACTCCGGCCCTAGCCCTTGCCCTCCGTTCTTATGAGCAGCTCTGCAGCCGCTATTCCCCTGAAGGGGACAATGCCGCTCTCCTGCGCGAGTTCCGCCAGCAACTTGACGACCTGCGGGACGACCGCGTGTTCCGGCAGGAACTGGAGGCGGCCCTCGAGACCTCGGATTCGGGACTGCCCGGACTCATTCGATCGTTGCCGGACCTCAAGGACAGCGACCGGCGCCTGATGCTGTATATCGCCGGCGGCCTGCCGACATATCTGATTGCCGCAATCTTCGGCAAGACCAGGCCGGCCGTCAACATGCAGATTTCCCGGCTACGCCGCCAGATCGAGTCAATGGATGCTAGGATTCAATCCCGCATGCTGAAGTATTTCGACAAACGCTCTTCTGGGCGACCGAAAAAATAGCAACATTATCTATACAAAAACCGCCTTGCACTGCATTGGGAGCCACTTTTGGCATTTTAAAAAGAAACGCCCGTTGCGCGATGTTTCTCGTTTTTCTATTTTTGTTTCAAACAAATCATAGAAGCCATGAAATTCCGCACTATCATCTTTGCCATACAGCTCCCGTTGCTTTGGTGCTGTGCTTCCCAGGCCGAAAAGGGAAATGTCGTTTTTGAGACTGCTGACGACGCCTCCGCTCTCACGGATGTCATCAAGAGTATCGAAATCATACCGCTCGAAAAGACAAACGGCTCCGCTGTCGGACCGGCACGAAACACTGAAGTCTGTCTGCTCGGTAGAGACTACATTGTTGCCGACAGGCTGTCCTCCAACATCTTCCGTTTCTCGCCTGAAGGCAGGTTCCTCTGTAGTATCGGGCCAGTCGGAGAGATCATTGACATTGACGGATGCCCAGTCGGTGAGATGCCTGACAGGATTAGCAACTTTCAGGTTGACAGGGATGAAGTGACAGCCGTTTACGCTACGAACAGGGCGGTGCATTATTCTGCCGACGGCCGCATCCTGTCGGAAAACACGGTTGAAGACCTTGGCTACCAGTCGTTTTTCGTGCCGGAGGGAATCCTCACTTATTTCGGTTATGGGGCTGGCCGCCCGTACAGGGTTGCCCTGTTGAAGGACCGTGGGATAGAGACATTCCTCCCGGACGAGTCGAAAGTCATCTCCATGGAACCGTCCGCACCGATATTCTTCCCGTACAATGGGTCTGTATTTTTTACGGACACCTACGGATCCGGCATCTATCGCTATGATGGAGGGGAAGTTTCGCCCGTAGTTATCTTCGATTTCGGGGATACTGCCCTTGGCGAAAGGT
>JAEEGG010026233.1_pt1 | contig 11142 bp, 10 predicted proteins | sample 9134161 | NCBI WGS metagenome assembly JAEEGG01 (sample SAMN16246543, study PRJNA631951) | gut metagenome | biome: gut microbiome; feature: rumen; material: CR-attached | host: Bos | place: Iran: Karaj | collected 2018-10
GCAAGATGGCTTTCCTCGTGGGTAACGAAGGTGCTGGCACCAATCCGTACTTCATTGAACTCGCCGACGAAACGGTGAAGATCCCGATGAGCAGCGAACTCGAATCCTTGAACGTCGCTGTCGCTCACGGCATTTTGAGCTACGAAGCCGCCCAGATTCAAGAGGAACTTAAGTAATGAACTTCCAGGCTCGTTTAGAAGAACGTATCGCCAAGTGCGGTAACCCGATTTGCCTCGGCATGGATCCGGTCATGAAGCTGATTGACCCGTGCTGCCCTGAAGGTACTGCCGAAGACAAGATTAAGCGTTTTTATTCCGAAATTCTGGAATGCTGTTTAAAGCGTAACGTGACGCCCGCTGTAGTCAAGCCGAACAGCGCTTACTACGAATGCGTGAGCGTGCAGGCTATGCTCGTGTTACAGCAGTTGATCGCGGATTACAAGAGCGCAGGCATCCCCGTTGTTTTGGATGCAAAGCGCGGCGACATCGGCAAGTCCAGCACTGCATACGCAACCGCCGCTTACGATGTGTACAAGGCAGACGCCGTGACGGTTTCCCCGTGGATGGGTGCCGATTCCGTGGGCCCGTTCATTCGCGAAAATTCCGAAAACGGTGCCTATGTGCTGCTACGTACCAGCAACAAGGGCGCCCATGATTTCCAAGATTTGTCGGTGTCCCGTAGCGACGACCCGCGCGATGTTGCCGAAGCCTTCTATTCCGTGGCAGACAAGATTATGGAATGGGACGCAAACCTCGGTTACCTCGGTGCCGTGGTCGGTGCCACCCACCCCGAAGAACTCGAAAAGATTACCGCTTACACGGTTGCCCATAAGCATGAAATTCCGTTCCTGATTCCGGGCGTGTCTATTCCTGGTGTGCCGGGCGGTCAGGGCGGTGACGCCAAGACGGTGCTTACGGCCATTGCAAACGGCGGTGGCAAGCGCAAGTTCCATGTGCTCAATAGCTCCAGCGGTTTGAACTTCGCCTACCAGCGTAGCGGACATCCCGAGAACTTCGCAAGCGATTGCGTCGACGCTCTCGAAAAACTCGCTGAGGCCTGCCAGATCTAAGTATGCGTTTTCTTGCAGCCATCATTGTCGCGATTGCGGTTATTGCAGCAGCGTTCCATTTCGCAAAACCCTTGCCTGGAACGAACTTCGACGAGTCCTTCTTGCCGAAGGCATCGACCGTACATTACGTGGCTGCAGGACACGACGCATCGGTGGCGGGTCTATTCTGGATTAAGGGTCTTACCGAACTGGGTGAAAGCTACTTGACCGGCAAGGAGTACGCTTACCTTGGCCATGTGGCGGATCTTTCCACCAGTCTGGATTCCCTGTTCTACACGCCCTATTACTTTGTAGGCGGCGTGACTCCCATTGACGCACCTGATACATCGGATTTCTCAGTACTACGCCGTGCCAGCCGAGTGTATCCTGAAAAATGGAGACTGTCCCTGTATTACGCCCTTCGCCTTGCCCGCGGCCCCTACCCCAACAAGTCGGAGGCAGCCAACGTGATGCGCAAGTATTTCGACAGTCCGGACACGACGATTCCCGACCACATTCGCACCATTTACCGCAGTTTCGAACTGGATTCCATGCAGACGGAAACCGCTCTTGAAACCATCTTGAACGACGTGATGCAACCGCGCTTCAAAAAGTTCCGCAAGAGCTTCTACACAAAGATTACCAAGTTGCTTGGTTACAATTTCTTCGGCGAAGACTTGGAGAAAAACCAAGATTATCAAAAAATCAAAATGCTCGTCGACGGCATGGCCGACGGCAAGATTCACCCGGCAATCGTCTACCGCGAACTCCTCGCTATGAAGAAGGTCGAAGAACCAAAAGCAGATACAACAGCAGTCGATACGACCGCGATTGTCGATACAACAGCCGCAGTCAAAACTCCGGCAGACAGTTCTGCAAATTAAGTTGAAATTATTCCACGCAACGCTTGGAGTTGTTCGGAAGTCCCATCAGTTCAAAAGCATTCTTGCAGCGGGCCTTCAATTCCGCTGCTTCTTTTTTAGGCGTGCTTTTTAACAGGGAACGGTAATAGAGGATAGTCGCCGTATTGTACGGCTTGTTCGCCTTGATGGACTTTTCTTCGGCAACACGGTAAAGGGAATCGGCGTTGCCCTTTCCGGAAAGGTCCGCCATGCGAGCCGCCGTATAGGCATAAAATCCGCCTTTTTTATCGGAGCGCTTGCCAGTCATCTTCAAGGCCTCTTCGGCACGATCACTGCCTACGGCTGCGTATGCAACGGCACATTCCCCATAAAAGGCGGCCTGGGCAGTTTCATCGGCCTTCTTCAGGTCGGTTTCACCGAGCCTGTTGCAAATCGCTGCGGCATCCTTGTAGTTACCCCGGGTGTTCAAGAGCGCAACCTTCACTTTCGTGTACTGCACCTGAGTACTCTGGTCTAGAACATCTTCGTGAACCACAGAAAGCAGGGAATCGGCAAAATCCAGATCAAGGCTCATGGTACGGATTTGCGCCATGGCAATCAGAACGCGGCTTTCAGAAAGCAAATCGGATTCCTTGCGGCTTGCCAACAGGGCGCGTTCAAGCTGATTGTAACCCTTCGCAAATTTTCCGTTATCCAAAGACCTCTGTGCACGGAAAGAATAGACTCCCGAATCGGAAGCGCTTGCAATTGCACTTGCGGCAAGGAGAGCTACGACAGCGGATTTAAACTTTACCATAGCGTCTCCACCATGAAGGGCACAGAATCCTGGTTAGGCATAGAACGCTTCACAATCCACATGTTCGAAACGCCAGCCATCAAGTCGTCCGCATTCTGGAGCGTCTGCTCCGTCGCTTCCATAAAGTCCGAAAGTCCAGAGGTCACAAGGCCAACTTCGTTCAAGAGCCCGTTGACGCGACCAAAGGTATTGTCCACCCTGCCCATCAGGGTGTCGACATTGTTCATCAGGTTGTCCACCTTTTGCGGCAAGGGCTTGATATCCCCCATCAAACCGGAAACATCCGTAGCAATAGTATCCACCTTGTCAAGTAGAATGGGAATATGGTATTGCATGGTGTCGAACAAATCGGATGCCTGGAACAAAACCTTCTTGCCCACATAGGTGATATCATCGAGGCGGTTAAGCTGACGGTTCAAGTTGTCGTAAAGGAGTCGAGAGCCAAACAGGGCGCCAATGGTTGTTCCTGTATCCATGGCCATACCGAGAATGGTATCGGCCGCATCGATAAGCTGGTTCACACGGCCCAAAAGCTCGTTTGCCGTTTCGAGCACGGTTTCAATATCCTGGGCTTGTCCAGGAGGCAAGTAATCGCCATCTTCCAACACGCGGCCCTTTCCACGGCGAATATCGATATTGATGATACGAGCCGAAATCATGTTCTGGTCGCGCATGGCAAACACCGTGGCGCTATCCGTGATCAGGTTCTGGAATTCCTTGCGAATAATGAACTCAATTTTGACACCTTCGCCTTCGACATCCATTCCGCCAATCTGGCCAACATCCACGCCACTGATCTGGACGCGGGTTCCCGGACGCAAGCCGAAAGCCTTTTCGAAGTTACTGTGCAGACGGTATTCCTCGACACCAATCATACCGGTCGAGAACAACTTTGCATAAAGAACAATGCCAAAAACCATTACGGCAACGGTAAAGAAGATACCGACCAGAAGGCCGGAAATTTCCATCCAGTTGATCTGTTTTAATGGTTTAAAAGCCATATCAAGAATATAGATTAAAGACTTGGCAACAAAGTCTCTAGGTAAAAAAAAATATGCGAAATCGTTGTAAAACGCAGTAATATCTATTTTTAGGGTATGGAATACTTCGAATTTTTGAACAACTCGGTAACACCCTACCATACTGTAGAGACTCTGAAAGCTCTCTTTGACGAAAAATGTGACAAAAATACCCGTTTTTTTGAACGGGGAGGGGCATTGATCGCCGTGCGAGCCCCCAGACAAATTTGTTCGGACTCCCAGTTTAGGATCGCCCTTGCCCATACAGATTTCCCAGCCCTGAAAATCACCCCGAATCCGGATCATGCCGCCGCGGGAATCCAGACTTTGCATCCTGAAATTTACGGAAGTCCCATTTACACCAGCTGGTTGGACCGGGATTTAGGCTATGGAGGCCTCCTCGCCTACGAATTAAACGGCAAAATACATACAAAATTGTTCCGCGGGAACAAACTTGTTCGTATTCCGCAGCTGGCAGTCCATCTAAACCGTGGCGTAAACCAGGATGGCCTCAAGGTAAACCCCCAGACCGATTTGAACGCCTTGTGGACAGCTAGCGTCGGTACAAAGTTTACGGATATGTTACAACGGGAAATTCCCCAGGGCGGAACCCTGTTGGATTTCGACGTACAGCTCTTTGACGCCCAACCGGCGCAACTGGGCGGACTCGAAGATGAATGGATTTTCTCGGGACGCCTCGACAACCTGAGCAGTTGCCATGCCATTGCCGAAGCCTTTGCGGCAGGCCAGCCCCTGGAAAAGGATTTCCAGGTAGCGGCATTCTTCAACAACGAAGAAGTGGGCTCTGAAACCCGGGAAGGCGCCGGAAGTAACTTTTTGAGGAGTGTATTGGAATCGTCTTTGCGAGAAGCTGGCGGAACAAACAACTTGGATTCTATGCTCGCAGCAAGCCTTGCACTATCCATCGACATGGCCCATGCCGAGCACCCTAACTTTGTTCAGAAACATGAACCGAACCACGCCCCCGTTTTAGGCGGAGGGGTCGTATTGAAGATAAACTCACAAAAACGCTACGCCAGCGACGTTTTCTCCAATTCGCAATTCAAGCTTATTTGTAAACAAAATAACATACCTTATCAGACATTCGTGATGAGAAACGACATGCCCTGCGGTTCAACGGTCGGCCCCACGATTTCGGCATCTCTAGGCATTCCGACGGTAGATATCGGAGAACCCATGCTCAGTATGCACAGCATTCGCGAAATGACCGATGTCACAGATCACGAAAAAATGACAAGTCTACTTTCTGCGTTTTGGAAATAGCTACAAATAGTTATATTTACCCCTATGCGTTTACCGACAAAGCTTTCTTTGAAAAATCTAGTATCCACATTACTCCAAAAATTCAAGAGCTACTTTCGAAAGGATTCCTTCGCCCTGTGGGGCTTACTGGTTATCCTGCTCAACTTTGTGATGTTGCACGGAATCGGCTTTGCCTCTGACTTGACTTTTTGGAGACATTGGGTAAGCGACCTTCAGCAGGGTGTGGGACATTTTACCGGCAACTACCCGCCGCTTTATGTATTGTGGCTGCGCGTAGTCGGTGTCATTTACCAGATTACCGGCCTCAACATGGATTTGGAATATGAACTGAAACAGTTCTGTCTTTTCCCGGTAATTCTCGCCCATATTTCGCTAGCCCATTTTGTGTGGCTGCGCATTCACAAAAGGAACTGGCTCCCCGAAGTCAAGACCATCGTCATGCTCCTGGTAGTGGCAAACCCGGCCTTTTACCTGGACGGCCCTATCTGGGGACAGGTGGACGTATTGCCGGTAACATTCTGCGTATGGGGACTTTGGTACGCTTCCAAGCCCAAGACATACGCCATCGGCATGGGACTATTCATGCTCGGGCTCTTGACGAAGTTCCAGATGATTATGTTCCTGCCGGTATTCGGTGCTCTTTCCCTGCGTTACCGCAAGGTGATGTGGCAGGGACTTTTGGCGATGGCTGGCGTGTTCCTGCTGGTATTCTTGCCCTTTATTATTGCAGGGAACTTTAGCAAGGAATTTGCCCAGGCCTACTTGAGCACCATTGATGAGTACCCCTATGCATCGATGAATGCGGGCAACTTATGGATGGTTTTTTCGGGAAACATGACGCCGCAATCCAGGCCGATTTTTGAATGGGCTCCTTCGTTCATGAATCCGGGACTGCTCGGAAAAATCCTGTTCGTGCTGGTTTCTGTTGCGGTGATGGCCCTGACCTTCTTCAAGCGCTTGCCGGTTTCCCGCATCATGACGCTTGCCGCGCTGAACGCTTTTGCCTTCTTTATGATTTTGCCCTGCATGCACGAACGCTACGTGCTTGCGGCCGCTGTCATCGCCATTGCAGGCGTCGCTTGCAAGAACCGCCCCGTCGTCATTTGGGCAGTGCTCCTTTCAATGGTCGCCTTCCTGAACATTTCCATGATGACATCCATTCGCGGGAGCGCACTCTGGTACTGGATTGCCATGGCCGGCATCGTGGTGATGATTGCATATATGGTTCACACCTTTGCGCCGACCGCATTGGACAAGGCGATAAACGCCTGCAATAAAGTCAAGTTGCCGGCACTGGTACCCTATGCGCTGTTCCTGCTGATTTACCTCGTAGATGTCAGTTGCAGCTACATGCAACAGGCAAAGACTGCTTACCACCTCAAGAAGGGCGAAAGCTTTGTTTATGACTTGAAATTGCTACACCAGTCTCAAGGCTACGGCAATACGAATATTGGCAAAACGGTCGACAATAATCCATTGCATTTGAACGGAACGCTTTACCTGAACGGAATCGGATCGCATGCGCCGTCGAAACATATTTATGCGCTTCCGGAAAACGCTTCTCGCTTTACCGTGACTTGCGGCGTCGATGACGAATCGGGCAATGGTGTGGTAGAGTTTATTGTACGCGTCGACGACAAGGAAATTTGGCGTAGTGGACGTATGGAAGGCCGCCAGACGGCAACAGCCGACTTGGATATTCGCGGAGGCCATAAAATTTCTCTTGAAACTGACGAAATGGGTTCCAAGAATTTCGACCATATCGACTGGGTGAATCCGGTGGTACACGTAGATTAATAAAGTCAAGCAATATCTTTACTTGAGAGAGTGTCTGGTCGCATGCCAGGCATTTTTGTATATTCTTAGGCGAAGGTTTTAGAATGCGTTTACTTGTTTTTTTGATGTGTTTGCTTGCTGTCGGGCTGTGGGCGCGCCCCATTAATGACGGCAACAAATTGTTTAAGAACGGCGACTATGCCGGTGCGCTCGAAAAGTACATGAAGGCCCGCGAAGCGGAACCCGGAAATCCGCTTCTGTTTTATAATATCGGAACTTGCCAGTACAAACTCGGCAACTATGACGAAGCGAAAAAGGAACTAGAAAGTGCCGTACGCATGCCGGATAAAAAGATGGCCGCGAAGGCAGCCTATAATTTGGCGAATACGCATTTCCGCATGGGCGAAAAAGCGGCCGAAGGCAGCGAACGCATTGCCGCATGGCGCGAATCGGTGGCTTACTTGAAGAAGGCGATTGACCTCGATAACAGTTTCGAAAACGCGAAGAAGAACGTGGAAATCGTTCAGCGCAAACTGAAAGAAGAACTGGACAAGCAAAAACAGAATCAGGATCAGAACCAGGATAATGACCAGAAGCAGCCGCCTTTAAGCGACAAGGCGAAGGAAGTTTTAGCCCGCGCTCTGCAACTTTGCAAAGACGGCAAGTACGCCGAAGCAAAGGAAATGCTCGAGAACCTGATTGCCGAAGACGAAACCGCAGGCCAGCTCAGCGGCCATGTGCAGCGCATTGACGATGTCATCGAAATCAAGGCCGGACGCAAGCCCAAGGCAAAGATTGACGCCAGCAACACCGATAACGACTTGGAGGTAATCTAATGAAAAAGATTATGTCTACCGTCGCGGTTTTGCTCCTTGCTGCCACGGCATTTGCGGCTCCCAAGTCTGCAAGCGCCTATTACAGCGATGCAGCATTCCAGTATATCGAAAACCGCTTGCCCTCGGCAGAAATTACTTGTAACGAAGGTCTGCAATATTATCCGAACGACCAGAAACTGCAAATGCTCCTGGACCGTATTCACGAGGCCAAGGACGAGCAGAAGAACGAAAACAAGAAGAACGACAAGAACCAGGATAATAATCAGGACCAGAATCAAGATCAAAATCAGCAGGACCAGCAAAACCAGGATCAAAACAAAGATCAGCAAAATCAAGATAAGGACCAACAGGACCAAAATCAAGACCAGCAGAATCAGGATCAAAATGGTGAGAACGGTCAGTCCAGCAATTCGAATGCCGAAAGTTCCGACAGTAACGAGGGCGGCGCAAGCCAACAGCCCGAGCAGCAACCTGAAGAGCAGTCCAGCGACAGCAATGGTGGCGAAGAACCGCAGGAACAGCCGGTGCAGATGGGCGAAATGAGCCCTGAAGACGCGGCCCAGTTGCTGAAGGATTTCGACGAGCAGAACGGTGAACGCAAGCCTTGGAAGCCTCTCCGCGGCCAAGCCAGACCGGCTAAGGATTGGTAAAAAGTGTTGCGCAAAGCTCAACGACAGTAAAGCAAACGTAACAAAAAAACGCCCTTTTGTAACATACGTCACACTGTTTACGAGCGTAACATTATTCGTTACTTACATTCTGTTTTTTGCCCCTAGATAATTATAGTTTAGGGGCATGAATTCCAACGAGATGCATATTGTCAAACAGATTGTACTGCTGATCGTAGCAGCGGTCATGCTCGGTTTTATTTACGGCTAATTGGCCGTTTTATATATTTACCGCATGCAGCCCTACATTCACCAGTTTGCAAATTTTCTGCGAGTCCACATGGATTCTATTTCGGTAGGTCTCGTAGCAACAGTACTGATGATTTACGGGGCATACATCAACAATTACTTCAAGAAAATCACCCGCAGTATCCCCTTTATAGGGCGATTTGCACTGTTCATTCTTTTGTGCAGTGCAGGTTACGCATTCTTGACTTCGCAACTGGTGAAATTACTCAAGATGTTTTTGCGCGGCCAGCCCGACTTACCCCTTATCGGAATTATCGCAGGCGCATTCGTCATTCTTGCATTCTGCGCCCGTAGCGGAAAAGACGTCTAGCCATCATTTCCACAAAAAATCCATGCATAAAAAGGGTCATCGGCTTTTGCCAATGACCCATAATAAATACGATAACTTAGACTAACAACTAGTAGTTGATGGCGATATAGAAGCTACCGGCACCGAAGCGACGGTCAAAGCTCTCGAAGCCGTCCCACAGGGCATCCCATGCAAAGCCCAGTTCGAGCTGCGTTGCCGAATTGCGGAAGAAAATCACGCCCAATTCTGCACCACCGGCAAGACCAATAGCGAAGCCTTCATCGGCATCGTAATAATGGTCATCAAACTGAATGCCAAGGCCAATGCCTGCGCCCAAGAACGGAGTGACAACACCCGTACTCGGGAAGAATCGGCCACCCAGCAAGAAGGTTTCATGCCACTGCCATTCATCGCCAAAGGACATATTCATGTTGTTCACGATGGTAATGGCCGCCTGGGGAATCACTTCGAAAATACGGGCATAGTGGAATACGAAAGCCTGTTCCCAATCCTGGTCAACATCGCGAGCCTTATGGCATTCAGCACTATTCTCGTATTGATTGCAGCTCTTGTCTTTAAAATCATAGTTGTGCCAAAGAGCGGCACCCAAGCCGTAACTTACATAATTACGGGTGGGACGCTTGTGGGCAAAGTTGTCGTTCGGGTCGCCGTCATTACGATCGGCAGGCACATACACAACCACATCGGGTTCCGAGCGGGAGGTAGTAGAAGCATAGGCACCATCATCGGCGTTTGCGGAATTACCAAAGGCGGACTTAACGGCACCTTCGATAGCCACATCCAGGTCATCGATGGAGGAAGCCTTCTGCTTGCCGCTTCCGATAATGGAACCGTCTTTTAACTGTTCGCAGACCACAACGAAAGAAGAACCCATGGTCATCACATTCGTACGCAGCTGGATTTCGGCACCGCCATCTACCGGAGTATTGCCAGTCTGGCTCACGGAAGCGCGTACAATGGACTGAACCATTTTCGGGGCGTCAGGTGCAAATTCTGCACCTTCGGGAGGAAGAATTTGAACGTTTGCGGCAAGCGAGAATGCTGCCAAGGAAAGGATAGTAGAGAAAATCTTTTTCATGCCATAAAGATAATAAAAAAATGCTAAATTCAAGCAGTCTATGAACAAAGCCGCTATTATCGTTGCCGTTTCCATGCTCCTGAGCCGCGTGCTAGGAATCTTCCGCGAAATGCTCTTGGCCCATGCCGCCGGCGTATCGCTTGAAAAGAATGCCCTCGACCTTGCCTTCATGATTCCAGACATATTGAATCATGTGGTAAGTACCGGATTTTTGTCCATCATCTTTATCCCGATTTTTACGGGCTACAAGGTAGCCGGTGACGAAAAAGGCGGTTGGAAATTCTTCAGCAATGTCCTGAATACTTTCGGAATAGCACTTTTGATCTTAGTAGTGCCCGCGTTCATTTGGATGAAGGAACTTTTGCAGCTCCTGACGGTCGAGGGAGCCACGCCGGAACTGATCGAGCGCGCCACTTACTATGGCCGCATCATTTTGCCGGGACAGGTATTTATTTTTGTGGGAAGCATTCTGGTTGCCGTGCAGCATACCCGCAAGCAGTTCCTGATTCCGTCGCTGACGGGCCTGATTTACAACGTGGCGATTGTGGGCGGCGGCGCTTTGGGGCTCGCGCTCGAAAAGTTCACCGGCACGGAATACGGCCTTGAAGGTTTTGCCTGGGGCGTGCCGGTAGGCGCCTTCATCGGTTTCTTTGCCTTGCAGATTTTAGGCGCCCGGCGTGGCGGCGTGCATTACGAATTCTTGGTGCAGCCGACTCACCCCGATATCGTTCGCTACTTCAAGATGATGCTCCCCATGTCGCTTGGTGTGGGCTCCATGTTCGGCCTTGAATTTATTATCAGAAGCTTTGGCGCGAACTTTGGCACGGGCGGTATTTCAAGCTTGAATTACGCTTACCGTGTGATGTACACGCTGGTAGCAGTCTTCGGATTCTCGGTGAGCGTGACGAGTTACCCCGACATGGCCCGCCTCGTCAAGGAAGGCGATTTCGGCCAACTGAATCGCAAGATCTGGAAGAGCCTTTCGCGCATGTTCTGCATTTTGATTCCGGCGGTCGTTGCCGTGTGGGCTTTGAGTTTCCCTGCGGTGCGAATCCTGTTTGAACGCGGAGCCTTCCAGCGTGAAACCACCGAAGCAATTTCCGAGATTCTGCGCTGGTATTTGCCAGTGAGCCTCGGCCTTTGCCTGCAAGCGGTGCTTGTGCGTAGCTTCTACGCCTGCGAAAGCATGTGGGTGCCGGCGGTTTTGAATAGGGG